>Ga0123328_1000128_pt1 | contig 74005 bp, 62 predicted proteins | sample BioC12SIPDNA_2_FD_89702 | JGI IMG/M metagenome (GOLD analysis project Ga0123328, IMG submission 89702) | Anaerobic biogas reactor microbial communites from Washington, USA - Biogas_R1_A C12 SIP DNA | ecosystem: Engineered > Bioreactor > Anaerobic > Unclassified | place: Washington, USA...
CCGAATTTCAGGGGCACTGGGTGGCACTGGTCTGTACCCAGACCAGTGGCTGTCCGCATTTGGCCACGGGTCGGAGTACCGACCCATGCCACCCTCGATACTTCGCCTTTGGCAACTTGCCACGGAACGGCGGATGCACCCCTTATGGGCGCTCAAGCCGTTGCGGGGCTTGACATTCCGTCGTATCCCCGCTAATCAGGAGTGTTCTGCGGCGGGGGTGGGCAGGCGAAGCACGGTGAAAGATCCGCAGGCTTCTGCTGTGGCGCGAACCCAGGCCGCTTTGGTAGCGTAGCTAGCAACGACGCGGGTTGGCGAGGTCACCGTCTGGTCTTCGCAACCTTATTCTTTACAGATAGTTATGCGTGTCGGCGCTGCTGGTGGCCGCCGCAAGGTGATCGCCTGGGCCGGATGGCGGGTGCAACCTGCTCATCGGCCGGGCCGGGCGTAAAGGTTCAGGGTCAAACTGGGGAACCGGCGACAACATGATCACAGTCAAACAACTCACCAAGACGTACGGAGCGCACAAGGCGGTCGACAACGTCTCCTTCAGTGTCCAGAAGGGTGACATCGTCGGCTTCCTGGGGCCCAACGGGGCCGGCAAGAGCACGACGCTGCGCGTGTTGACCTGTTATCACCCCGCCACCAGCGGGACGGCCACCGTCGCAGGGTACGACGTGCTGACCCAGTCCATGGAGGTCCGCCGCCGGATCGGCTACCTGCCCGAGAGCAACCCGCTGTATCCGGAGATGCGTGTGCGCGAGTACCTCGATTTTCGCGGCAAGCTCCGCGGTATGTCGCGCGGTGATCGGGCGGCGGCCATCAGCCGCGTCACCGAAGCTTGCTGGTTGGGCGAGTTCATCCAACGTCCGATCGGCCAGTTGTCCAAGGGCATGAAGCAGCGAGTCGGGCTGGCGGATGCCCTGCTGCATGATCCCCAGGTATTGATCCTTGACGAGCCCACGATCGGTCTGGACCCCAACCAGATCCGCAAGACTCGCCAGCTTATCGGTGATCTCGCCAAGCGGCACACGATCATCCTCAGTTCGCATATCCTGCCGGAAGTCGAGGCGATCTGCGAACGGCTGATTATCATCGCCGGCGGCAAGATCCGGGCGAGCGGTTCGATCGGCGAGGTGCGCAATCGCATCGTCGGGGCTTCGCGGCTGATCGCGGAGATTCGCGGCCCGGTCCAGCAGGTGCAGGACGGGGTTCGCAAGATTGCCGGCGTGAAGAGCGTGGACGTGCACGCGGCCGACGGCTGGAACCGGTTGCATATCGGCAGCGACGAGGGCCGCGATGTCCGCGAGGAGATTGCCGCCTTGGCTGCCCGGAGCAACTGGGGGTTGCGGGAACTGCGGCTCGAGGTCGGCAGTCTCGAGGAGTTCTTCACGCAGATCACCGCCAAGGCGGCCGGAGCCGAGGCCGCCGAGTGACTCGCGATTTCGCCGACGCTCTGAACGGCCCCGAAAGGCTCGTCTGGTCGGCTTGGGCGGGAAGCCTGCGGAGTATGAGATAGCGCAAGGGGCGGCCCCGAAGAAACTGGTCGCCGCGAGTTAGTCATACAGAGGTTCGAGTACCATGTCATCTGAGACGCAAGCGGGAATCAAGACGGTGGGGGGCGCGGCCGCCGCGATGCGGTCGGGGCCCGATACAAGCACAGGGGGAGGCAGCCTGACCATGGTCTGGGCCCTCGCTCAGCGCGAGTTGGCGGCCTTGTTCTATTTGCCCATCGCCTATGTGGTTGGGGCGATTTTCCTTGGGGTGACGGGGTGGTTCTTCATGAACGAGACCCTGGTGCCCGGGCAGGAGGCAAGCCTGCGAGCCCTGATGGAGCGTATGGCGGGCCTGCTGGTCTTCGCTCTGCCGTTGCTGACCATGCGATCCCTCGCCGACGACTACGCCAACGGCACCATCGAGACGCTGATGACCGCGCCGGTCACCGACGCCGCCGTCGTCGTGGGCAAGTTCCTGGGCGCGATGCTGTTCTACCTTGTGCTCCTGGCCGCGACGCTGTTGCATGTGGTCCTGATGGCCTCGCACGCCGCTCCCGTCGGCACGGTGGTGCTGGTCGGGTACCTGGGCATGATCCTGCTCGGCGGGTTGTTCATCGCCGTCGGGATCTTCGCGAGCAGTTGCACCCGGCACCAGCTCCTGGCCGCGATTCTGGCGATCATCATCCTGGCGATCTTCACCTTCCTGGTCGATGCCGGCGCCGAGTATGCGGGTTACGCCTGGCTCCGCAACGTGTGTGCCTATGTCAATATCTTCTGGCATTTTGCGGACTTCACCAAGGGCATCATTGATTCCAGGAGCGTCATCTTCCTCGGATCGGGCATCATCTTCTTCCTGTTCCTGGCCACGAAAGTCATGGAGTCTCGACGATGGCGGTAAAAGACGTGTCCAATCCCAGTGCGGCGAGCCGTCGCCTGTTCTTCGGAACCAACGTGGCGGTCATGGTGCTCTTGGCGGTGTTCCTGCTGGTCGCGGTCAATCTGCTGGCCCACCACAGCGGCACGCGGGCCGACCTGAGCGGCGGGCTTGCGGGGCATCGTATCTCCGATCGTACCAAGAAAGTCCTTGACCAGGCGGGCGACGACCTGAGCATCACGACGGTGTACGCCTCCGACGCCCCGGGCACCGCCCGCAAGGAGTTCTTCCCCAAGGTCCAGGATCTCTGCACCGAGATCCGCGAACACAAACGCTCCGCCACCGTGCAGCACATCCGCAGCAGCAACGACCAAGCGGAATTGCGCGACCGCATCCAGAAGAAGTTCGGGACGGCGGCGGCGCAGTACGACGAGGTCATCACCCAGGCCCAGGCGGTCTGGGGCGAGTTGGCGGAGTTGCTCCGCCCGCAGCGCGAGATGATTGCCGGGCTGCTCAACAGCGACGCCTGGCTGTCGGGCTTCTCGACGCTCGCGAACATCGCCGCCGTCCTGCAGAAAGACCTGAAGAACATCGAGGATACCCGTCGTGATGTGGATGACCTCGTCCGCGGTGAGGGTCTGCCGCGATACCAGGAAGCCAACACCAAGATTCGCGACGCCAACAACGAGTTGAAGCGGCACTTGGAGCAGGCCCAGAACTGGCTCAAGGAGATGGACAAGCTCGTCAAAGCCCTTGGCGACCCGAGCAACGAGTTTGCCCAGACGACTCGGCAACGCAACGCCGACTTGGCCGAACGCCTCGCCGAGCTGCGCAAGATCGCCGGCGAGCCCACCGATCCGAGCATTCCGGAGGATCCCAAGCCGACGCTCCAGGAGTTCGCCAAGGCGGCTTTGCAGCTTGCCGACTGGCTGAACGAGGAGGCCCGTCGGGTCGATACCTTCGTCGCCAGTTATCCCGCCATCCGGCAATATCCCAAGTGGCAGGTACAGCGCGGTATCTTCGTGATGGATTTGCCCATGTTGCTGACCTCCACGGCGGAGGATCTCAGCACCAGTGGCCGTGAGCTTCGCCGCATCCTGCAGGAGCCCAACATTCCGCTGGACCAGCTCCAGAACGTGGTTCGGCAGCTTCGGGGCATCGGCGTGTCGGTCGGCGAGAACCTCAAGCAGTGGAGCGATACCCTGACCGCCATCCTTGATGAGGCGGCGCGGGTCGACGATGCGTCAAAGGACTTCCTCGCCAGGGGCGGCGAGGGCGAGATCTACAGCAAACCGCTCACGCGGCTCAACGAGATCGCGACCAAGATTTCGGAATTGCCGGAACTCAAGCTCGACGAAATCGCGACCCGGCTGCGGGACGACAACATCATCGTGGTCGAGCGCGGCGACCAGGTGAAGGTCATCACCTTCGACGAGACTTGGCCGCTCGCTGATCCGATGGGCGGCATGCGAGGTTCCGAGGATGGGGCCACGCCGCGCGTATTCGACGGCGACACGGCGGTATCCAACGCCCTGCTGGCCATGATTGCCGACAAGCCCGTGGCGAAAGTGGTCCTGGTCACTTTCGAGGAGCAGGTGCCCCCGCAGATGCGGCAGATGCAGAGACCCATGACCGGGCCTATGCCGTTGGAGTCCATCCGCTTCCTGCGTGAGAAACTCGAAGCCATGCAGTTCAAGGTGGAAGAGTGGAACCTGGCGGAGGAGGGAGCCAAGGACCGATTGCCGACCACGGAGGAAGGCGTCCCGATCATCCATATCTTCCTGCCTCCGCCTCCGCCCCCGCCGCCGTTCATGCGTTCGGGCGAGCAGAAGACCTTCACACCGCAGGACGCCGAGATCGCACGACGGGTGCTCGGCGAGAAAGGCCGGGGGCTCTTCCTTGCTCTGTGGATGCAGCAGCCCATGCAGTTTGGCCCACCCATCGAGTACGGCTGGGGGCCCATCCTGCGGGATGACTGGGGCGTGGACGTCGATACGCAGCGACGGGTTATCCGCGGCGTGGTGGATCGCCGGGAGCCCGGCCGCTACGGGATCAACGTCGTTCAGTGGTGGTACATGCAGCTCAACAGCTTCACCGAGCACGCTATCGGCTACCCGCTGCGGGCCAGACGGATGCTTATCAAGGATGCTTGCCCGATCAACATCGCCGAGCAGGTGCCCGAGCATGTCAAGCTGCAGCCGGTGCTCGAGGCCCCCAAGGGAGCCACCGATCTCTGGGCGGAGCAGGATATCGAGCGGATCTTCATGGCGCTCCAGACCGGAGCGCGGGACGGCTCGTTCACTCGCAGTGAGCAAGCCGTAGCCCCGCCGTTCCCGGTGATTCTGTCGGGCGAGAACTCCGACAAGAACAGCAAGATCGTGGTGATGGGCAACGCGCTGTCGGTCCGCGACGACTACCTGCAGCAGCGGGTCGTGCGGTTCGGTGAGAAGGCGACCCGGCTGATGACCGACCCGCCGCCGACGGAGAATGTGGATCTCTTCGTCAATGCTTTGTACTGGCTGGCGGATCGGCCGGACCTCATTGCGGCCGGCCCGGCGGAAGTGCCAATCGTCGGCCCCATCGAGCCTGGCAGTCGCAGTTTCCTCTGGTTCATGAACTTTGCCTGGACGGCGGCCGTTGTCGGGGCTGGTGTGATCATGTGGTTTGTTCGGAGAAAATAGGCAACCATGAATACGAAAACAACCTTAGGGCTGGCTTTGGTCTGTGTCCTGGCTGGGATCATGGTCCTTGTGATCAAGCCGTGGGCGCCCAAGGTTGAGGAGGCCAAGGCCGCCGACGCCGAGAGCGCTCTGTTCGATCCCAAGCCGGAAGGCTTCGACCGCATCGAGCTCATCCGTCGCGACGGGACAACACTCGTGTTTGTCCGCTCGGCGGGTGAGGAGTGGGATATGGAGGCTCCGCTGAAGGCGCCGGCCGCTCGCTTCGAGGTCGACGCCCTGGCCGAGGCCGTCGCCGGAATCAAGTACGATCGCCAGTATTCCGAAGACAGTGCGGATCGGCCCAGCGGTGCGGTCAGCGGGCTGGATAAGCCGGTGGCTACGGTCAAGTTACTCAAGCAAGGCAAGGCCCTTGCTGAGGTGCGCGTGGGCGCGCGTGCCCCCGTGGGGACGGGCAACTTCGTTCAGCGGCCTGACTCCGCGACCATCTTCCTGGCCAAGACCGACCTGTCGCGTCAGTTGGACAAGCGGCTGGAGAGTTACCGTGACAAGCGAGTCGTCAAGTTCAACCTCGGCGACGTTCGCCACGTCAAAGCCGAGGGCATGCGCCATTTCGAGCTGGTTCGCAAGCCCGACGAGTCCTTTGTTCTGGAAAGCCCGCAGCGTGCCCGAGCGGACAAGAGCAAAGTGGAGGAGATGCTTCGGCCGCTGACGAACCTTTATGTCGATTCCTTCCTGGACGATGAGCCGATCTCGTATCGTCCCTACGGCCTGGAAACCCCGCGTCTGCGACTGACAGTGCAGACGGAGGAGGCTCGGCCGGCCAAGGCTAAGCCGGGTGATCCAGACACCCAGCCGGCCGATACCCAACCCAGCGTCGAGTCTCGCACGTACGTCCTGTTGGTGGGGGGGGCGACGGATACCAAGGGCGAAGCTTACTTCGCTCGGCTGGAGTCCGCTCCGTGGGTATTCTCCATCCGCCAGAATACGCTGGACTCGCTGAGCCCCGAGGTTGCCCAATTGCGGGCCAAGGCCCTTGTGCAAGTGGACACCACGCTGGTTCGCAAGATCGAGGCACAGACGCCGGGTGGGCCGCTGGCCCTCGCGCTCGACGACAAGGGGCAATGGCGTTTCGACGATCAGACGGAAGCCGACAACACGTTCGTTTCCGACCTGCTTCAGGCGGTGCGCGATATGCAGGCCACCGAGTTCGTCGATCCGTCCGGTACCCTGGTGATGATCGATTGGGACCGTCCGCAGGCCAAGGTCGTGTTGCACCAGACTGGCGAGTTGACGCCGGTGACGCTCTTGGTTGGACCGCCGACCGCCAGCGGGAAGATGGTCTATGTCCGCAATCCCGCCGAGGAGGGGATGGCCGCCGTCCGCGAAGAAGCTGTGGCCCAGCTTCTCCAGCCGCCGCTTGCCTACCGTACTCGGCTGGTCATGTCGTTCAAAAGCGAATTGGTCAAGGAGATCGAGATCGAGCGAGTCGCCACAACGAGTGTGCGTCTGGCCAAGAAGGGTGCGCAGTGGTTCATGAGCCAGCCCGTCGAGGCCCCCGCCGACCAGGAAGCGGTGCGGAACCTTCTTCAGGATTTCTCGTCGCTGTCGGCCAAGAGCGTAGTCGCGGCGGGTAGCAAGGCGGACGTCGGGCTTGATAAGCCGCAGGTTTCGCTGGTGTTGTGGGCTGAGCCGCCCGCGGCCGCTCCGGAGACCGCGGTGGTCGGCGAAGAACCCAAGGCTGCCGCAAGCCAACCAGCCGAGACGGCACCCGCCGCCGATAGCGAACGCGACATCAAGGTCCTGCGGGAGCTACTGGAATACCAGAAGAGCAACCCCGACGAGAACCCGCTGGCCACCCAGATGCTCGAACAGCGTCTGGCTCAGGCTGTGGCGGCTACGCAGCCGGCGGGTGCTGCGGGCACGCAGCCGACGAGCGATCCCGAACGCGACATCAAGGTCTTGCATGAGCTGCTGGAGTTCCAGAAGAAGAATCCGCAGGAGAACCCGGTAGCCACCAAGATGCTTCACCAGCTCTTGGCTGAGCGGCAAGCCCAGACCCAGCCGGCCTCCGCTCCCGCGGCGCCGGCAGCGCCAACAGTGGCCACGCCTGTCGCTCTTCGAGTACACCTCAGTCGCAAGGACGGTACCACCTATGCTGCCTTGCCTGACAGCGACACGATCTACGTGGTCGAAGACCGCGTCTTCGATGATGCGACTGCCGAGCTGCGCGATCGTCAGGTCACTCGCTTCCAGAACGACGAGGTCGTGGAGATCGCGTTCCGCTCGCCGGATGGAACCCTCACGCTTCGCAAGAGCGGTGATGACTGGCGGTACCTGGAGGATCCGGTTGTCCCCATCGACAAGCAGAAGGTGACCGATATCCTGACCGGATTGCGGGAGATCAGGACGCATCGCTACGTTGATTACTCCGCGGCGGAACTCGGGCGGTATGGCTTGCTCGAGGGCACGGATCGCGTGTCGATCGGGCTTCAGGATGCTCGCCGGATCGAAGTGATCGTTTCCGCGGCCGGCCCCGAAGGCGACCCCGATCAGAGCAGGTACGCGGCCCTGGCAGGCAAGAACGAGGTCTTCCTCCTCAAGAAGGACCAGGCCGACAAGTTCCGCCAGAAGCTCGAAGACGTCGAGAAACGCAACTGACGCCAGAAGACAGGCAACTTGCTGCCGTTTTCTGAGACGTCGGGGGGCGGAGGATATGGCCCATGGGTGAGCCGCTGCCTGCGATTCGCCGCACGGTCCTGTACAGCGGGACGGTCCAGGGTGTGGGCTTCCGCTACACGACGGAGCGGGTAGCGGCCCGCTTCTCGGTGAGCGGGTGGGTCCGTAACCTGCCCGATGGGCGGGTTGAGTTGGTCGTGGAAGGGGAGCCCGGCGAGTTGGACCGGCTTGTGGCGGCGGTAGATCGGGCGATGTATGGGTACATCCGCGGCCGGGAGGTTCGAGAGGCGCCGGCCACCGGGGAATGTGCCGGCTTTGGGATTCGACACTGAGCTTGCATTACCCGGGCGGGTGGGTACAATGGCTGGATTCGCCGACTAGGGGGCAAGCGGATAGGCCGCGGGGGCCCCGTGTGCCCGCGTCCAGGGCCGGCGGACCAGGATGAGACACAACAGCGAGTGATACGATGCCGAAGCAGAAAACCCACAAGGGATTGACCAAACGAGTCAAGGTGACGGGTCGAGGCAAGGTCAAGCGGCACAGGGCTTTTCGGGGCCACTTGTTGAGCAGTCGGTCGGCGAAACGTCGTCGGCGTCTGCGGCAGACGGTCTTGCTGATGCCGGCCGATGCCCGCCGGGCCAAGGAGGCCATGGGCGAGTAGCGTCGGATACCCCTCGTGGGCCGCGGGAGGGCATCAGCCTGGTTTCCCCGCGGGTGTGAAGTGAACGTGGATTAGACGACGGACCCTGCGGCGGCCGGCTTGGCCCGACAGGGGCTGCGACAAGGAGAGACGGTCATGCCGCGTGTGAGTGTTGGGGCCGCCAGGGCGAGACGGAAGCGACGAATTCGCGCCGCTACCAAGGGCTATCGGGCCTCGCGAAGCAAGCAGACGCACACCATGATGCCCGCCATCACGCGGGCAGGGGTCTACGCGTATCGCGATCGGCGGGCCCGCAAGCGCGACTTCCGCGGCCTGTGGATCACCCGGCTGACGGCGGCCTGCCGTGCGAGAGGGATCAGCTACTCGCGATTCATGAAGGCTCTCAAGCTCAAGTGCGTCGGTCTTAATCGCAAGATGCTCAGCGAATTGGCCATCGCCGACGAGGCGGCTTTCGATAAGATCGTCGCTCTGGCCCAAGCCTGACGGCCAGATTCACCCGCCCAGACGCTCGTAGAGTGCTTCCAGTTCGTCCACCATGCGCCGGTAGTCGAACCGCGCCAGGCATAGCTCGCGGCCGGCTTGACCCATGCGCTCCCGTTCATCTGGGGCGCCGGCCAAGCGAAGCATCGCCGCCGTCAGTCCCGCGGTGTCGTTCAGTTTGACCAGCAGGCCCGTCTGCCCGGGGAGCACGACCTCCGGGGCTCCGTCGATATCGAAACTCACCACCGGCCGCTCCATCAGCAGAGATTGTACCGCCGCTCGCGGCAGCCCCTCCCACTGCGAAGCATGGACCAGCAGGTCGATCCCGTCGAGAACCTCGGGCACCGCCGAAGGGGGAATCAACCCGGTCAGGTGCACCCGCGAGCGCATACCCAGGCGTTCAAGCTGGGCCTCGTACTCCGCCCGTTGAGCCCCGTCCCCGACCCAGACGAATCGCAGCCGCGGATTCTGTCGCGCCGCTTCCGCCATCGCCGGAATGAGTTGCTCGTATCCCTTGTTGCGAAACAGCCGGGCCACCGTGCCGACCACCACCTCCGTGTCCTCGACTCCCCATCCTTGCCGCGTGGCAGCCCGCTTGGCTTGGTCGGGGGTGAACCAATCCGTACGCATCCCGGAGTAGACGGTGGTGAACTTCTCCGGTTCGGCCAGCCCGGCGATCACCGCCTGGTCTCGCAGGCCGTCCGCCACCGTCACAATGTGATCGGTGAAGCGAGCGCAGTACCGCTCCAGGAGACGGTACAGGGTACGGGTGGGCCACGGCTGTGTGCGATTGAAGCTCATGCCATGGATGGTGTGGACGATGAGCGGTACGCCGGCGTCGCGCGCGGCAAGCCGACCGATCACGCCCGCTTTGCTGCTGTGGGTGTGCACGACCTGCGGCCGAAGCTCGCCGAACACGGCGGTGAGTTCTCGCCGAGCTTGCCGATCGAGCATCGGTCGCACCGCTCGTCGCAGGCTGGGCACGACGTGCACGTCGTATCCCCCAGCGCGGGCGGTCTCCAGGAGGCTGCCTTCCGGCCCCGATTCGGGGCCGGTGACCAGGGTCACATGGTGTCCGTGATCGTGCAGGCCGGCGCAGCTTAAATGCGTGTTCTCCTGCGCACCGCCGATGATCATGCGTGTGATGACGTGGCAGATGTTCATGGCTCGCTGTCCACGGGGTGCGTTGGGTTGGCGTTGGGCAGCGGGGCAGACTCGTCGAGATTCTCTTCGACGCCCTCATGCTGCGCCTCGCGGCTTTCCAGGGCGGGCAGGTCGTAGCGTACCCATTGCAGGCAGAGCCCCCGGGCGGGTGCGGTCGGGCCTGCTTGTGAGCGGTCGCCGCTGGCGAGGATGTCGACCACCTGCTCAGGGGGCCAGTGGCCGCGTCCGACCTCGACCAGCGTGCCCACGATGTTCCGCACTTGGTTGTAGAGGAAGCCGTTGCCTTCCACGTCGACATAGACGTGTTCGCCGTGGCGGTATACGTCCAGGTGAAAAATCCGCCGGACCGTGGATTGTCGGGGGCTGCCCCGGGTCGCGAACGCGGCGAAGTCATGCTCTCCGGTGAGCAGTTCGGCGGCAACCCGCATCTTCCCGACGTCGAGCGGATGCCAGAAATGGTAGGCGTAGCGGTGTTGAAGCGTCTCGACAGGGCGGTGGTGGCTGGCGTAGATGGTGTATCGGTACAGCTTGGAGACCGCGTCGCGCGAGGCCCAGAAAGCGGGTGGAACCTCGCTGACCTGGATGATCGAGATATCCTTGGGCAGTCGGCCACCAATCGCATGGTGGAGCCGCTCACAGGGCATCGTATGGCTGGTATGGAAGTTGGCAACCTGGCCGTGGGCGTGAACCCCTGCGTCCGTGCGACCAGACCCGACCAGCATCACCTGGTGCCGAGCGACTCGCCGGATCGCCTGTTCCACCGTTTCCTGCACGGTCCGCAGGCCGGGCTGCGTCTGCCAGCCGTGGAAATCGGTTCCGTCGTAGGCCAGCAGCAGCCGAATGTTTCGGGGCATGTTACGCGACCAGCTCTTCCTCGAGTTTGTCCTTGAACCGGGCCCGGAGCCGTCCGATCACGTCCTTGTGGATCTGGCTGACACGTGATTCGGACAGGTCCAGGACGACGCCGATCTCAGCCATGGTGAGATCTTCATAATAGTACAGGATCAGGACGAGTCTTTCCTCCCGGCTGAGTCCTCGGGTGATGAACTCGGTGAGCATGGTCCGGGCCATCCGCGTCGACGGGTCGGTCTGGTGAGGGTCGCCGACGTCCCAAGCCCGTTCACTGGATCGGCCGCGGCTGCCCGAGTCCCGCGGGTCCATGGCCGAGAAGTGGACCTCGCGGCCCAGTTGGGAGATCCGTGAGAGCTGGTCATAGCGGTCCTGAGACAGTCCCATGCGCTTGGCGATCTCGTCATGCATGGGTGGACGGCCCAATTCGGCATCGAGCAGTTCTCTCGCGCTCATCCGTCTCTTCTCGAATGTGCGGACGGTTCGCGACTGAGGATCAAGGCTTCGCAGCCAGTCCATCACCGCACCGATGATGCGCTGTTGGCAGAAGGTCTCGAATTTGGCCTTGCGGAGCGGGTTGTATCCTTCCACCGCCTCGATCAGGCCGTCGTAGCCGGCACTGCAAATCTCATCGTAGCTGATCTGGGCCGGCAGCTTCCGTGACAGCCGCGCCGCCTGGATGTGCACCAGGGGGGCGTACTGCTCGACTAGAGCATTCCGGTAGACGTCTCCACGCGTCTTAAGAAACTTCTTCCACAACACATCGACGGACTGCTTCGCTGCGTTCATGGCGGCCTCCCGAGAACACACCGACCAAGTGACACGCCCGACCTGTCAGGGGTCGCGGCCAGAATGTCAGGGGCATTACCCAGCGAGGAAGGGAATGCCTCCGTGCCTGAAGTCCGTATGCCTCATCCTTGAGGATACGTTGCGTGCAGGAACCCTCATCTTTCGCCCGCCATCCCCTTCGCCACGCACACCCGCGCCTGTGGCTGCGATCGTGTCGAAGTCTTCGGATGGACCAAGCAGGCTGAACTGCACCCGATACGTCTCAAATATATAGCCAAGGACCGATAAGAGCAAATGGAAAATGCGACCTCGCCCACGTTTTTCTCTCAGATCCTTCGTCGTGCAGTTGCTAAGGCCACTTGAGCTTTTGTTTTCGGGTTTCTACCGCCGGTGAGCTCGGGTAGTTGCCCTGGAGGCCCCCACAGACGCCTGCTCGGTGCGTCTGAGGGCTTCTCCGCAGCCGCCAAGGTGCACAATCTTTCGTTGGCGCATGAGGTTAACGTCAGATCAGCAGTTGGATCAGGTTCAGGAGCAGTGACAGACCGAGCAGTGCTCCCATGATGAAGACCCAGAGCAAGGGCACGGTCGGTGGGGGCGGTGGCGGTGGCGGCGGCGGGGGGGGCTTGGGCGTGGTGCTATCAGAGAGACGCTCGAGTAGCCCCTGATCCACGTTCTTGCGAGCTTGTAGTGGAGGTTCGCCCCGGGCAATGGATTCGAGGTCGTGAATCAGGTCGCTCATGCTTTCGTAGCGTTCCTCGGGACGTTTGCGCATCATGCGCTCGATGACCTCGCCCACACCAGTGGACAGCGTCGGGACGAGGTGGTCCGGAGGGATGAGCGGTTCCTTGAGATGCTTGTGCATGACCGCGGCGGGCGTCTGGCCCTCGAAGGGGACGCGCCCGGTGACCATGTGGTAGAAGGTTGCGCCGAGGGAGTACATGTCCGCCCGGAAGTCGATATTCAGCTCCCCGCGGATTTGCTCGGGGCTGATGTAGTAAGGCGTACCGTAGGCCCGACCGGCCTCGTCGCGTGCCGCCTTGCGGTCGGCGGTCTCGCGAGCCAGACCCATATCCGCCAGCTTGGCGACGTTATCGCGGGTCAGCATGATGTTCTTGGGTTTGACGTCACGGTGGACAAACCCTCGAACCGAAGCGTGCTCCAAGGCCCGTGCGACCTGGATGATGATGTCGAGGGCCTCTCGCTCGGAGTAGACTCTGTTGGCGGCCAAATCGTCGTAAACGGTTTTGCCTTCGATGAACTCCATGGCGAAGTAGTGGTAGCCGCCCGCCTCGCCGACGTCGATGGCCTGCACGATGTTATTGTGGTTGAGCCGGGCCGCCGCCCGCCCTTCCTTGTAGAAACGATCGACGAACTGGGGGTCGGCCCCGAGCTTCTTGGGCAGCACCTTCACGGCGACGATACGGTCGAGGCTCAGTTGCCGGGCCTTGAACACCGTAGCCATGGCCCCGGCGCCGATTTTCTCGAGGATCTGATACCCGGGGATCTGCTGCATCTTCTGAGCGATCGAGTCTTCCATGTCCCCACCCAATCGCTGCAACTGCGAGCGCGTGACGTAACCTTGCTTGATCAGTACTTCGCTGAGGCTGAGAAGCTTGCCCTGAGCCGCGAGAGCCTTCTGCTCGTCGAGGCAGGTATTGAGCTCCTCAACCGTCACAAGCTTCCGATCGATCGCGAGGCGACCGAGTTGAGTTTCGCTTTTGACACCATCTGCCATTATGGGTCCACTCCGCCAAGGGGAGAGGTTCCGGCCGCGATTCGGGCGCGCCGCTCCCTGGACCTCGCGGGGCGTACTTTACGCTTGCTGGGCGGCGAGTTCAACACTTTTTCGGAGCATCGGCCGCCCGACCTCCCATCCGATTATACCCAGGCCAGTGAGCTTCTTCTCAAGCGGAGTTACCCCTTTGCCAAGGTTTGCAGGCATTGAGCGGCTTCGGCGAGGCCGGGCGTCGTGTCGGCCAGAGCCGATAACGCTTGCCGACAACAGGTCGCCTGTCGAATGGTAAAGGGGTACCCGGGAGACTCCTGCCAGCCCGCCAGCCGAAGTGTTTCGATGATCCGGCAACCCAGACGCTCGAGCCCGGCCCCGGTGGCGGCACTGATGGAGAGGGCCGGTGGGCCGGCGTCGGCCGAGCCGTGGGATGGATGAGCGGGCAGGTCTGACTTGCTCCAGATCGTGAGAACCGGTGGAGCTTGCGCGTTCATCTGTGTTTCGGCGAACAGCTCCAGCGGGCCATCGGGCGGAAGAGGGGCGGACCGGTCGATCAGGAGCAGGACCACGTCCGCGGGGGAGATCTGCTGCTGGGCGCGACGGATGGCTTCCTGTTCAAGTGGGTCTCGGGTTTGCCTGAGGCCGGCCGTGTCCACGAAGCTGAAGGGCAGGCCGTCCACCACCGCGTGGTGTTCCGTCCAATCCCGGGTGGTGCCCGGCATGGGATGGGTGATGGCGGCGTCCCGTCTCGTCAGGTGGTTGATGAGTGTCGACTTTCCGGCATTCGGTGCGCCGAGCATGGTGACGCGGATGCCTTCCAGCAGGTAGCGCATCTTTGGGAACCATTCGCACGCGGAGCGCAGCCAGCTTTGGGCCTGGCGACCATCGCCCGCGAGGAGGTTGTGGGTCAGGGCTTCGATCTTCGCGGGCAACTGGTTCATGGCTCGGATGAGCCAAGTCGCCACGGGTCGTGTCGCGGCTTGCTGCAGGAGCAGGAGGCCTTCTCGTTCGAGGGGGGAGGCGGCGGGCCACGTGTGCGCGCTGAGATCGTTCGGCTCGACGATATGAGCGCCGGCATTCTTGAGCATCAGCAGGACGCGTTGCACGACTCGCGGGCCGCCGTGCACGTTGAGATCAACGACACATTGTCCCGTGGGCACGGACCGGACGGCGACCAAGCCCTCGTCCACGACCTCACGATGATCGATGACGCGGCAGAATTGGAGCCGCTCGGCGGCAGCGGGAGTCGGCGCGAGAGGACGGCGGGTTTCCACGAGCGGGGCGACCAGCGAAGCGGCGTTGATGCCCACTACTTGAATAACGGCGATGCCACCGGGTGTGGACGGGGTCAGACAGGCGGCTTGGCAGGGGTTATTCGGGTGCATCGTCGTCATCGCAGAGCCCGACCGCCTTGCGGTAGGCGATCACCAGTCCGTCGAGACAGAGATCGGGCACGACGAGGTCGACGAAATCGCAGGCCGAGGCGATGGCCGCCGCGTCGCCGCCGGTGAGGACGAGGGGGGGCCATTTGCCGATCTGCGTCGCGTAGCGTTCGGCGATTTCGCGCAGGGCGCCGACCATCATGGCGTAGATGCCGTTGCGGATCGCGCTGGCGGTGTCCTTGCCCAGCGTCTCGGTCGGCGTGCCGATCTCAACCAGCGGCAGGAGGGCGGTGTGTTCGTGGAGTGCTTGAGCCGACAAGCGCAGCCCGGGCAGGATCGTTCCGCCGAGGAAGACGTTGTTGTCGGCGACGAGGTCGATGGTGAGAGCGGTGCCGAAGTCGGCCACCACACAGGCTCCACGGACGCGGGCATAGGCCGCGGCGGCGACGCAGAGGCGGTCAGTCCCGACCTTGAGCGGGGCCGGCACGTCGGCGGTGATGGGCAAGTCAATGTCCCGACCGACCATGAGCAGCGGGGCGATGCCTTGCTCGTGGCAGGCGGCGAGAACGGCTTCGGCGACCGGCGGACAGACCGAGCTGACCACGAGTGTCCGCCGCGGGCAGGAGGCGAGCGTCTCCCAGAGTCTCCACACTTTGTGCGCGACGGCGGGCGGCTCCAGGCCGGCCAAGTGCTGTGAAGGGCTACGCACGCCGCCGGTCCAGGTGGCGAGGGCAACACGGCTGTTGCCGATGTCCATCAGAACCAAGCCGGTCGAGGCATCGGTCGGCACGCTGGTTTCAGTGCGGATCATGGATGGTATTCTCCAGGTGTGGCTGCTGCGGGTGGCGGATCCGTCGCGGCGGTGGGGGCGAAGGGATCGTCGATCGGCTTTTGCTGTTTGGCGATTTGTTCGGTCAGTCGAGCGTCTTCGATCATCGACCAGAGACGGCCGCCCAATCGTTCGAGCCCCGTCCCTGTGACCCCGCTGATTGCCAGGACCTCACGGCCTAGATCTTCGCGCAGGGTTTCAACCGCATCGAGCGTATCGGACAAGTCGATTTTGTTGGCCACGATGATCTCGGGCTTGGCCGCGAGTTGGGGCGAGTACTTGTCGAGTTCCCGGCGGATGGCGTGGTAGCTTTCGGTTGGGCTGGGCTGCTCGGGCAGCGGATGGATGTCGATCAAGTGGACGATCACTCGGGTCCGCTCGATGTGGCGGAGGAAGTCGTCGCCCAGGCCGACGCCTTCGTGAGCTCCTTCGATCAGGCCGGGGATGTCCGCCATGACGAATCGGCGGAAGCCGGGCAGCTCGACGATGCCCAGTTGCGGCTCGATGGTGGTGAATGGGTAGTCGGCGATCTTGGGCCGGGCACGGCTCATCCTCGAGAGCAAGGTGCTCTTGCCGGCGTTGGGGAGGCCCACGAGCCCGACGTCGGCGATGAGTTTGAGCTCCATGCGCAGCCAGCGTTCCTCGGGGTCTTCGCCGGGCTGAGCGAAACGAGGCACTTGTATCCGCGAGGAGGTGAAATGCAGATTACCCTTGCCGCCGCGGCCGCCGTGAGCGATGAGGATCTTCATGCCCGGTTGGTCGAGATCTCTGAGTAATCGTCCGGAGTCGCGATCGTAGACCAGGGTTCCTGGTGGGACGCGGACGATGCGATCTCGACCGCTCCGCCCGGTCATATTTTTGCCTTTGCCGGGCTGTCCGTTCTCGGCCATCCAATGGTGCCGGCCGGTGAGGTCCAGCAGGGTGGTCATGGACGGGTCGGCGAAGAGGTAGACGTTGCCGCCGCGCCCGCCGTCGCCGCCGTCGGGTCCGCCTTTGGGCAGGAACTTCTCCCTGCGGAAGCTGACACAGCCGCGCCCGCCCCTGCCGCCGCGGACAAAAATCTCAGCACGGTCGATGAACATGATCGGTTGTGTGTCCTTGCCTAGCTACCCGCCGCTTGTGGTTTTGTCCACGGCCGTATCACGACGGCTCATCGCGAGCGGGGTATTCTAACCGATTTGTCGTTCGTCCGGCAGGGTCTGTGGAACCTTGACGAAATCCGCGGGAACAGTAGATTAAGCTTGTCGTCGGCCGGCGCGGGCCGGTAGCGGCGAGCCTCGTGCGGTGGAAGTGTTATTGTAAAGGCAAGGTACCCATGTCCACAGAGACCGAAATTATCCATGTGAGCGGCCGAGAGATTCTGGATTCCCGTGGCAACCCGACGGTCGAGGCGACCGTGATTCTGGCGAATGAGTGCACGGGGCAGGCGGCGGTGCCCTCGGGGGCGTCGACGGGCGAGCACGAGGCGGTTGAGCTGCGGGACGGGGACAAGGCCCGGTACCTGGGCAAGGGTGTCCTCAAGGCTGTCGAGAACATCAGTACGAAGATCGCCGACGCGGTCATTGGGTTGGATGCCACGGATCAGGAGGCTCTCGACCGAGCCATGCTGGATCTCGACGGCACGCCCAACAAGGGTAACCTCGGCGCCAACGCCACGCTGGCGGTCTCGATGGCTGCCGCCAAGGCCGCTGCCGAGTCGAGCCAGTTGCCGCTTTTCCGGTATCTGGGCGGCATCGGCGCCCACGTGTTGCCCGTGCCGATGATGAACATTCTCAACGGCGGCAAGCACGCGGACAACAACGTTGACTTCCAGGAGTTCATGGTCCAGCCGTGGGGGGCGCCGAGTTTTCGCGAGGCCCTGCGGTGGGGGACGGAGATCTTCCATTCGCTCAAGAAAGTGCTCAAGGGCAAGGGCTACAACACGGCGGTTGGTGACGAGGGCGGCTTTGCCCCGAACCTCAAGAGCAACGACGAGGCCTTCGAGGTGATCGCGACGGCGGTCGAGAAGGCTGGCTACAAACTGGGCGAGCAGATCTTCTTTGCTTTGGATCCGGCGGCCAGCGAGCTGTACACCGAGGCCAAGGCCAAGGGCAAGGAAGGCTACTGCTTCTTCAAATCCGCGCCCGACCGCATCGTCAGCTCGGACGAAATGGCGGAATATTGGGCGGAAAAATGCCGCCAATGGCCGATCCGTAGTATTGAGGACGGTCTCGCCGAGGATGACTGGGCCGGCTGGGTGAAGATGACCGCCAAGCTGGGCAACCTCATCCAGATCGTGGGCGATGACCTGTTCGTGACCAATGTCGCGCGTCTGGCGCGCGGGCTGAAGGAGAAGGCCGCCAACAGCATTCTGATCAAGGTCAACCAGATCGGGACGCTGACGGAGACGTTCAACGCGATCAGTCTGGCGATGCGGAATGGTTACACGGCGGTGGTTAGCCACCGTAGCGGCGAGACCGAGGACACGACCATCGCCGACATCGCCGTGGCGACCAATGCCGGGCAGATCAAGACCGGCAGTGCCAGCCGGACGGATCGCATCGCGAAGTACAACCAGTTGCTCCGCATCGAGGAGCATCTTCAGGATGAGGCGGTGTTCGGCGGACAGTTCTGGCGGAAGTGATCGCCGACGAACCGCAAGGGGCTTTCGCGCACGGAGGTGCGACCATGGCTCACCAGGGGTTCCAGCCGCAGCCCGATGTGGGGGTGGCCCGCGCGGCGCACCCGATCATGTTCTGTGTGCTGACCGGGTTGGCGCTGTTGGTGTTTGCGCCCTGTGTGCTGGTGCCGTTGTGGTTGGAGGGTGAGCAGCTCCGGGAGCACGAGGCCGTGCTGGCGGCCGCCATTGCCCAGTTGGAGAGCCAGTCCGCCAGGAACAAGGTCCGGGCGGATGCCCTGCGGGATGATCCGCTGGTCATTGAGCGGGTTGTTCGTCGGGATCTGAATTTCCGCTCTGATTCGGAGCAGATCGTTCAGTGGCCGATGGGAGAGTTGGCCGCCGCGAAGCCCCATTTACCCCCGAACTCTGCCTATGCGGTGTCTGTTGAGGTGTCGCCGCCATCGCCGTTGGGTGAGTGGATGGCCTCGTTTGGCCGTTGGCTGCCTGCCTGGCCGTGGCGGCAACTGTTCGCCAGTTCACCCAACCGAGAGCTTCTGCTTTTGATGGCGGGGGGCCTTTTACTGGCCGCTTTCTTTCTCTATACCCCTCCGGTTCGATGCCGGCCGGCCGCCGCGCTCGGCGCAAAAAAAGACCATCCTGGCAGCCGGTCGGGGGTCGTGGAGTAAGCGGCCAGGATGGCTTGGTTCGGTTCTGATTGCTCCCCGCGAAGGGCTTGGCATCCTGCTCAGCCGTCCGCGGAGAGATGATCGCCTTCTTCTTCGTTTTGCGATCGATGGTATTGTCGGTTATTCGTGTTAATTTCGCTATAGGGAACATTCCCTTATCTTGCTGAGAGCATGCGTTCGGCGGCATCCTCCCGGAGCGAACCTGAGTGCGCCTCGATGCTTCTGTTGTCGTAATCCATTGATTTGAAGTGTTTTAGGGGTTTGTGGCAGGCACTGGCGAAAGGTTGTCATTCGGTGCCGCTTGATTGTGTGGGAACATTCCCTATTTCATGCCGAGCCGTCTCCAATGGCGGAAATCGGGGTGGCTCATGGGGTGGATGACCTATGGTGCGGTGGCTTCCGCTGGCCCGAGGGTGCGAAACTTGCGAGCGGGCACACCCCACCAGAATTCGTTTTCGCCAACGATCGTGTTGGGCAGCAGGACGGAGCCGGCCCCGATCACCGCACCGCACTTGACGTGTACTCCGCCGAGGATCTTCACATCGCCGCCGACCACGACGTTGTCCTCAATGATGGTCCGCTTGTAGACGACGACATCCCGCTCGACGTAGTGACCGGCGAGGGTGGCGTTGAAGCCGAGGACGACGTTGCGCCCGATCTCGACAAGGTGCGGATCGAGGACGTATGGTTCGGTATAGAAGCATGACTGTGACCGTGGGCCGAAGAGCCGGTTCATCAGCCAGCACATCGGGGGAAGGTTGGCGACGTGCAGCACGAGAAACGCGGGGAACGGCGGGTCGAGGCGTGCTTTGGTGAGGGCACCGATGAAGCATGACCAGACGACGGGCATCGGTGGCCGCTGGCCTGGCTTGACCGAGTAGCGTCCCTCGCGCGGCGTGGGGATGAGCAGCCGTAGCACGATGAGATGGGCCACGTAGACCAGGTTATAGATCACCGCGAAGAGCGACAGCCTCATGCCCCACAGGCCGGCCGTGTCCCAGGTCATGCGCAGCGGGTCGCTCTGAGGCCAGAGGCCGAGCCGTGTGAAGGCGGACGCGGTGACGATGAATGCGTTCGACCAGATGAACAGGCGAATCAGTGCGTCCGCGAGCAGTGCGAGTCGCAGGCCCGATCGGATGTCTGGCACGGGACCGGGCCTCTCCCGGCAGGGCGATTGTGTGCTGGGATTGGCTGCGGACTCGCTTGCCGGCCGGACATCGGATTCGTTTGCCCTCATGGCCAAAGCACGATGCCACGGCGAGCCGCGGGTGTCAAGATGCGGCGGCGGTGGCGGCGGCCTCACCCATTGCCCAGCAGGAGCCGACCACGCGGGCGGAGGCTTGTGCCCGGGCGTCGGCGGAGAGGCACTTACCGGCGGCCCAGAGGTTGGCGATGCCGCGCACTTTCAGGGCGGCCGGCGGGATCTCATACCAGGAGTCCGGCGGCAGGTAATCGAGGGTGACGTCGCCGGCGGGGCTCCATAGCTCGATCGGCCAACAGCAACGGGCGGTGGCGGCAGGGAACCGTCGGCCGGCCCTGATGTCTTGCTCAGTGAGCGTGTAGTCGCCGACGATTCGACCGCCGTCGCGGATGCCGAGGGTACCAGCCTCCGCGCCATGTGAGTGTGCGAAGGCGGGCATCGTCTGGAGGAAGCGGACGAGCTGATCGCGCGTTTGGTCGGCCCGGTGGTGCAGGTCGGCTTGGACACCGGTGTCGCGCCAGTCGGTCGGCAGGGGGACCGCCCACTTGATGTAGATTTCGTCCGCCTTGAGGCCGGTGTCCAGCCAGACGGTCGCGCACTCAGGAGGCAGGTCGCCCTGAGCCGCAGCCTGGCGAAGCTGCCGCACTAGGTCCAGCCCACGGGGGAATCTGAGGCAGTCGGGCACGGCCCCTCGCAGGCGGATGATGAAGCCGCCGGCCGGCAGAGCCACGGGATCGCGCACCAAGGCGTGGTTCACCCGTCGTGCAACTTCCGCGGTGCCCGTGGCGTCGATCACGGTGGAGGGGTGGATTGCGCGCGCCCCATGAGGGGTGGCGAGATCGAGCTCGGTCAGACGACCGTCCTGGAGGTGGACGCCCGCGATACGCGAGCTATGTACGACGGTGATCGCGGGCAGTTCGGCCAGCCACGCGTGCACCACTTGCTGGTAGACGTGGGGGTCGGTGTCGAGCACCCAGACCCTGCCGATGGGTCTTGGGCGGGTGGCTGGGTCCGCGTTCTTGAGTCGTTCGACCAGCTCGGCCGGCAATCCGTGGTTGAGAAGTCGGCCCGTGGAGTCGAACAGGCCGCCGAGCGTGTGGATCAGGGTATGGGTGACGGTGCCTCCGATCCGTTTGCGCGCCTCGACCAGCCACACCTGCCGGCCCAGCCTCGCCGCGGCAATGGCCGCAGCGATCCCCGCCGCTCCGGCCCCAGCGACGACGAGGGGGCCGGGCTCCGGGTCGGCTCGCGATGGCATGGTGCCGCTCATGGCAGGAAGCATAGGGGAAGAAGCCGGAAGGCTAAAGGCCAAAAGCTGAAGGCGAGGAGGCGCAGGGCTGTCGCACTCAGTATTCAGTACTCATCACTCAGTACCCATCACTTCGCCAAGTAGGTGTTGATCGCGGCCGCGGTGCGTTTGCCGTCGCCCATGGCAAGGATGACGGTGGCGGCACCGCGGACGATGTCGCCGCCGGCGAAGACGCCCGGAATGCTGGTCATGTTGTTGGCGTCGATCTCGATGTAGCCCCACTTGTTGGTCTTGAGCTCGGGCGTGGTCTGAGTGATGAGCGGGTTGGCCCGGGTGCCGATGGCCTCGATGAAGACTTGGCAGGGGATCTCGAACTCGCTGCCTGCGATGGGGACGGGGGATCGTCGGCCGGAGGCGTCCGGCTCGCCAAGCTCCATTCGCTGGCAGCGGACCGCTCGGACCCATCCATCTTCGGTCCCGAGGATCTCGACCGGGCTGCAGAGCATGTCGAACACCACGCCCTCCTGCTCCGCGTGTTTGACCTCCTCGGCTCGGGCGGGCATTTCTTCCCGTGATCGGCGGTAGATCAGCGTGGCCGGGTCGGCGCCCAGGCGGCGGGCGGTGCGCACCGCGTCCATCGCCACGTTACCTCCTCCGACCACTGCGATCTGCGGTGCGCGGATGACCGGCGTATCGTTGGCCGGGAAACGGAAGGCACCCATCAGATTGACGCGGGTCAGGTACTCGTTGGCGGAGTAGACTCCTTTGAGCTGTTCGCCGGGTATGCCCTGGAAAATGGGCAAGCCCGCCCCGTTGGCGATGAACACCGCGTGGAAACCTTCCTCGTCGAGCAGATCGCGGATGGTATAGGTCTGCCCGACGACCACGTCGCAGACGATCCGGACGCCCATGCGGCGGAGCTTATCCACCTCGGCGTCGACGATGGCCTTGGGCAGTCGAAACTCGGGGATGCCGTAGACCAGCACGCCGCCGGGCTTGTGCATGGCCTCGAATACGGTGACCTGGTGGCCTTTCTTGGCGAGTTCACCTGCGCAGGTGAGCCCGGCCGGCCCGCCACCGACGACCGCGACACGTTTTCCGGTCGAGGGCGGCGGGACGAGTTGGTCGGGGCGGTTTTCGCGTGCCCAGTCGGCGACGAAGCGTTCGAGGTATCCGACGGCGGCGGAAGTGCTCTTTTTCCCGCGGATGCATTGGGCTTCGCACTGGATTTCCTGCGGGCAGACGCGGCCGGTGATACCGGGCAGGACGTTGCTCTCGAAGAGGATGTCCGCGGCGCGGTTGAGGTCGCCCTCGGCCACCGCCTCCATGAAGTGGGGGATGTTCACGCCCACGGGGCAGCCGGTGACGCACTTGGCATTGCGGCAGCGCAGGCATCGCTCGGCCTCAAGCCGGGCGGCCTCGGTGGCCAGCCCGAGATTGACCTCTTGGAAGTTGTGGGATCGTTCCTGCGGTTCTTGCTCGGGCATGGCCTGCCGCGGGATTTTCATGCGGTCGGCGGTATTCATTGCAGCACCGCCAATTTGCAGATATGCCCCGGGTCGGCCTGCTCGCGAAAATGATCCCACGCGACTTTCTCCTGATCGCGGTATGCCGTCAACCGGTCGCTGAGTTCGTCGAAATTGACCTGGTGGGCGTCGAACTCCGGCCCGTGGACGCAGGCGAACATCATCTTGCCGCCCACCTGCACCCTGCACCCGCCGCACATGCCCGTGCCGTCGACCATGATGGGGTTGAGCGAGGCGATGGTGTGGATTCCGGGGCCGCGGGTGACGTTGGCGACGGCTCGCATCATGGGCACCGGGCCGGCGGTGAGCACCGCGTGGACCGGATTGGCGGTATCGGCGATGAGCTCTTGCAGCTTGCCGGTGACGAAGCCGTGGTATCCGTGGCTGCCGTCATCGGTGCAGGGGAGAACGGCATCACAGGTGCGGCCCAGCTCCTCTTCGAGGATGACGTAGGGTTTGCTCCGCCCGCCGATGACCGCGGTGATTCTGTTGCCGCACGCCTTGAGGCCGAGGGCCTGCGGGTAAATGACCGCCGTGCCGACACCCCCACCGACCAGCACGACGTGTCCGAAGTTCTCGATCTGGGTCGGCCTGCCGAGCGGACCGGCGATATTGGCGATGGCCTCGCCGGCCTCGAGGCGGCAGAGCCGGTCCGTGGTGGCGCCCACGACCTGCACCACCAGGGTGATTGTGCCCTCCTGAGAGTCAGAGCGGGCCACGGTCAGGGGGATACGCTCCCCGTCCTCAACGACGCGAAGGATCACGAAATGCCCCGGTCGATGGCGGGCAGCAATGCGCGGTGCATCAACCACCAGCCAGCGTACCTGGGGTGCCAGCCACTCGGCTTCACGAATCACAAACATCAGCAGAGTTTCTCCCGACGTACGCGGCGGATTGGGATGTCGGCCCTTGCCTCACCCGTCATTGTCCGGCGGCCGCAATCCGAAGAATCAAAGTATAGGAGCCGCGTTTAGCGAATGCAATGCAGGACATTGCCACTATTAGCGTGTTCTAATGTCGATAACAAGCCGTGCTAATCGCGATTCTCTTGCGATGGTGCCTATTACCGCTCAGCGGCGTCTGTGGTATCCTGCATTTCGAGCGAGCGAGGGCGCTCATCAGCAGGAGAAGACAGACGATGACCGGGATGCAACGCACTACCGGACTGGTTGGGCTGGATCGGGTGCTCAAAGGTCTGATTCCTGGTGACGACATTGTGGCAGGTCGACGCGGTTGCGGACTACCAGGCTTTCGTGAAGCCGTTCTGCGAATTGGCGGTCCGGACGGGCAAGCAGCTCGTGTACTTCCGGTTTGGCAAGCACGCCCCGTTGATCACCGAGGCCGACGACGCCGAGATTCACGAATTGCACCCCGAGGAGGGCTTCGAGAAGCTCATCGCCGCCATCCACAAGGTCGTCGAGGCCACTGGGCGGCGCGGGTACCACGTATTTGATTGCCTTTCTGATCTGGCGGTTGACTGGTGTAGCGACCGGATGCTCGGCAACTTCTTCATGCTCACCTGCCCGTATGTCTACGACGTGGGCGGGATCGCGTATTTCACGGTGCTCAAGAACTACCACTCGTTTCGCGCCTTCGCGTCGATTGCCGAGACGACACAGATTCTTCTGGACGTTTACCGTCACAAGAGCAGGCTGTACGTCCATCCGATCAAGGTGCAGCAGCGGCATTCGCACACCATGCACATGCTGCACGAGCTTGATAGAGACGCCTTGGTGCCGGTGACACGCAGTACGGTCATCACGGAGATTCTGACCTCGATGCCGTGGGGCGGGTCGGAGTCCGCCCGGACGCGGTTGGGTATTTGGACGCGGGCTTTCGTGCAGGCTGAGGAGGCCGTCGATCCCTCCCATCGCCGCGAGTGCTCGGTCGAGGCTGCCCGTGAGATGCCCGGGCCTTGCTGAGGATGATTATCTCGCGCGATGAGCGGGTTCTGGATTTGGCGGAGAGGTACTTCAACCTCAACCATCTGCTGGATATCTGGCGGCGGATGATCGGGACGGGGCTCATCGGGGGCAAGTTGGTGGGCATGTTGCTGGCCCGGGCGATCCTCGAACACACGGATAAGCGATGGAGCGAGCTGCTGGAGCCCCACGGCTCGTTCCACATTGGCTCCGACGTGTTTTATGCCTATCTCGTGCAAAACGGCTGTTGGTGGGTCCGGCAAAAGCAGCAGAACCCCGCCACGTTCCTGGAAGGGGCCGAGGATGCCCGGGGCGGTGGGGTACGACCACACCGTCGCTGGGCGTGCCGGTCTCGTTCGCGGAGATCAACAAGGTGTCGATCCTCTGCGAGATCGTGGCGATGCGCGAGGATCTCGTGCCCGACGTGTCTCTGGGCACGCACTTCTTTGATGGGTTGGTCGAGGCGGACATCTTGTATCTGGCCCTCTTCCCCGGTCGGGAGGGCAATCAGTTGAATCACGCGTTCTTCCAAGAGGCCCCCAATAAGCTCCTCGGACTGCTGCCCGACGCCGGTGCCCAGGCGGAGGTGTTGCGGGTCATTGACGCCGCCGATCTGGGCCAGGACCGGCTGATCAAGCTGAACGCCAACAACCTCAATCAGAAAGTCGTCTGCTATGTGGGCGAAAGTGCCGAGGAGCGGATCGCGGCGCCGCGACGGCGAACGCCACGGCGCTGATTGTCGGCGTTTCCGCAAGGCGGTTCAGGTGGCCCGCAAAGCGGCAAGCCGACATCCAGGGTCCGATCACGTCGGCACCCGTCGTGAACAGAGCCGCGCCCGTAAGGAAGCGGTGCGTGTGCTCTCCGCTGCCTCACGATCGCGGCTCTGTCTCTCGCGATGCTGTTGACGATCGCGGCGACGAGTCTTCTCGTCGCGTTCTCTTACACCAAGCCTTGGTCGATCATGGCGTCGGCGACCTTGACGAAGCCGGCGATATTGGCTCCGAGCACGTAGTTGCCCGGCTTGCCGTACTCCTCTGCGGTCTGGGCCACGTTGGTGTGGATGGCCTTCATGATGGTGTGCAGCCGCCGGTCGACCTCCTCGCGGGTCCAGTAGGTGTGCTGCGAGTTCTGGGCCATCTCCAGGCCGGATACCGCGACTCCGCCCGCGTTGGCCGCCTTGCCCGGACCGTAGAGCACGTCGTTCTTGATGAACACGTCCACGCCTTCCGGTTCGGTAGGCATGTTCGCACCCTCGGCCACGAGGATGCAGCCGTTCTTCACCAGGGTCTGGGCGTCGTCGCCGGTGACTTCGTTCTGCGTGGCGGAGGGGAAGGCGCAGTCGCACTTGATGCCCCAAGGGCGCACGCCCTCTCGATACTCGGCGCCGCGGAACTTCTCGGCATATTCCTTGATCCGGCCGCGGCGAACGTTCTTGAGCTCCATGACGTAGGCCAGCTTGGCCTCGGTAATGCCCGCGGGGTCGTAGATGGTGCCGTTGGAATCCGAGAGTGAGACAACCTTGCCGCGAAGCTGGATGATCTTCTCGACGGTGTACTGGGCGACGTTGCCCGATCCGGATACCGCACAGGTCTTGCCCTCGATACTGTCTCCGCGTCGGGCGAGCATCTCCTCGGCAAAGTAGACGACACCGTAGCCGGTGGCCTCCGGGCGGATGAGCGAGCCGCCCCAGTTGAACCGCTTGCCGGTCAGCACGCCGGTGAACCGGTTGGTGATCCGCTTGTACTGCCCGAAGAGGTATCCGATTTCGCGGGCGCCCACTCCGATATCGCCGGCAGGTACGTCCGTGTCCGCCCCGATGTGCCGGTAGAGCTCGGTCATGAACGACTGGCAGAAACGCATGACCTCATTGTCCGACTTGCCCTTGGGGTCGAAGTCGGACCCGCCCTTGGCCCCCCCCATGGGCAGGGTGGTCAGTGAGTTCTTGAGGATTTGTTCGAACGCCAGGAATTTGAGGATGCCGAGGTTCACGGTCGCGTGAAACCGCAGTCCGCCTTTGTAGGGCCCGATGGCGCTACTGAACTGGATCCGGAACCCCCGGTTGATCTGAGGATTGCCGCGGTCGTCGATCCAGGGCACGCGGAACAGCACGACCCGCTCGGGCTCGGTGAAGCGCTCGAGGATGCGCTGCTTCTGGTATTGCGGGTTCCGCTCGAAGACGGGTTCAAGAGATTCGAGAACTTCCCGGACAGCCTGGTGAAACTCGGGTTCGCCCGGGTTGCGTTTGAGTACCACGTTGAGGGCGTCGGTCACGTAGGACATGCGTTGGTTGCTCCCATTGTCAGTGGGCGGGCACAGTGCTCTCAGTCGTCCGCAGGGGTGGCCAGCCACAAGGCTGAACCCAGCCCCCATGTCGGGCAGACCCCGCCGCGCGGTTCATGCTAGGCCGGCCTTCACCAGAAGCACACGCTCTGTGAGGCAAGTCACAGATGTCTTAGTATAATAGATTGTGAAGATTAGTCCAGAATAAAATCACTTATACTTAACATTAGCCGATTCTGATACTAGGGAGTAGAATGGGATCATGACCCTTGAAACGCTGCGTGTATTCTGCGACGTAGTCCGCTGCCAGAGTTTCTCTCGCTGCGCGACCCTCAATCACATCACTCAGTCGGCGGTGAGCCAAGCGGTGCAGCAACTGGAGAAGCAGCTGGGGGTACAGCTCATTGACCGGACGAAGCGCCCGTTTGTTTTGACGCCCGAGGGCGAGGTGTGTTACGAGGGGCTCAAGGACGTCCTGCAGTCATACGATGGGGTCGAGGCCCGCGTCCGCTCGCTGCGCCAAGAGGTCGCCGGAGTAATTCGCGTCGCGGCGATCTACTCCGTTGGACTTCACGATATGAGTCGATGCATGCAGGAGTTCATGACCCGTTATCCCAAGGCGAAGGTGCGGCTGGCGTACCTCAGGCCGAATAAGGTGTACGACGCGGTTGTTAACGAGGAGGCGGATCTGGGCATTGTGTCCTACCCTGTGGCCAGCCGCGGGCTGACCGTGCTTTCCCTCAGGTCTGAGAGGATGGTGCTGGTTTGCCATCCGGACCACCACCTGGCTCGTTTGAAGAAAGCGACGATCGTGCAGTTGCGGGGCGAGAACTTCGTGGCCTTCGATCACGATCTGATTATTCGCAAGGAACTTGATCGGCACCTGCGCGACAATCAGGTGGTGCTGCGGGTGGTGATGGAGTTCGACAACATCGAGACCATCAAGGAAGCCATCCAGATCGGGGCGGGGGTCAGCATTCTGCCGGAGCCGACGGTGCGTCGGGAGGTTGAGCGGGGGGCTTTGGTATCGGTACCTTTGGCCGCATCCGGGTTGTGCCGCCCGATCGGCATCATCCACCGCCAGCGGAAGCTTTTCACGCCGACCATCGCCAAGTTCGTGGAGTTGTTGCGGTCCACGCAAGGCGACGGACCAGGCCAGGAGTCATGACCACACGCCACGAGGGCGGGGTCCCAGATGGGGGCACTGATCCCGGGCTGTTGCGTTTCAGCCAATGATGCCGGGCGTAATCGGGTTGAGCAGGGCGTTGCCAATGGACAGGAAGATGGCGTCGACAATGGCGGTGATCGCGCCGAGGACATTGCTCGCAACCGCCGCTTGGATGTCGCTGGTTGTGGGCAGGCAGTCCATGCCGCTGGCCGCGACAAAGGAGCCGGACCCAATGAGGTACAGCCAGTTCCGAAGTGTTACCAGACGAGGGCCAAGGCGCATGGTTTGATCTCCCTAAGGCGCGGGCCGCCAAAGCCAAGGCGGAACCGCGAAATCCATAGTTCCCCATCGACCAGGCACCGGCTGGTCGTCCACGATGGCTTGAATATACGGAGGCGATCGGGAGCTGGCAAGGCTTATCGATTCCGGAAATGCCGCTCGACGAGACCGCAAAGCAGGTGGTAGGCAACCTGGTGGATTTCCTGGATACGGTCGCTGGCCTCATGATCGACGCAAAAGCACAGGTTGCAGAGGGGCTTGAGTTGCCCGCCCTCGCGGCCGGTGAAACCGATAATGCGTGCTTGGCGTTCGCGAGCCGCCTGGACGGCTCGGATCACGTTCGGCGAGTTGCCTGAGGTGGACAGGGCCCAGACCACGTCGCCAGGCCTGACCAAGCCCTCGACCTGCCTGGAGAACACCTCGTCGAAACCGTAGTCGTTGCCGATGGACAGCAGGCCGGATGTGTCCGTGGTCAAGGCGACGGCCGGCAATGCCCGGCGGTCAAGCTTGAACCGGCCGATCAGTTCGGCGGCGATGTGCTGGGCGTCGGCGGCACTCCCCCCGTTGCCGAGTATGTAGACCCGGTGGTCGGCGGCCAGGGCCTCGATCAGCAGCTGTCCGATTGCCCGCAACAAAGGGACCTGTCCTGGGAGCCACTCGGCCAGCCGTTTGTGGTCCAGCAGGCCCGCGGTGAATGGATCATTCATGACGACTTCCTTCCCTGGATGCGATTGATGATGCCGCTTGTGCTGCAGCCTTCAATCAGAGGCAAGAGGACAACTCGGCCGCCACGACTCTCCACATGCTCGCCTCCGACCACCCCGCGTTCCGCCCAGTCTTCACCTTTCACAAGGATGTCAGGGTTGAGCGTCTCGATCAGTTCTTGCGGGGTGGGCTCGTCGAAGAGCAGGACGTAATCGACGCTGTGCAGGGCGGCCAGAACCTCGGCCCGCTGGTCTTGGGGGATGATGGGGCGGTTGTCGCCTTTGCCCTGTGCCCGGACGGAAGCGTCGGAGTTCAGGCCGACCACGACGATGTTGCCCAACTGCCGGCACTGTTCGAGAAAGCGGATGTGCCCAACGTGTAGAAGATCATAGCAGCCATTGGTGAAAACAACCGTTTCGCCGCGATTGCGTCGCAAAGCAAGCTCGGTGACAAGCTGCCGGCGATCGCGAAGCTTGCCTCCCGCCGCTCCCGCGGTCAGCCGTAGGTCGGCGATGACCTCGTCGCGGCTGACAGGTACGCAGCCGAACTTCTCGACCTCCAGCCCACCGGCGAGGTTGGTGAGCTGGGCAGCCTGTTCCCATGTGGCCCCCGCGGTTCGGGCCGCGACGAGCATGGCCAGGACCGCGTCGCCCGCCCCGGTGTTGTCGTAGACCGCACGGGGCCGCGTGGGGACGTGCACCGGCGGTTTGCCTCGCATGGCCAGGAGGCAGCCCTCCCGGTCCAACGTGACCAACAGGCCGGTCAACTCGCATTGCTCCAAGAGGCGGGGGGCCTCGGCCTCGATGGTCGCCAAGCTTCTGTCGGCGCACCCGGTCGCCAGCTGGAATTCGGTGCGGTTGGGGGTCAGCATGGTTGCCCCGCGATAGCGGGAGTAGTCGCTGAGTCGGGCAGGGTCACCGAAGACCGGTTTGCCAGCCTTGTTCGCCGCCCGAATGATGGTCTGGCAGAACTTGTCGCTGAGCAGGCCCTTGCCGTAATCCTCCAAGCAGACGGCCGCGACATCCGCAATCGTTGCCAGGGCGAGGCTTTCCAGGCGTTGGGCGTCTTCCGGGGACAACGGTCGCACAACTTCCTCGTCCACCCGGATCAACTGCTGCCGGTGCCGGTGCTGAGCCAAGCCGACGAATCGTGTCTTGGTTGTGGTGGGGCGGTCGTGCACGGATAGGATGGCTCGGGTGACCACCCCTTGAGTTTCGAGCAGGGCCCGCAGCCGGTGTCCGGTATCGTCCAGCCCGACGACGCCGCAGCACATCACCGCGATGCCCAGCTCGCGCAGGTTGGTCGCCACGCTGCCCGCACCGCCGACCCGTTCTTCCTCGCTCCGCTTGCACAGCACGGCCACCGGGGCCTCGGGGCTGATGCGCTCGGCGTCTCCGTAGACGTATCGATCGAGGATGAGGTCGCCGACCAGCAGGACACGCTGGCCTTCGAAAGACTCCAGAACTCGGATTAAGTCAGTGAACAAGCGGGTAATACCTCCAAGGGGGCCGGCAAGACGCTTACCCGCTCTCGATTCGCGAGGTCGCTGGCCCGGGTTTCGTTCCGCACACCCGGCGGGTACGGCGGGTGGCCATGGTATGCAACGCGTTCGGCAGCGTCAATCAATCGCCCCGGACGATCACCCAGCACATTCCGGATCGGTGCAATGGGCTGCTGTCCGGGCATGGGAGAACGGCCGCGGGTCGCCCCTGGGAGCGGGTTTCCCGCGATGACCGCCTTGTGCCTGCACCCAAGGAGCGCATCAGATTCGCTCCCGCCGCGCTCGGATGGGACGCCGGTGCTTGACGGTCCCCATGGGTCACGATAACCTTCCCCCTCGACTGTTCATTGAGCCTCACGCGCATGATAAGGGAGGCGAGTCGTGTCCAATCCAGCCCCCGTAACCACTGAAGCTTTGGCCGCTCGCCTGGATAAACTGTACGAGTTCGAACGCGAGCCCGTCACCCAGGACAAGCTTCATAGCGGTAGACGTTTCGCGGGCTTATTTGCCGGCGAGCACGTGGCCGCCACCGAGTTTGTCATCGGGGCCTTGTTCGTGCAATGGGGAGCCAGTGCCAGCGACCTGATCTGGGGCTTGGTGCTCGGCAACCTGCTGGCCGTCCTTTCCTGGGCGTTTATCTGCGCACCGATCGCCGTGCGGACCCGCATTACCCTCTACTGGTATGCCCGCCGCATCATCGGCCCCGGGCTGACCGTGATCTACAATATCGTCAACGCCATGCTGTACTGTTGCCTCGCGGCGGCGATGATCGGGGTGTCCGGATCGGCGGTCATCATGGCGCTCAACAAGATCCCCATGATCCCGTACATCAAGCATCCCGAGATGACCGATGTGTTGCCCAACAGCGTCGGGTGGGTGCTCGTCGTGTTGGGGGTCGGGGCGGTCGTGGTCCTGCTGGCCATCCTGGGCTTCAAGAAGCTCAGCCAGTTTTCCTCCGTGTGCTCACCCTGGATGTTCCTGATTTTCATCGCCGGGGCGGTGGCGTCGCTGCCCAAGCTGGGCGAGTTCAACAGTGCCGCCGACCTCTGGCGAATCGCGGAGACGAGCATCTGGAAGGGCGAACCGCAGAAACGAGAGCTATGTCGGCTGGAGCATTCGGCCGTCGACCCCGCCGCCGCGGATTTCGCTGCCAGCCTGGGTAGCGCGATCGAGAAGCAGGCACCCGGCAAGGTTGATCCCGCCGCGATGGAACTGGCCACGTCCTCGCCGGAGGGCGATCGGTGGGAGCTCAAGAGCAAGGGGACGACCTTTCTCGCTCAGAGGGAGGCCGGCGGCCTGGTGGTCTACGAGTTGATGGAGAAACTGGGCTTCTGGCATATCGTGTTCTTCGGGTGGTTCTGCAACCTGGCGATGCACGTCGGATTGTCCGACATGGCCTTGTTCCGTTATGCCCGCAAGTGGTATTACGGTTTCTACTCGGCGCTTGGCATGTACCTGGGGCACTTCTTGGCGTGGATTTGCGCGGGTGTCATGGGCGCGGCCGTCGCCGCCGGGTTGAATCCCGGCGAGATGGCCGACACCGCCGCCGGCGCCGCGGGTGTGCTCGCCGTGCTCATCGCCGGCTGGACCACCGCCAATCCGACCATCTATCGTGCCGGCCTGGCTTTGCAGATCGTGACGCCCAACTGGCCGCGCTGGAAGGTGACTTTCGCCGCGGGTGCCATCACCACCGTGGCGGGCTTCTTCCCCGCCATCTTCATGAAACTGCTGGATTTCGTCGCCATCTATGGCTTGACCCTGATGCCCATCGGTGCGGTGATCGTTGTCGAGCACTGGTTCTTTCCCAAGCTCGGGCTGCGGCAGTACTGGGCGGATAAACGCAAGATGCTGTTCAACCCGGCGGCCCTGATTAGCTGGGCGGCGGTGCTGGTGATCTGTTTCCCGATCGAGCAGTTTACCGGCGGGGCGCTGCGCTCGCCGATGGCGATCCTCGGCGTGCACCTGTTCTACCGCTGGTTACCGGGCTGGTTTATAGCCGCGATTCTCTACATCGTGCTGGCGGCGGCTATGGGGGCTAAGGCGGTCGCGGGCGAAGTGGTGGAGCAGCCGGTCGATAGCAGGGGCACGGGCGGAGCATCCGCTCCACCAGAGAAGGGCCTTTCCGCCCTCGGGCCAACAGCCTGGTTGGCGGGCGCCGTGGCCTTGCTGGCCCTGGCCTTCTGCATCGTTTTGCCTCTCCTCGTCTTCCTGGGCGGGTCGGACCCGCAAGTCTATGACGCGAACATGGCCATTTACAAGAAGTGCCTCATGGTGGCCACGGTCGTCTACTTCATCGCGGCGATCGTCTGGGCTGGCGAACGCGAGAAGCTTCAGCCCGCCGAGTAGAGGCGGCATTCCGCGTCTACTCCCAGAGCAACGAGCCCGGAGCGCCGCCAACGAGCCCGAAGCGCAAGCGCCGGGAGTAGAAGAGCGTCAGCGACGTGCGCCCCAACGAGCCCGGAGCGCGAGCGACGGGGCGGTGGAGCGTAAGCGACGTACACCAACGAGCCTGCAGTGCCAATAACCAGCCCGAAGCACAAGCGCCGGGAATGGAAGAGCGTCAGCGACGTGCGCCAACGAGCCCGGAGCGCGAGCGACGGGGCGGTGGAGCGTAAGCGACGTACACACCCAAGCGTCCTATCGTTAATGCCGGAACTTGTACGTCGCTGACGCTCCGCGGTCCCATCGCTTGCGCTCGGGGCTCGTTGGGGCGCATCGCTTGCGCTCGGGGCTCGTTGGCGGCGCATCGCTTGCGCGCGGGGCTCGCTGGAACGCGTCTCTTACTCCGCAAGCTCGCTGGGGCGCGTTGCCGGTGTTGGGGGCTGGTTTACCGCTTCTTGCGCGGCCCCTTGCGGCCGGACGTGGTCCGTTCGACCAGATTGGTGATCTTGGTCGGCAGGCTAAACAGCCGAATGAACCCCTGGCGTCCGTCGAGTCGTACTCGTCGCCCATGGTGAAGCTCGCCAGATCGGGCATGTACAGCGTCTTGGGGCTCTTGGCCCCGACCACGCGGCAGTTGCCCTTGTAGAGCTTGACCCGGACCGTGCCGGTGACGTTCCGTGTCGTCGCGTTGAAGAAGGCATCGAGAGCCTGCCGCAATGGCGAGTACCACAGGCCGTAGTAGACCAGCTCGGCGTAACGCAGGGCGACCATCTGCTTGTAGTGGAAGGTCTCGCGGTCGAGGCAGATGTTCTCCAGGGCCTCGCGGGCGGCATAGAGGATCGTGCCGGCCGGCGTCTCGTACACCCCGCGCGATTTCATGCCTACCAGTCGATTCTCGACCAGGTCGATTTGCCCGATCGCGTGTCGCCCGCCGAGGGCGTTGAGCTTGGCGATGATGCCTACGCCGTCCATACGCCGACCGTCGACCGCTACGGGCACGCCGGCCTCGAATTCGATCTCGACGTACGCACCGCGGTTGGGGGCCTTCTCGATCGGCACACTCAGCACCAGCATCTCATCCCGCGGCTCGTTCCAAGTCGATTCCAGCTCCGCCCCTTCGTGGCTCAGGTGCCACATGTTGCGGTCCCGCGAGTAGATCTTCTTCTTGGTCTGGTCGACGGGGATCTTGCGGGCCTTGGCGTACTCGATGGCCGCCTCGCGGCTACGCAGCTCGAATCGCGGATCCTTCCACGGAGCGATGATCTTCAGCGTCGGGTCCAGGGCCATGTAGGTCACCTCGAACCGCACTTGGTCGTTGCCCTTGCCGGTCGCCCCGTGGGCCACGGCGTCCGCTCCGTACTCGTGGGCGATCCGCACCTGCTCCTTGGCGATCAGCGGCCGGGCGATGGATGTGCCCAGAAGGTACTTGCCCTCGTAGACCGCGCCGCTCTTGAGCATCGGCCAGAGGAAGTCCTCGACCAGTTCCGCCCGCAGGTCGCCCACCACGCAGGCGCTCGCCCCGCTGGCCAGGGCTTTCTTCTTGATCGACTTCAGCTCGTCACCCTGGCCCAGCTCGGCCGCGAAGGCGATCACCTCGCAGCCGTACGTCTCGCGGATCCACGGCAAAATCACGCTCGTGTCCAACCCGCCGGAGTAAGCGAGCACAACTTTCTTGGGGGCTTTGCCTGCCATGTTCAATGTTCCTCGATTCTGGTTACCTTCCAAATCAAGCTCAGCATTATCCGGACCGCTGGTCGGCTTGTCCAGCGGGGTGAACAGTCGCGTCCGATCTGCTTTTGTGACGATATCGACTGCAGAGGGCCCGACACCCCGCCGCTGGAGGACGAGGAAATGTTCTGGGCTGCCGACCTCCTCCACCTGGTCGGGGAACGCTGACTCGCGGAACGGTTCGAGGTCCGGAAACGCGTGCATCCTTCGTTGCTGACCCGGGTCTCTGGCAATCGCGGTGACTGCCGGGTAAGATTCAAGGGTGCTTGAATCGAGGTGCTCTATGGAAGTTGGCGGCACGATCAAGGGCGGTGTTGTGGTGCTGGACGCTCCACTGGAGGCCCCGGATGGGACACGAGTCAAGGTTGAGGTTGTCGACGGCGACGAGACTCCGGGCGAGTGGGTAAAGGCCTTTGCCGGCTGTGTTGAAGACATGCCCGAAGACTCATCTGTGAACTATCACCGTACTCTTTATGGGAACCGCGAACGATGAGCCGCCGGCTGGCCGACGCCGCGTTGTTCATCGCGGTCCTCAATCGACGTGATCGGTTCCATTCCTGGGCATCCGAGTACTACCTTCGTACGCATGACCATCTGCTGGTCCCTTTTCCGGTGCTCGTTGAGGTTGGGAATTACTTCAGTGAGAGCGCCCGCCGTGATCGGGTGATCTCTTTCCTGCGGCAGGTTCGGAACGATGTGCGAGTCACCTGTGTGGGGCTGGACGCTGAGTTGATGAGTGAGGGCATGGACCTGTATGCCGCCCGGTCGGATCAGGAGTGGGGCCTCACTGATTGTATCTCGTTTGTGCTGATGAAAAAAGCTGGCATCCAGGAGGCCGTGACGACCGACCATCACTTCGAGCAGGCGGGGTTCATGATTCTGATGAAGGGCTGAATCGCAGGTGTCGGGCTAGCCGTCCTCATGCTCCACTGTGGCTGCCGGCGGTTTGCCTTATCCACCAGGCCAGCACAGGGGCATCGTCGCGGCGGGTCACGATGCGCGAGCCCGGACCTCTTCTAGCCTCAGGGTGACCGATGGGTCCGGCCCGGTGTCGTTGAAGCGAACGTGCAGGAAGCATTTGGCGACCCTGATTTGTAGTTCGATGCGGCCGTCCCGGGGCTGAGGGAAGTGCACCGGGTCGAGTCCGGCCATCACCTTGAGGCGGTTCACGACCCTTTGGATGGGCGGCTGTTCGTCGAGGTCGTAGTGGGGTACTTCGGGCAGCGGCTCGGATGGCCTCAGAACGCAAGGGTGTCTGTCGCCGTCGTACAGGTGGAGGATGAGGCAATTGACGTAGATCTTGGTCGGATTGGTTTCAACGAGAAGGCCGAATTCCTTCCAGTTGATCTCGCGTTCGTCCAAGGCATTTCGGCGTCCAAACGGCCACATCACTGCACCTCCGATGCCTCCCTCCAGATTCTACCCCGCTTGATGTTGGGATTCCAGCCTGCCGGATCATCTCCTGCTGAAGGAAGTCGTACATGGGCACCAGCAGGGGGGCCATGTGGTCGTAGGCTTCGGCCATCTGGAGGAAACGTTGTCGATCTGCGGCATCCATACTGAGACTCCTGACTCCAGTGTGAATGGGGAAGGCATGTGGCCGCTCAATGCTGCAGCCGTTCGAGCATGATGCTGCGGATCAGATCCGTCGGCGCGGGCTGGCCGGTCCATCGCTGGAATTGGGCCGCCGCCTGGCCGACGAACATGGCCACGCCGTCCACTGTGCGACAGTTATGGTCACGGGCTTGCTGAAGCAGACGCGTCTCCATGGGGTTGTAGATCGTCTCGAACACGACCGTTGTCGGCGGCAGGTCGAACGTCGGCAGGGGGGTCTCGTCGGCGTTCGGCCACATGCCGATACTGGTGCATTGCACGACGACGTTGGCTTGGATGGCCGAGCGTGCTTCCCAAGGGAGGGCGGAGGCGCCGAACTCCGCGGCCAGTTGCTCCGCTTTGGCCAACGTGCGGTTGTAGATGGTGACCCGGCAGCCGGCGTCGATCAGGCCGGCCACGATGGCCCGGCTCGCGCCGCCGGCGCCCAACACCGCCGCCGACAAACCGCGCAGCCCCTCGGGCCCACGCTCCATGCCCGCACACAAAGCGTCCATCGCTCCGCGGTAGTCGGTGTTGTGCGCGGCCAAAGAGCCGCGGGCTTCAGCCCGCGCGGTCTTTCCGTGGTGTGTGGCGTTTTCATCGCGAGGGGCGCCGCGCGGGCTGAAGCCCGCGGCTCCTTGGTCATCCGGCGCGGGCTCGATCGCGAGTGTGTTTGCCGCCCCGATGCGGGCGGCAAGCGGCTCGATGTGGCCGGCGCGCTCGGCCACGTAGCGCAGCAGGTTCTGCTTGTGCGGGATGGTCACACTGCAGCCGGACAGGCCAAGCCACGGCCGGGCCAGGCAGCCGTCGATGAACGCCGCGAAGTCGGCATAGTCCGGCTCGACGCGAAGTGGCAGATACACGCCGTCATACCCGATCGCATCGAACGCGGCATTCATGATTGCCGGACTCATCGAGTGAGCCACCGGGCAGCCGATCACGCCGTACACCCTGGTGTCCGGCCGCAACGCATCCCAACGGTAGAGCGAGCGCATCTGCTTGATGGCAGGTTGCCCGGGGGCGGATTCCTTGCCCGTATCCAGGGCGGCAAAGGTCAGCAGCCCGCCCACCTTACCGGCCAGTACACGGGTGATCACACCCGCCTCGCCCATGGACAAACCGATAGCGGGGCCGGTGCGAGCGGACTCCCGCAGGGCATCGAGCATACGCAGGGCATCAGTGATGCGGTTCGCCTTGCAGGCGAGTTTGACCACGTGGGCCGGCTCGTTCCGCAGCTCGGCGAAGATCGCATCGAGGTTGGCGGGCGTCTCCGTGAAGTTATGCTTCGAGAGGATGAGCCGGCAGCGCGGCCTCTCCGCACCGGTATCGACCCTGCAGACCCGCCCGATCGCCTGCCGGAGCTGGGCAGAGCGCTTCCACGCATGGTACTCGACGTCGATGTAGTCCGCGCCCGCCTCGCCGGCGGCCACCAGCAGAGCAATCCTTTGCGTTTCCTCGCCATGCCACTGCCCGCCCTCCTCGGCGATCCTGCATGTGGCGATCGTCTGCCCTCCGGCCTGGCGAGCCTGTTCGACCAGCCGGCACACCATGTGAGCGTCCGACCGCTCGAGGTAATCAAGCCGTAGCTCGATCATTCCCGCATTCGCTCGCTTGGCGGACTGGATGTCGGCGAAGGCCTGATCCTCCGCTCGGGCCGTCACTGGAACGCAGAGCATGGTCCGCTTCTCACTCATCATGACTGATTCCAGACAACGAGCCGCGGGCCTCAGCCCGAGCGGGGCTTATGCGTTGAGCAAACGTTCATTCCCATCCCGGCACTGCGCGGGCTGAAGCCCGCGGCTCGTTGGTGCTGCAAGGCAAAGCTCGCGGTCCGTTGGCGGTGCAGCCCGAAAACCGCCTCATACCTTGCCTTCAGTCGCGGTCTTGGCCGGACTGTCCGCGGCTCGGATCACCCGGTTGATCGCGTTGAGGAAGGCGATCACGCTGGCCTCGATGACGTCGGTCGATCGCCCGCGTCCGCGGAACGACCGGCCGCTGGCCACCAGCTCCAACTGCACTTCGCCCTGGGCATCCCGTCCGCCGGTCAGAGCCCGAAGGTCATATTCGCGCAGCACCGCGTCAACCTTGGTCAGGCGAAGGATGCAGGTGAAGGCGGCGTCGACCGGTCCGTCACCCGTCGCCGCGTCAATCGCGATCTCGCCGTTCTGCCGATTTCTCAGCTTCACCGTGGCCGTGGGCAAAACACCCGTGCCGCCCGTTGTCTGCAGCGCTTCGAGATCCCACGTGCGCGCATTCCGCGATTCGTCCAGAATCTGGCCCACGATCGCTTCGAGATCCTCGTCGAAGACCTCCTTCTTGCGGTCAGCCAGTTGCTTGAACTGCTCGAAGACCTGGTCCAGCCGCTGGTCATCAAGCTGGTGGCCCAACTGCGACAAGCGATCCTGGAGCGCATGTCGGCCGGAGTGTTTGCCCAGCACCAGCTTCGACGCGGGGATACCCACATCCTCGGGCCTCATGATCTCGTACGTCTCACGGTGGGCGAGCATGCCGTGTTGATGGATGCCTGCCTCATGGGCAAAGGCGTTCTCACCGACGATCGCCTTGTTGCGTTGGACCTTGATGCCCGTCAACGTGCTGACCAGCCGCGAGACCGGGTAGATCCGTCGTGTGTTGATGCGCGTGCCGCACTTGTACACGTCCGCCCGGGTGTGCAGGGCCATCACCACCTCTTCGAGGCTGGCATTACCCGCCCGCTCGCCCAGGCCGTTGATCGTGCACTCGACCTGCCGGGCACCGGCCTTGACCGCCGCCAGCGAGTTGGCGACGGCCAAACCGAGGTCATTGTGGCAATGCACGCTGATTACCGCCTGCCCGATATTCGCTACCGTCGCGAACAGGTGTCGGATGATCTCCTCGAAATGGTCGGGCGTCGAGTAGCCCACCGTGTCGGGGATATTGACCGTCGTGGCCCCCGCGTCGATCACCGCCTGCACCACCTCGGTCAGGAAGGGCAGCTCTGTTCGCGAAGCATCCTCGGGCGAGAACTCCACGTCAGAAACGAGACTGCGGGCCAGCTTCACTCCCTCGACGCTCATCTTGATGATTTCCTTCTCCGCACGCTTGAGCTTGTACTGCCGATGAATAGCGGAGGTCGCGCAGAATACATGGATTCGCGGCGACACCGCTTCCTTGAGGGCCTCCGCGGCGCGCACGATGTCCTTCTCGGTGCAGCGAGCCAAGCCCGCGACGGTGCATTCGCGGACCAAGCCGGCCACTTGCCGAACCGCCTCGAAATCGTCCGACGAGGTGATGGGGAATCCCGCCTCAATGACGTCGACTTTGAGCAGCTCGAGCTGTCGGGCAATCTCCAACTTCTCGGCGGTGTTCAGCGACGCGCCGGGAGACTGTTCCCCGTCCCGCAGGGTGGTGTCAAAAATCCGGATCATCGGTTGATCCGCCGTCGAACCTTGCTCGCTGGTGCTCATGAGTTCGTGCCTCCTGTGTCCACTGGGCGATTAAGTTAGCCGACGGCCCGGCCCATGGCCAGCGCCCGCCCGCCCATCTCGCCGCCCAACAACAAAAAAAGCCCCACGCGGTCTCGCGTAGGGCTTCTCGTGTCAGCTTTCTTCTCAGGCGATCAGCCGGCCGAGATCCCCACGCACGCACGCAAAAGCAGCAGCCCGAGCGTCATCAGCCCGGCCGGCTCGCGGGTGCACGGGGTCTCAACTGAAGCCTTCTTTGATCGCATGGCAGAGATTCTATCGGTCGCAAAACGGCTTGTCAACAGGTTTTCTCCCCGCCTTCGCGGCGGGTGCGCGACTCGCTGGGAACCGAGTCAACTCATCGATGCAGAACCGAGCCAACTTGTTGGTGGACGTGTCCAGGAGTGGGGGACGAACAGCAACGAGTGGCCTCGGTCCTGGCCCGACGGCAGGCCCAGGAACCTGATGCCCGATTACCCCCGGCTCCCCAACAGCTCGCGCGTCTGGGCGACGTCCAGAGCGATCTGCTCGCGAAGTGCGTCAATCGTGCGGAAATGCTCCTGCGGCCGGAGCCATTCGATCAGTTCCAGACGAATCGGCTCGCCGTACAGATCCCCTTCATAATCCAGCAGGTGGGCCTCGATGGTCAGATTACTGCCCTCGAAAGTCGGTGTCCGTCCGATGCTCACGGCAGTCCGCATGCGGTGGGTGCCGCTCTCGGCCAGGCCGGCGTACACCCCCTCGGCCGGCATGAGCTGCCGACCCAAACGAATGTTCGCCGTCGGAAAACCCAACTCACGCCCGCGGCCCGCTCCATGCTCCACCGTCCCGAGAAGGGAATAAGGTCTTCCCAGGCACAACGCCGCTTGGTCCACCGTTCCGCTTCGCAGAAGCTGCCGGATCAAGGAACTCGAGATCACCGTGTCCGGGTGCCCACCCAACCCTACGCGTACCGGCTCGACGATCTCCACGTCGAAGCTATTGCGGCAACCCGCCGCCACCAGCGTCTGAACAGTGCCTTCCCGCTTGTGGCCAAAACCGAACGATGCTCCCTCCACCACCGCGATCGGCTGATACTTGGCCATGATCACGAAGGTGATGAACTCTTCGGCGCTCATCGCCAGGAACTCCGGGCGGCTGCGGACCACCACCGCGATGTCTACGCCCGCATGACGCAACCAGTGCAGCTTCTCAGGCAGGGGGGTCAGCACGGGCGGTACATGGTCCGGCGTGAGTACGCTCAACGGATGAGGGTCGAAGGTCATGGCCACCAGTTGCGTCCGGCCCTCATCAGCCCGACGCCGCCCCGCCGCCAGGATCGTCTGGTGACCGCGGTGCACACCGTCAAAGTTGCCGATGCTCAGCACCACATCCGAAAGCTGCAACGATTCCCAAGCTTGTATGACTTGCATGACGCCTTGATGCCCTACGCACTTCTAACCATGTCGCCATACCGATCGTTGGACCAAGCGAACTTGTTCGTGTCGGACCGAGCGAACCTGCTCACGTCGGACCAAGCGAACTTGTTCACGTCGGCGAACCTGTTCACGTCGGACCAAGCGAACTTGTTCGTGGTTTGACCTGTCAAGGTGTTTTCCTTCCCGCCGCCAACTCGGCCAAGTAGCGGTTGCCGGTCAACGAGCTGGTCAGCAACGCTTTGCGATCGAACTCGAACGCCGCCAGATCGGTGGGAAACGGGTTTGACGCCGGGCGTTGCGTCAACACCCGACGGGCAAACTCGCCGTACATCCTCCCCCACGGCTTGAGCTGCAAGTCCTCTGTCCACAGTCCGCTCCATCGCGTCAGATCCCGACTGCTCGGCGTGTCCGCGAATGCCCAGTGCAGCCATCCGCAGACCCGGCCCTCGGATACCTCCAGCAGCTTCGCGCACCACCGCGCCTGCTCCTCCGGCGACTGCTCCGGCATGACCACCCGATTATCCACCCGCAGCTCGCCGCCCCCATACCAGGCAAACTCGCCGATCATCAGCGGCTTACCGACACTGAATTCGTGCAGGACGGTCTCGAGGTAGAGTGCATTGGTCTCCACTCCACGCATCCCGTCGATTGGGGTCGGGTGTGCCAGAGGGTAGAAGTGAAAGGTCAGGAAATCCAAGTGCTTCTTGTCGGCCTGTCGCGTGAACCCGGCGTAATGCGACAGCCCCGGCAGGTACGTCGCGGACGCCCACTGGATATGGCCCACAGTGATCAGGTGGTTGCGGTCCCGCGAGCGGATCGCGCGACACATCCGAGCCATCCATTCTTCGCCGACCGTCTCCCGAAACCGTTGGTAGTCGTATAGCCGGGTGTCATTGAGAGCGGACTTGGCGGAAGGAACTCGCACCGTCCCCAAAACCTTCACCTCGTCGACCGAGCAGCCCCACGCCTCGGCGATCCGGGCGTCCGCCCCGTATTCCTTGCTCAGCCAAGCGTTCCACTTCGTACGCATCGCCTGCGTGCTCCACTGTACCGTGGGCTCGTTCAGCAAATCGTACGCCAGGATGCCTGGCTCATCCTTGAACCGTTCCGCGAATGCCGACCACCATTTCTCATCCGCCGCCAGGACAGCCTCGTCCGCAAAGGCGTCCGCGTCACGTCGCCACTCGGGCACGCCCTCCCAATGATCCGGTCCCGCCGGGATGACATACAGCTCACGTTCGCGACACAGGGCCAGAAACTCCCGAAACCGTTCCACTCCCCCGGCATGCAGTTGGCCCGGCTCGCGGTGGAAAGCGTCCAACGTCAGGAACACACGCACCGTGTTGAATCCCTGCTTCTTGATCAGATCGAGGTGTTGGCGGATGGTCGTCGCGTCGAACTGCTGCCACAGCTTCGGTGCCCACCCCATGTGTGGGCCGAAGTAATTGAGCCCCACGGCCACGAACGGCCTCTCCGCCCCTCGTGCCCGCAGTGAGCCGGGATTCTGGGAATCAGCTTCGATGAATGGCGGCTCGGAAGCCAGCAACGACACCGCCGATACTGCCGACACAAACACCAGGAACACAAAGGCACGAAATCTCTCGTGCATAGTGGCACCAACCCATGCACCCATGGCCATCCTCCCTCGCTGGGTTGCCGGTATCTTATCCGTGTTGACTGGCTGATGGTATCCGCGTTGGTCGTCCGCCCGGCAGAACCCGGACAGGGGACGGGTCTTGTCGGTACCGTCGCGGGGCTTGACGACCGGCGGAAGGGTACATATCGCGAGCGACTGTTGCCAGGGGCGTGCCGCTTCGCGGTCCCGATGTGAACGCCGGCCGCCACACCCGGCCTGCGGCGCTCAACTCTGCACGACAGGCAGGGCGATCGTTCGTTTTGGGGGGGCCGCGGCGGGACGTCCCACGGGTAGAAACATATCGCGCACCTTGCGGCTGGTGACTGCCGGCTCGCGCAGCAGCTTCTTGAGCCCCGCCGCCAGGAATCGCACCGGCCGCCGCATGGCCGTCTGCCGATAGAAACGCGCCTGTGCCGCCCGGGTCATCTCACCGAGCTCCTCAGCCGTCCAGTCGGGTGTGCTGATGATCGGCCGGCCCACGCGAAGCTGCGTGTAGTCGACCGGTGCCGACAGCATGCCCGCGTCCACGCACTGCTGAAACAAGGCGGTGCCGGGGTACGGCGTCGCGGTGAAGAAGCATGCTTGATCCACGCCCATGTTCATCGCAAACTCGAACGTCCTCTCGATGTCGGCCTTGGTCTCGCCGGGGAAGCCAACCACAAAGAAGGCCGACACCCCCATCCCCAGTTTGCGGCAGGCGTTCACGATGGGAGGAACGCGCTGCAGATCCAGCGGCTTGTTGATGATCTTCTTGAGCACCTCTTGGCTGCCCGACTCCACCGCAATCGTGATGTGGTAACAGCCCGCCCGCCGCATCAGCTCGATCAGATGCTCATTCAACGCCCAGATGGCCACGCCATTGGGCGTCGTCCAGGTGAGCTCGAGCCGCCGGTCGATGATGGTTTGGCAGATCTCCGTCATACGCGGCTTGTGCATCGTCAGGTTGTCATCTTCAAACTGGATCTCGCGCACGCCGTAGTTGTCAATCAGGTGCTCGATTTCCTCGATGACCCGTCCCGTGCTGTGCCAGCGGAACTTGCGGCCCCACACGGTGTGAATGCTGCAGAAGCTGCACCGGGCCGGGCAGCCGCGCGAGGTGATCATGTTCGTGCACGGGTGACGCTTGACGTAAGCACCATGCGGCGAGCGGTAGCGGAAGTAGCGGTCCATCGGCAGTAGATGCCGGGCCGGCAGCGGCAGGGCGTCGAGGTCCGCCAGGTACTCGCTGACCCTGTGCACCTCGACTCCACCGTCGGCGCGGAAGGCTAGGCCGGCCGGATCCGTCGGCCGATCCTGGCCGCGCTCCAACGCTTCGACCAGCCGCAAGATGGTCAGTTCCCCCTCGCCGACCGCCGCGAAGTCTACCGCCGGGTCCGCCAACACCTCCTCCGGGACCGCCGACGGATGCGCCCCGCCCATCACTGTGCGGATGCCCGGATTCGTTTCCTTGGCCAGACGGCACACATCGTGGGCTGCCACTGACTGAGCTGAGAACAGGCACGACACGCCCACCAGGCTTGGCCGAAAGTCATCAATTCGCCGGGCCAGATCGTTGCCGTCCAGCCCATGCCGGCGCCGGCCGTCAGGCCGGGGCACCACGCGGCGGAAGTCCTCCACCACGCAGTCAATAATCCGCACCTCGTGCCCCGCTCGTTCCAGCACCGCCGCGATGTAGCCAAGACCCAACGGCGGCATCGCCTGCCGTTCGTCATCCGCGTGCAGATCGTACGGCGGCTGGATCAGCAAAACCCGCATACACGCTCCCGAAGACCCTATGGCGTCGGCGTCCCGCCTCCCGGTCCGCTTCTTCCTGTGGTTATCGGCTGTACGACGAGGCAACTGAATCATCGCCACCTGCTCGCAAGTCGGCCACAGCCCGGGCCCCGAACCACCGCACCAGCGGAGAAGCCCACAGACGCGCAAAAGAAAGCCCAGAGACCATGGTCCCTGGGCTGACGGCTCAGTCTATTCGTAGCGCCCAAGCCCCGGTAGGTGAATCGCCATCGGAACACGTCCGATAACACCTGCCGGGCCTCACGCCTGTCTCAAGCGCGTGTCGCTGGCTTGCCGGTCACATCTGCTTCTTGCGCATCTGCTGGTACACCACGATCAGGACGATCAGGACGACCACCAGAATCCACTGCCACCATACCAGACCCAGAAAAGCCAGCGCTGATGTTTGGGGGAGGATTTCCATCTTGTACACTCCTCAAAGCTGACGGGTAAACGGCGGCCAGTACAAGTCGGCTGCCTTGACTCGTTCAGGTCACTGAAGCGGTCGTCCGCGCCTGGACAGCTCCGGAGCCCGAACCACAAGTTATTAGGACCGAACCCCTCGCGAATGTCAAGCCCCCTGATCCGTCGTAACCATCCCTTGTTCCCATCTCCGACCGGCAATCGCGAATCCGAACCATCGAGTCTGTCCGTTCAAACCTGCCCTCCCAAATCTGTCCTCCCGAATCTGTGCCCGCGAGTCTGTCCTTTCGAATCTGTCCTGTCGAATCTCAGATCTCAGATCTCGAATCTCGAATCTCGAATCTCGAATCTCGAATCTCAGATCTCAGATCTCCAATCTCAGATCTCCAATCCGCCAACCACCACGCTTTCGATAGCGGTCACCTCATCGCACCCGAAACTCCCCTGGACCCGCGTCCACGGCTCGACTGCGGCAGCGGAGGATCCGTCCTCCTTCGGCGCCGGCAGAGTAAAACTCATCCGCCCTCCTTCGACTCCGGCAGAAGAAAATCCGCCATCACGCGGTCGGCGACCAGGCGGCCGCGGGTGGTCAAGGCGATCCGCTCGCCGTCCTTCTCCAGCAGCCCGGTCGCCACATGTTGCTCGATCACTCCGCCGAACAACTCGTGCGGGTCGAACCCCGTGGCCGTCCGGAACCGCCCACGGTCAATCCCCTCGACCAGCCGCAGCATGAGCATGGCGGTCTCGCCTGCCCGGGCCCGCTCGCCAAGAGTCTCGCTCTCGGACACCGGCGACAGCTCCGCCCGCACTCGCCGCACGTACTCCGCCCAGTCCGGCACGTTACGCCGCCGCGTTCCCGCCACGTAGCTCACCGCTGACGGGCCCACGCCGACCGTCGGTTGATTCTGCCAGTAAAGCAGATTGTGCAGACAGCGAGCACCTGGCCGGGCGAAGTTGCTGATCTCGTATTGCTCGAAACCAACCCTCGCCAGGTAAGCGATACCCTGCTCGTACAGGCTGGCCTCCAGATCCTCATCCGCGGCCGTGACTTCCCCCCGTCGCAGACGCTCGTACAGCGGTGTGCCCGGCTCGTACGTCAGTCCGTAGCAGGCCAGATGGTCTGGTCCCAGCCCAATGGCCGACTCCAGCGAACGTTGCCAGCTCACCGGCGTCTGCCCCGGAATGCCGAAGATCAGGTCCAGGCTGAAGTGCTCGAAGCCGGTCTGCCGCACGATTTCCGCTGACAACGCGATCTGATCGGGGCGGTGGATCCGGTCCAGCCGCTCCAACTCGTCCGCGTCGAATGACTGTGCGCCGATACTGACCCGGGTGACCCCATGGCTTCTCAGGATCTCTGCTCGCTGGATGTCGAGTGTTCCCGGGTTGGCCTCGACGGTGAACTCGACCACTCGGTCCCGGCCTGCAATATCTCCCAAGGTTCGCATCAGACGCATCAGATCCTCGCAGGGCAGAGAGGTCGGTGTGCCTCCCCCCACGAAAATCGTCTCGACGTGAATCGCCGCGGCATCCGCGACCTGGTTCAGCTCGGCGACCAGCGCATCAACCAGCGGCCCGGTCATCGAGCTGTCCGGCACGAGTGAGTAGAAATCGCAGTACCCGCACTTGCGCGGACAGAAGGGAACGTGTACGTAAAGGCCGGCCCTCATCACACTCCATGATAGCACGGGTTGGCGTCGGCAGCGCTCGTCGTTATGATGCCCAGCCGGCAACCACGAGTGCGTGACCCCTCGTCGCGCGGAACGCGGGTGGGAGGCATCCGGCCGGTGGACGGGAGGGGCTCTCGCCGTAAGTTGGCTTGTCGAGGATGGTCAGAGCATGCGGCCGCGAATCGGTATCACTTGCAGTTATCAAATCACCCGGGCGGACAACGGCTATGAATGGCCTCGTCTCGCCCTTGACGCCCGGTTTTGCGACGCGGTCTATCGGGCCGGCGGCCTCCCGGTGATCATTCCACCGGCTCCCGATCCGGCCGACCTGGAGTTGATTCTGGAGCCGCTGGCTGGAGTCATTCTCACCGGTGGCCCCGATGTGCCCTCCGAACGCTACGGCATGCCCCCACACCCGGAGACCAAGCCCTTTCACCCGCGACGCGATGCCAGTGATTTCACCGTCGCCGCGTTCGCCGATCGTCGTGAGCTGCCGGTGTTGGCCATTTGCTGCGGCATCCAGGAATGGAATGTCCACCGCGGGGGCACGCTCCATCCTCACCTGCCCGATTGCGACTGGCAGCCCCGGGTCGTCCACCGCGATAGCGACACCTTCGCCGCTCATCCGGTGCGGCTGGCCGAGGGCAGTCTGGTTCATCGGATCGTTGCGGTCAACCCGCTCGCCGTCAATAGCTCCCATCACCAGGGCCTCGACCGGCTGGGCGAGAACCTCGTGCCCACCGCCTGGTCGGAGGACGGCTTGGTCGAAGCCGTTGAAGATCCTCGCCGTCCGTTCTGCCTCGGCGTTCAATGGCACCCGGAAGACATGCCCGATGATCCTCTCCAGCAAAAGCTTCTCGCCGCTCTGGTGATCGCCGCCCGGTCAGCTTGCGATCGCTCGTAGCAGTCGCCCCGTGGAGTGGCCCTGCCCCGCGTTTCTCGCGGCGAAGGCTGCGATGTAGTCCGCCGCTCTTCGCGAGGAAGGAAGCTTGCATGGTGCGAGCCGTAACGCGGTTCCTCGTATTGTGGCGTGTTTGCGGCCCCGAACCGCGACGCGGTTCCAGAGCACAGCCCGGGGTCGCGCAGCGCACCCCGGGATTTATGCCAACAGGCACAGACCAACCCCGAAGGGGTTGCATACGTGATGATGCTCGGGGGTAAAGAACGGTAAAAGGTTCGAGGCTACATATGAAACCCTTTCAGGGTGTGTTGTATCGCGGTTGGCCTCGTGCCCCAGGGTGCGCTGCGCGACCCTGGGCTGTGTTATCGAACGCCTTCGGCGTTGTGTGCATCGCGTACCGGGGACGCTCAATACGGACCGGGGGCGCTCGAAAGAATGGAACCACTGGTGGACATATGGCTGGCTGGCTGAGCGGGCGCTCAACGCATACAGAGGCGGGCGACGCTGCGAAGCATCGCTGTCATATCAGCCCTTAGCCTTCATCCTTCAACTTCCGGCATCGCCGGTGCCTGCAACTCGGACTCCGGTCGCCCCGTCGGTTCGAGCGGGCCAAACGCGTCCTCGACATCCGGCTCTTCCCATCGCACCTCCGCGTTGATTGCCTGCTTGGCTGACAGCCGGTACATCAACTCCAGGATGAACGCATAATCCAACTCGAGACCTTCGATCTTGCCGCTCCGATCGCGGGCCAGGTTTTGCCCGAGGAATCGGATCAGCGGTGGGACACCCATTGGAGCTTTCAGCGGGCCGAGGGTCACCGTGCCGCTCGGATCTTTCCGCAGGATGGTGACCACTCCATCGCCCGCGCTCGCCGACAGAGTGATCGGTTTGCCGGCCTCGTGGTACAGCAGCGGTGGCCTGCAGACCATGCGATCGCCACCGATCAACGCGATTCGTCGAATCTCAGTCCGCCGGGCGTAGATTAACGGCGTTCCATTGCTCGGGACCAACTCTAACAGGAAGTTCTCAGGGTCGCGGCCCACGACGGTCTGTATGATCGGACGTGGATCGACCTCGCGCAGGGCCTCGTAAGCGAGAATCCGAATGCGCGGCTCATCTGAGTCCAACAACTCGCGCAACGCGATTCCCGCCCGGTGTCGACGACCGCTTCGACCTAGTTCGCGAACGGCTTGCCGCCGAAACGGACTGTCCGGGTCTCGTGCGTGCCGGATGATCACCTCGATTGCCAGATCATCTCCCAGGCGCAGTCCGGTTCGGGCTGCGTAGAAGTTCACTGGCCGCCGGCCATGCGTGTACAGCGGTTGCAGCATGGCCACCGTGGATACACCGATGCCCTCCAGGGCCAGGCTGACTTCATGAAGCGGGGCTTCCGGCCGCGTCAGTTCGCCCACCAGAGTCTTCGCGCGATCTTCGATCTCCATCGGCGACGTCGTCAGCGGTAGGTACAGGATACCTTCCAGAAACCGCCCCACGTCGCTACGATTCGCCGGCGGAACCTGGATCACAACCGTACTCGGGTTCACAGCGTCAGCCACCTTGCTTTCGTTGGGGAACCGGCGATTGATGGCGTCCATCACTTGGCGGACTGTCGCATAGGATTCCACTACCGCCATCAGGCTCAGCTTTCGCTCTGTCATGTTCATCCCGCCGCCGATCACCGTTCCTTCCCGCGGATTGATGGTCGTTGCGGCTGAGCCGCCGGTCGCAAAGGGGTTGGTGAAGATGGGCCCCCGAGCACGAGCGCAAGTCGTGCCCGCCAGAGTCTCTGTCGGACCTCCGTCTCGATAGATCTTCAGGTCGCAGGGCAAAAGGTATCCCCCGCTAAGCGATTGCGTGTCGGGATCCACCGCCTGGACCGTCACGTCGAACGTCCGCTGCCCCGCCGCCCCGGGCGGAACCTCCCCGTCTACCACCACCACCGCCGTGTCCAGGCTGGCAATGATCTTCGAGATGGGTACGTCCTCCCTGCGCGAATCGGTTCGCGTCGGCCGCTCTCGCAGGATCTGCTTCTCCAGGTACTCCCGCACGCTCGGGGGACAATTGCGGCTGCCCTGGCCCGCAAGTCGTGTCACCACTCCGTAGCCCCGCACTCGGAGCGATCGTCCACCCTGCACATACGTAGCCGAGCTGATCGTTCCTCGTGTGGCCTCCGTGACCGTCAGACGCAACGCGTCCTCGTCCTCCGTGAGGGTTCCCTCCGGACGCGCCGCGCTACGCTCGGACATGTCCCAATCCGAGCAGCCAGCCAGCAAAACAATGAGGATCAAAGCCGGTCCAAGAAGTCGGCGTGTATCGCGGCGAGTCATCAGGGCGAGGCCTCCGGACTGTAGAAGCAGGCGGGGAAAGGCCGGGTGTGTCATTGATTCAGCCACTCACGGCCTCGCGCAACCGATATCGGGCGAGTGCCCACATATTTCCATCGTATCCCGTCCGGTTGTCCCAGCCTTGGATCTTCAGGGTAATGCGGCGAGTACAATCTTGTCCAGTCGCTCGCGGGATTGTCACGAGTCTGGGAAGTATCGGCCCACAAGCGGCCTGAGCGTCTCTACCAACCCCGGATCGACCATGGACTTGTCCGACCAGATCCCCATGGCCAGCGCGTTCTCATAGGGCCAGGGGGCGGGCAGTGCCTCGGCCAGCATGGGGATCGCCACTCGCATCAGACTGATTGCCCGCGCCGTCACCGCGTTCAGGTTGTCCACAATCTCCTGCAGTAATGCTTGGCGGGTCTTCCCCGGGTCGTGAGGCCTCCAGCAGTCGTAGTCCGTGGGCAGGGCGATCAGTGCGTAGCTGATTTCCGCCTCCCGTGCCAGCTTCGCCTCCGGCATGCAAGTCATGCCGATCAGATCCCCGCCCCAGCTTCGGTGCATCTTCGCCTCGGCTACGGTCGAGAACTGTGGACCCTCCATGCAAACATAGGTTCCTCTCGTGTGCACCTTCCCATCCGCCTGTTCGCCCGCTCGAATCAGCAAATCGCGCAGCTTCGGGCAGAACGGCTCCGAGAACTCCACATGAGCCACCAAGCCTTGGTCAAAGAATGTTCCCGCCCGACGGTAGGTCCGGTCAATGACTTGGTCGCAGATGACCAGGTCGCGAGGTGCGATTTCCTCACGCAGGCTGCCGGTAGCTCCGCTGGCCAGGATGTGCGTCACTCCGAGTTTCTTCATCGCGAAGATATTGGCCCGGTAGGGGACGGCCGATGGGCTGAGGAGATGGCCGGGCCCGTGCCGTGACAGAAACGCCACGTCCACACCCTGCCAATTGGCAACGAGCACCGGTCCGCTGGGTGGGCCGAATGGCGTCTCAACGACTACCTCTCTCCCACCGACCTCCGCAGCCAGAACTTGGCCGACGCCGGTTCCGCCTACAATGCCGATCCGAACTCCCTGCACGAGTCAACCTCCTCCCTGGTTTGCACCGCGGTCCGCGTGACTGAAGCAGGGGGCATTCTCTCCGATCCCCGCCACGGGAGCCAGCCCAGGTTTCTATGCTTGCCGGAGAATAGTTGAGACGATAGAATAGTTGTTGATCAGGTAATTATTCTGGAGCCGCAAGGGGATACGCGCGGTTGGCAGGTTCCAGTGCGGCTGGGGGCGAAGTGGGAACCACGTAGGGCAGGACGCTGAATTCCTGGAGGAAGAAGAGAGTGTCTGACTTAACACAAGCTCAGCAACTACAAGAATTTGCCGACGAGATCTTCGAGGTCAGCAAGACATCCTGGGCGATCCAGAGTCGAGCCAAGGCCAAAGGCCATGTGGAGATCACCGAGACCGAGTTTCTGGCCCTGGACGTCCTCGTGAGGGCCAGCCGTTCCTTGCATGTAGGCGAGATCCAACGAGAGTTGGGCATCTTGCCCGCCCAGATGTCCCGCGTGATCAGGTCACTCGAACACAAGGGTGAAAAGCCCTTGGTCAAATGCCAGATCAATCCGGAGGACAAGAGGAAGATTGACGTCGAGTTGACGGCGGTTGGCAAGGAAACGCATCGGGCCTATCGGCAGTGGAAACTGGGGACTATCCAGGAAATGATGCTGACGCTCAGCGAGCAGGACCGAAACGAGTTGGTCCGAATCCTCCGGCTGATTCGTGCTGGAGCTTCTAAGGCTTTTCATGACAAGTGATTATGGGGGGACGAAAAAAATGTGATGTTTTTAGTACCGCGGCGCCAACTTTTTCTCGGTTGGCATTGTCTAAGATACTGAACCGACCCGCAGGGGGCCGGCAGATTGAAGGAGCACAAGTATGTTCGCTTCGCGCAAAACCTGGGTTGTGGCAGGGTTGGTCGTAGGCGGATTACTCCTGGGGTGGGGGGCCGATCAAGCAAGCGCCCAATACTACTCGGTTTACAGATACTACTCTCCGGCTCCGGTCTACTATGCTCCGGCACCGGTGTACTATGCCCCTCCGCCCGTGGTTGTTGCCCCGGCACCGGTGTACTACGCACCACCGGCCGTTGTGTACAGCCCGCCGGTGCGTACGGTGTCTTTCGGCTTCGGCTACAGCAGTGGTCGGCACTATCACCATCGCCGCAGCTATTCGCCGGCGCGATCATGGGGTTTCGGGTTCGGTTTCGGTCGGTGACTGACCGGGGGCTGCTGCGGGGATCGGGCGGGAGTCACAGTTTTCTGACGTAGGCGGTGGAGTCTACGCGGCATCACGCCGGGTGCGGCGCCCGGCGTGATTTTTTGCGCTCACAGGAAAAGGGTGTCAGGATGATTTTTCGGCGGTTGAACCAGGGGTTCAACCGCCGAAAAATCATCCTGACACCCTTTTTCCTCCGAAAAATCATCCTGACACCCTTTTTCCTCTTCTGTGGGATTGACTAGCGGGTGTAGAACTCGATGACAGCGCTGAACTCGACCTCGAAGGGCAGACGGATGTCCTCGGGGGTGGGCAGGCGCAGGACTTGTCCTTCGACCTTGTTCATGTCGGCGCTGAGCCAAGCGGGGAGGGCGGCCTCTGAGCCGCTCTCGGTGCAGGCCTTGACATATGGCTTGCTGCTGTCCTTGACGGAGATCAGGTCGCCGGTGCTGACGGTGAAACCGGGTCGGTCGACGCGACGGCCGTTCACGAGGAAGTGGCCGTGGGCGACCATCTGGCGAGCCTGCCAGATGGTGCGTGCCCAGCCGAGTCGGCGGATGACGTTGTCGAGCCGGGTCTCGAGGATGATCTGCAAGGCCTCGGGGGTGTTAGTTTTGGACTTGGACGCCTTGTCCATGTAGCGTCGCAATTGGGTGTTGCGGATGTTGTAGTAAGCGGCGAGCTTCTGCTTTTCGAGAAGCTGTCGGCCGTACAGAGTACGTCGGGCGGGCCGGAAGCCGTGCATGCCCGGGCGGGTGGTGCGCTGGAGGTTGAGGTGCTTGGGAGTTTCCGCGACGGGGACGCCGAGGCTGCGACTCAAGCGAACTTTCGGTCCGCAGTAATTGCCCATGGGTAAGGCTGCTCCTGTCTGAGGTCTATGTTGTCCGACGGTCTCATTCCGAACGACTAGCGGCCGGCGCATGTCAACAGCGCGGGCCTGGCCCTGCCTGGGCCGACTAGAACAGGGCAGTTTACGGTCTCGGCGGCCCAGGGTCAAGGGGGCGCTTTCTGCGGATTGTTGGGTTGGCGTGTCAGGGAGGAGTGCGAGCTCCGGGTGGGGATGGGCGGGCTGAGTATGGCTCTGGCGGCCGGGCTCGGGCTCGGTGATGATGGCTGGTTTGTGCGGTGAAATGCGTGGAGGTTGATCGATGGCAGGAGATGACGTGAAGGCACGGCTTGGCGTGGCGGTGGAGGCTGCCCGGCAGGCGGGGCGTGTGACGCTGAAGTACTTTCGGCAGTCGGATCTGGCGGTGGAGCGGAAGCCGGATGGTACGCCGGTGACGGTCGCGGACCGGTTGGCCGAGGAACTGCTTCGCGGCGAGATCGAGCGGGCCTTTCCGGAGGATGCGATTCGGGGTGAGGAATGGCCTGATCGGCCTGGGGACTCGGGTTTCCAATGGTATCTTGACCCGATCGATGGGACCAAGTCGTTCGTTCATGGTGTTCCGCTTTATGGGACGTTGGTGGGGGTGGAGTACGGTGGGCGGTGCGTGCTCGGCGTGGTCGTGCTGCCGGCGTTGGGGGAGTACATCTACGCGGCGCGGGGGCATGGGGCGTGGCATGTTTGCGGCGAATCTTCGCCGTGCCGAGCCCGGGTATCGGAGGTGGGTCGGCTGGATGACAGTTTGTTCTGTTTCACCTCGGTGAGCGAGTTCCACAAACGTGGACGTGAGGCGAGCTTCGAGATCCTGCGGTCAGGGTGCCGGCTTGCGCGAGGGTGGGGGGATTGTTATGGGTACGTGTTGGTAGCGACGGGCCGAGCGGAGGTGATGGTGGATCCCGTGCTGAGCGTCTGGGACATGGCGGCTCTGCCGGCTATCCTCGAGGAGGCGGGCGGGACGTTTACCGACTGGCAGGGCAACGCGACGATCCACGGCGGCGACGGGGTGGGGACCAACGGCAAGGTGTTCGGGCAGGTAATGTCGGTGACCAGGGGGAGGTGAGTGATGAGTGCTGAGTGATGGGGGGGCAGCTGCGGATGACGATACACTGAGCCGCGGACGCGAGTCCGCGGGTGTGGAAGGAGTCGATGCGGCGGGTGCGGGGGACGATCAGGTTTTGAGCAGCTTGGCGCTTTTGAGGAGCAGTTCTTCGGTTTTCTCCCATCCCAGGCATGCGTCGGTGATAGACACGCCGTAGCGTAATTGTGAGCGGTCGGGCACGAAGGGCTGGTTGCCCTCGGCCAGGTTGCTTTCGAGCATAAACCCGATGATTGCGGGATTGCCTTGGGCGTGTCGTTCAAGAACGCTGCGGCAGACGGTTTCCTGGTTGCGGAACTGTTTGCTGGAGTTGGCGTGGCTGCAGTCGATCATGACCATTGCGGGCAAGCCTGCGCGGCGCAGCGCGTCGAGGGCTTGGCCGACGGCGGCATCGTCGTAATTGGGGCCGGTTCTTCCTCCACGGAGAATCATATGTCCCCAGCGGTTGCCTCGGGTGTGGATGATGGCAGTTCGGCCCGCCTCATCGATGCCGAGGAAGCTATGCGGATGGCGGGCGGACTGCATGGCGTCGATCGCGATTTGGAAGTTGCCTTCGGTGGAGTTTTTGAAGCCGACGGGCATGGACAGGCCGCTGGCCATTTGGCGGTGAGTCTGAGATTCGGTGGTGCGGGCGCCGAGTGAGGCCCAGCTAATCAGGTCGGCGATATACTGTGGGGTGATGGGGTCGAGCATTTCGGTGGCGGTGGGCAGGCCCATGCCGGCGATGGTGAGCAGAAGCTGCCGGGCGATGCGGATGCCGGTTTCCATGGCGAAGGATCCGTCGAGATAGGGATCGTTGATCAGGCCTTTCCAGCCGATGGTGGTTCTCGGTTTCTCGAAGTAGACGCGCATGACGACCAAGAGTCGATCGGCGACGCGGCGACTGAGGTTGAGGAGCCGCTCGGCGTACTCGATGGCTCCCTTCTCGTCATGGATGGAGCATGGCCCGACGACGGCGAGGAGACGGTGGTCGAAGCCGCCCAGGATGCGGTGGATGGCGTCGCGGCTCTCGACAATGCAGCGGTGGGCTGGGGGGGTGATGGGGAGATCCTGGCAGATTTGCCGCGGGCTGACCAGGGGGAGGGTTTCGACGACGTTCAGGTCGCTGGTGCGTTTTGGGGCGGACCAGCCGCCGAGGGGCTGGTCGTGGTCTTCATCCGGGTCGGGGGATGCCCAACCGCCGTTTCCGCTGGAATGACCTTCACTCATGACCTGGGTTTTTCCGACACGGGTCGGCCGCCACTACCGTCGATTGCCATGGGGCGGCCTTTGCATGGCCTGCGCGTTTGCAGGGGACTGGTTTGATGATAGAGTCCGAGCTGGCCAATCGCAACCGAAGGCGAGGCATGGCGCACGTTCTGCTTGGCGGGGTGTTGTCCGGCGGATAGCTGGGGCTTGCCTGGCGAGCCGTGAGGCGAGTTGCCCTTCGGCTGGGTTTGACCCCGAAGACGCTTGGCCCGTATAATACGGGGTCGATGGGCGGTGCTCCGCCCGACAGCCAGCCGCGTGCCGAGCCGAAACGCGAGCAGGAGTACAGAACGATGTTTCAGATACCGGTCAACGTGGCTTTCATCGGTCTTCCGGGCGGGTCCGAATGGATCGTCTTGTTGATCTTCGGTCTGCTGATCTTCGGCAAGCGTTTGCCGGACGTTGGCAAGTCGCTGGGTCGCAGCATTGTCGAGTTCAAGAAGGGACTCAAGGGTATCGAGGACGACATCGAGAAGGCTGTCGAGCATGACCAGAAGGACATGCTGCCGCCCCCTGAGACTCCCAAGCGGACCGAGACTTCCGAGCCGGTCGCCCACACGAATTCGGGAACCTCCCACTGACTTAGTCGCTCTGACCGATGTGGGATCACAAGCGTGCTCGGGTCCGCGTGGTCTTCTGACCGAGGTTGGAGGCTGCGGTGTGGTGTGGGCGCGGTGTTCTTGCGCGGCGATGGACTCCATACCGGAGGCTCTTGCCGCGGTCCTTTCTGGTGGTGATCTGCCCGTCTGGCGAAGCAGCGAAATCAGCGATAGCCTCATGTGACAGGGTTGCTCTGTGCCGGCCGCCGTCGCCAGGGTGGGTTGTGCCTTGGGTGGATTGGGCGACCGCTGGGGAGGCGCGGGAGCTGCAGCCTCCAGCCGCCACCATGAAGCGCGAGTCAGCGTTGTCCTTTCTGCCCGGTAGTCCGGAGAGCGTCCGGATGGAGCTCAGAGAATCCGTACATGGATCGGCGTTGTTCGCCGGAAGGAGAGATTGATGACTCAGGAGAACGAACGTCGTGCGTCGCGTCGCGAGTTCCTCAGCACCTCGGGCCGCATTGCCGCCGCGTCGGCCCTTGGTCTGGTGGCGGTTCCTGCCGTTCATGCCGCGGAGAACAACACGATCAAAGTTGCTTTGATTGGCTGCGGCGGGCGTGGTACGGGGGCTGCGATTAACGCTTTGTCGACCCAGAGCGGCCCGACGGAGCTGGTGGCGATGGCGGATGTGTTTCAACATCGTCTTGATGGGAGCCTGAAAGCGCTTGCAGATCGCTTTGGCAGGCAGGTCAATGTGCCCCGAGACCGGCAGTTTATCGGGTTCGACGCTTACAGGAAGGCAATCGACTGTCTTGACGGCTCGGGAGTGGTTTTGCTTGCCACGCCGCCGGGTTTCAGGCCGTTGCACATTGAGTACGCGGTCGCGCGGAATTGTCACGCGTTCCTGGAGAAGGCCCACGCGGTCGACGGCCCCGGGATTCGACGGGTGCTCAAGGCGGGGGAAGAGGCGGGCAGGAAGAACCTGAAGATCGCCGGTGGATTGATGAGCAGGCACTACTCCCCGCTTGTTGAGGCGATTGCCCGGATTCACGAGGGTCTCATCGGTGATGTCATCACCTGCTGGGCATACCGCGAGCATGGCCCGGTTGGTTTCGCGCCGAAGCCGGCCGATTCCGGTGAGATGGCCCATCAGATCCGCAATTTCCACAACTTCAACTGGCTGGGCGGCAGCTTCATTCTGGATTGGCTGATTCACAATATCGACATCTGCTGCTGGGCGAAGAGCGCGTGGCCGGTTTCGGCTCAAGGGCAGGGTGGTCGGCAGGTGCGTACTGTGCCGGACCAGATGTTCGACCACTATGCGGTGGAGTATTCATTCGCTGACGGGACGCGGATGTTCGCTCAGGCTCGGCACATGCCGAACTGCTGGGGTTTCTGGGGCGATGTGATCCATGGGACGAAGGGCAGTGCCGTGCTGGGCGAAGGGATCCCGGATCCGCTGATCTACAAGGGGCACAAACAGACGGAGGCGAACATCATCTGGCGTTATGAGCGGGAGAAGGGCGACCCGTACCAGGTCGAGCACGATCGTTTGTTCGAGGCGATCCGGGCGAACAAGGTCTACAGCGAGACGGAGCGATCGGCATATGCTTCGTTGGCCGGGATCCTCGGGCGAATGGCCGCTGAGTCGGGCCAAGAGGTCACCTGGGAGCAGGCGATGAACTCCGATCTTGTGCTGGCGCCCGGCCTGGAGAGGTTGAGCCTCGATTCCGTCCCGCCGGTCGTGCCGGACGATCAGGGTCGCTACCCTGTGGCGGTGCCGGGTGTGACCAAGGTGCTCTGATCCGTGGCGGGCGGTTGTGCTGTGGGGCGGGTGAGGCGACGCCTGCGTGTAGCGGTGAAGGGCTACCGCCGCGGCTTAAGTTGTTTGTCGAGGAGTGCCTTCTTTCTTATTGGGTCAACCGGTTGTATCGCCGCAGGATGTCCAGCGTTGGTTGGATGGGTAGCTCTCGGCGGGTGTGGTGTCCGGTGACCGTGGTGGCCTTGAAGAGGGAGTTGTAGATCGCCTCTTCGGTGGCCTCGACGGTTGCCCGGAACAGGCCGGTCATGCCGGCGTTGGGCAGGTCAAGTACCTGGCCGATTGTGGAGCGGCGGTCAGCGGTGCGGCGAACGGACTCGGCGGTCGAGAAGGCCAGCACATAGTCGCCCGATCCGTTGGACATGACCGAGCCGGTGCGTCCCAAGGCCAGGATGGCCCGGAGAGCGAGCCGCTCGAGCGTGCGTGGGTTGAGTGGAGCGTTTGTAGCCACGACGATCATCACAGAGCCTCCCTGGTTGGCGTCGTCGGTCTCGATACCCGCCCGTTGGAGTTCGTGCCCGACGGGTGCGCCGAGGATCTCGAGATAGCCGTCGTAGTTGGTCTGGACGAGGACGCCTACGGTGAAGTCGCCGCTGCGGCGGGAGCTGGTGCCGATGCCTCCTTTCCAGCCGAAGCAGGTGGTACCGTGGCCTGCGCCGACGCTGCCCTCGGCGACGGGGCCGTCGGTGGCGTCGCGAATGGCTTGGATGACCATGTCGGGGGTGACGGCCAGGGCTTGGATGTCGGACAGGCGGCCGTCGTTGGTTTCGCCCACGAGGGCATTGATCGAGCGGACATCTTGGTTGCCGGGCTGGGCGAGTGTCCAGCGGATTGTGCCCTCCATTGCCGCGGGGACGCTAAGCGTGTTGGTCAGGATGATGGGCGTTTCGATCTCTCCCAGTTCCTGTACCTGGGTGCAGCCAGCGAGCTTGCCGGAGCCGTTGCCGATGACGACCGCGCCGGGCACCTTATCCTGGAGGATATTGCCGCCGTGGGGCAGGATGGCGGTGACCCCGGTGCGCACGTTGTCGCCGGTTTTAAGTGTATGGTGTCCGACGCGGACGCCGGGTACGTCGGTGATGGCGTTCAGCGGGCCGGTCGGCAGGATGCCCGGAGCTACGCCCACATCGCGGGCTCGGGGGCGGTCATGCGAGGCATCGGGGCGGATGGCTGTCGGGCCATGATCTCCCGGCAAGGTGCCGGCCCACAACAGCAGCGCGGTGCCGGCCAGCGAGCAGCGAGCAAATAGCGAACAGATCATTGAAGTCTCCTGAGCAGCTTGTTTTGCCTGGCTGATGAAGTTGCCAAGTCAACACGGGATTCCTCGCTTGCGGGGGATCTTGTGGGCTTGGCATTGGACTTCCTTAGGAACCTCATTCTCTCATGCCTTCGTGGGGCAGGGTGTTCAGCCCGTTTCACGATTCATCGCAGCGGTTGCCCCCCGTGGCGAGCGGCGGACTTGGTATGCAGCGCGCCGGTCGCCACAGGGGGCGACGGCTGGGTCGTTTCATGAGCCGCCGTCGTCCCGGGGCGGACGAAGGGAATGGCCGGCAGGATAACGGATTCCGCGTGTGTGTGCATGTGCTGTATCGGAACCGTGCGTTGCAGGGGTGCCGATTGTGTTGCGCACCCCCAGCGATGGCATCTATGGGCTTGAGGATCGACTTTCCGTTGTCCGATGATACAATGGAGATTACTTCAGAGAACGAGGACCAGTCATGACGCAACATTCCGGATTGGATCGGCGGGAATTCATCAAGTCGATGTCCTTGCTGGCGGCTGGCGGTCTGGCGAGTGCCGAAAGGGCGTCCGCGGCGGAGTCTGTGGGGGCCGGTCAACCCATGCAGTGGGGCGAGTTCTGGCGGCCCTCGCCGCAGAAGCGTCTTGGGGAGGCCACTTGCGAGTTGGCTCGACGGGCGTTGTCGGGCGAGCACGGTCGGGGCATGGCGGACGCCGCGTTTGCCCTGGATCCGGATAGCGTCCAAGGGCTTTCGCCGAACAAGCGCTACGGTCGGGCGGCCCTGCTGATCGCCGAGAAGGCCCCGCTGCGCATCCTGCCGGGCGAACGCATCGTCGGGTCCGCCACGTTGGCCGAGGGGCCACGGCACATTACCCCGGTGACGCATGACGGCAGCGTCAGCCACACCACGATCGGTTTTCAGCGTGTCTTGCGGACGGGATACGCCGCGCTGCGCGGGCAGGTTGCGGAGCGACTCGGGCGGGGCGATCTCGACGAGCGGGGCGTCGATCTGCTGGAGTCCATGGGGATGTGCCTCGATGCTGCGGCGATCTGGCACCGCCGCCATCTCGACGAGTTGAGTCGTCTGGCCGAGCAGGCCTCCGGGCAGGAGAAGGAGAATTACCTGCGCACCCGCGAGGCCCTGGAGCGCGTGCCTGAGCATGCGCCGCGGACTTTCCACGAGGCGGTGCAATCCCTGTGGTTCATGTTCGCTTTCCAGCGGTTGATGGGGAACTGGTCGGGCATCGGCCGGATCGATGAGATGCTGGGGCCATACCTGGAGGGGGATCTGGCGGCGGGGCGGATTACGCTTGATGAGGCCCGCGAGTTGCTTGCCCACTTCTGGATCAAGGGCTGTGAGTGGATTGGTGCGGCGAGTTGCTTCGGCGGCTCGGGGGATGCCCAGCATTATCAGAACATCGTGCTGGCCGGCGTGGACGCCGCGGGTCGCGAGGTCATCAACGAGGTCACCTATCTCGTGCTCGATGTGGTCGAGGAACTGCATATCAGCGATTATCCCATCGCCGTGCGGTTGAGTCCGCGGACCCCTGATCGTCTGTTGCGTCGGATCGCCGAGGTCCAGCGGCACGGCGGGGGCATCGTGGCCGTCTACAACGAGGACGTGGTCATCGAGGGGCTGGTCAAGCTCGGCTACCCGCTGGAAGAGGCTCGCACGTTCGCCAACGATGGTTGCTGGGAAACGCTGATTCCCGGCCGCACGACCTTCAGCTACGTGCCCTTCGACATGCTCAGGATTCTGCAGCAGGCCATCGCCGCGGAGGGTGACGGGGAGATTGCCGAGTACGCGGACTTCGAGAGTCTCTACCGTGGTTTCCTAGCCGGCCTGGATCGCCGCGTCGAAGATCACCACGCGGGCGCGGATGGCTGGGCGGTCGGGAACCATCCCGCGCCTTTGATTTCGCTGTTCGTTGAGGACTGCATCGAGCGTGGCCGGAGCTACTACGATCGTGGCTCGCGTTATACCGCGCTCGCCTTGCACGCCGGCGGCATCGCCAACGTAGCCAACAGCCTGCTGGTGCTCAAGAAGCTGGTGTACGAGGACCGCTATCTCACCCTGCCTGAGCTGGTAACGATTCTGCGCAACGACTGGAAGGACCACGAGCATCTGCGGCGACTTGTGCTTAACCGTTTTGCCTTCTACGGCAACGACAACGACGAGGCCGACGCCATGATCCGCCGTGTATTCGACGACTACACCGCGGCGATGGCCCGGACACGGGAGCGCAACGGGGTCATTCGACCGGCGGGGATCAGCACTTTTGGGCGCGAGATTGAATGGAGTCGGGGCGAGCATCCTCGCCCGGCATCGCCCGATGGTCACCACCGGGGCGAGATTCTGGCCACCAACTGCTCGCCGTCGCCGGGCACCGATACGCAGGGACCGACCGCGGTCATTAAATCCTACTGCAAGCTCGATCTCACCAAGACGCCCAACGGGGCGACGCTCGAACTCAAGATGCACCCGGCCAGCGTCAAGGGGGAACGCGGTGTCGATGCGATGGTCGGGTTGATGCGAAGCTTTGTCCGTCTGGGCGGCTGGTTCATGCACATAGACGTGGTCGATTCCGCCATGCTGGTTGATGCCCAACGCCATCCGGAGAGGTACCCGAACCTTCCCGTGCGCGTGGCCGGCTGGTCAGCTCGCTTTGCCACGCTGGACAAGAACTGGCAGGACATGGTCATCGCCCGCACGCAGCAGTTGGTGTGAGAATGGAGAATTGAGCATCGAGAAGGGAGAACGGCGAGAGCCGCCCGTCGCGTCCGGCCCGCGAGATGCTTGCTCACTCGCATCCGCGTCGGGCGTGCAGCCTTCTCAGTTCTCGCCTCTCACTTCTGACTTGACCGGCCTGATCTTCAACATTCAGCGATTCTGCACCGCCGACGGCCCCGGCATCCGTACCACGGTGTTCTTCAAGGGCTGCCCGCTGCGTTGCCGCTGGTGCCACAATCCGGAATCGCAGGGCCGCAAGCCGGAGATCATCTTCAACCATCGCCTGTGCATTGGGTGCGACGCCTGCGCGGCGGTGTGTCCACGCGGTTCCGCCCGCCGGGTGCTCTCCGAGCGGGCTGCGGGGCAGAACCCATGCGGGGAATGCCTGGCCTGCGTCTCGGTCTGCCCGGCCGGGGCCATCGAACAGAGCGGCACGACCTATGCTATCCCCGAGATCCTTGGCATCGTCGAGAAAGACCGCGTGTTTTACGAGGAATCCGGTGGCGGGATTACTCTCTCCGGCGGCGAGCCCATGCTCCAGTTCGATTTCGCTGGCCGGCTTCTTCAGGAGGCAAAAGCCTCGGGCCTGCATACCTGCCTTGAAACCAGCGGTGCGGCCTCATGGTCGCAGCTTGCGGCTGTGCGGCCCTTCGTTGACCTGTTCCTCTGGGACGTCAAGGACACCGACCCGGTTCGCCATCAAGAGGCCACCGGTGCGGCCCTCGAGCCGTTGCTGGCCAATCTGCGACGCCTTGATCAGGCCGGCGGCGAGACGGTGCTTCGCTGTATTCTCACCGACGGCGTCAATCTCGACGAGGCCCACCTGCTTGCGTTGGCTGATCTCTGTGGCGATCTGCGCCACGTTCACAGTGTGCAGTTGATTCCGTATCACCCGCTCGGTCAATCGAAATACGAATCCCTCGGCCGTCGCGCACCCGAGACCATCATGCGTTCGCCCGATCCTGGCCAGATGCAATCGGCGCTCGGCATTCTCAGCAGCCAGGGCGTCCCCGCAGAAATGCTATGACCTTCACTGGGCAAGGGTGTGCAAGATCTATCCGCACAAATCGCGAGCGAAACCCATCGTCCGGCTTGCCGCTTCGCGGTGAAAGAACGCGTCATTGGGTTGCGATGCACGCTACCGCGCCATCGTTTGCAGGATTTCGACATCGACCTCGCAACGCTGGAGATCCCAGGTGTAGGCATGCTCTTTGAAGCCCCGCCCGGAACTGTAGAAGAGCACCGCGTGGCCTTCCTCGACAAGGATCCGTCCGTGCGGATCGGTCAGGAAGGCGGGGAACAGGCGTTCGCGGTAGTTCTGACCACGCGGATCGCGGACGGCGATCTGGGGAAACACCTGGGCGGGCAGGTGAGCGTCGGCGTCGGCGTGGAATACCCCGTCGCGCGTCGCCAGCACACCCAGATTGCCCGTCCCATACGCCGGCCGAACCAGGTAGAACACATCCCCCAGATATCGCACATCCGTCTGGGCGAATCGAGCCACCGCACCGGCCGGCACGGAGGTGGACCGGCCTGCCGGGGCTCCCGCGGGCTGAGTCGCCGGGGTGAGCGATCGCGGCCATGTCTTCGCCTGCTTGAAGAACGGCTCCATCGACTCGATGCGGATCATGAAGTCGCCCGGCCCGCTGTGTGAGTTGACGTAGTGCAGCACAAACCGCCCGTCACGGTAGCAGACCGACGGCTGCCCGTAACCATACTTCGTGGGACCATCGGCGGGAGGTTTCAGCAGCGGTTGGGGGTCGGTATCGTCGGGCCAGTGCCGCCAGCGCTTCCCGTCCGGCGAAGTCGCCAAGAAGACCGCGTTGCCGTACTCTTCGCCCACTTTCGGCTGGCCGTCGGGGCCGCGTGTCACCCGGTAATCGCTCGGCGCCTCGTAGTACATGTAGAACACGCCCTCGACCTTGATTACCGACGGCCGGCCCACGTGGTGGATCTGGTGCCGTGATTCGGCCGGACGCAGGACCATGAGAGGTCCATTCGCGTCGGGGTCGTACTCCTCCGGCCGGCCCGCGAAATCGTCGCCGGCAATGCCGGGCCAAGTCAGACCATCGCGGCTCTCGGCGTAGTAGATCCGGTCGCCGTAGTCGGGGTAGGTGAACTCGAAGACCTCGCCGTCCGGCAACGTGGCTCGGTAGGCGAATCGCTTGCTCCCTCCGCCGCCCTGTCGCACCCACCACATGCGGTATAGGTGGCCGTCACGCATGACGCTTGGGCCCCAGTCGTACCGCCCGGTCTCCTTATCCTCGGGCTCGCTTTGCAGAGCGATGACCCGGCGGGGCTTGATGATGCGATCCGGCATACCCCGTTCGTTTTCGCTCGCAGGCTTAGAACCAGCGTTCTCCGCCGCGAGCGCGACAGGGAGCGTTGCGAGTATCCATAGCGTCATCGCCGCGATCCGGAAAGCACCGTCAGTTTGGGTTGTCGTTGTCATACCCTGTATGCTACGGGCCCGTCAGACCCGCGGCTATTCCGCGGTCCGCACCCTCCCCAGCAGCCGGGACAATCGCGACGAGCCGGTCATCAAGTCTCGGATAGCAGCGCCGGATGATCATATCCGACCGCGGCCGCCCGTTGTTCAGTTGCGATGGTCCCTGCGCCATTCTCCGGCAGCGGCCGCCTCGCGACTTCGGCGAGCTCGGCCGAGCCGCGGTGGCTGGCGAACTGGCGAGGAATTACGCCGGCCGCCACAGGGGGCGGCCGCTACGGGAAAACCTCATCCGGCGTTGTCGGGATAGTCACACCTGGACGAACTTCTCCTTCTTGACTCCACAGATCGGACAGGTATCCGGCGGCTGGCCCAATTCGATGTGTCCGCAGACGGGGCACAAGTAGAAGGCGGTTTCGGTCAGATCTTTGCCCTGCTGGGCGGCAGCCAAGGCCATCTGATACAGTTTGGCGTGGACGGCCTCCGCCTTGACCGCGAAGTTGAACATGCGTTGGGCGCGGTGCTTGTCGGCTTCCGCCTGTCGGAGCATGGGCGGATACATCTCGGTGTACTCATACGTCTCGCCGGCGATCGCCGTCTTGAGATTTTCGACGGTCGATTGGATGGCGCCCATGGCGGCCAAGTGGCCGTGGGCGTGGATGGTTTCCGCTTCAGCCGCGGTGCGGAACAAGCGGGCGATATTGGGCAAGCCGTCCTGCTCGGCTTGTGTGGCAAACGCCAGGTACTTGCGGCTCGCTTGACTTTCACCGGCGAAAGCGTCCTTCAGGTTCTGATCTGTGGTTGCCATATGCTGTTTCTCCTGTCTGTCGAGACGGTTTCGGTTTTCACTCCCACGACGTTAAGCTCGCGAAGACGCGAGTTTCTCGCTTGACTGCTGGCCGTAGCCTTCGAGATGAATGGATCCGTTGGGGTGCAGAGTCATCAGACCATACGCATTGCCATCCCTCTCGACCATGGCCGCCAGTGTGCAGTAGTGTATCCCGTTGATCTCTTTGAGATCATTGCGGTGATAATGGCCCTGGAATACGGCCAGAACCTTGCCTGATGTCTCCAAGCACTGGCGGACCTCGGCCTGGGACTTGATCCCGTAGTCATTCTGCACATCCAGCCGCTGGTGCACGAAGACGACGGTAGGATAGCTGGTTGCCCTCAGGTCGGCGGTGAGCCACTCGATCTGGGCGGGCGGGATGTCGGAGTCGGTCCACTTGAAGTTCTTGTTGCCGTAGGGTTCGCCGTCCTGCCTGAAACATGCGTCCAGGATGATGAAATGGAAGCCCGCGCGGTCGAATGAGTAACAGGAGCGGGATGCGTTGAATACCGCGAGACACTGCTCCTTGGTCAGGCTGTAAACGCAATGGTTGCCGAGGACGTGGTGTCGTGGGCAGCATGCCTGGGCGAATACGCTCTCGATTCGGCGCAGGTATCCGAGTTCCTCCTCGACCGTAAGGGCGTCATCGATGAAATCACCGAGTTCAACGACGAAGTCGGTCTGTGCCTCGTTGAAGCGTGCGACCGCAGAAGACAGCTTGTCGAGGCTCTCGCGATAGTCACGACTGCCGGCCGCGGGCTTGTCCGCGTAATGGACGTCGGTGACGAGTCCGATCCGTAAGGGGGACCGGGACTGGGGGTTGTGGAGATCAGAGCATCCTGGGAGGGTCAGGCTGGCACCGGCAGCGAGCAGCGAAGTGTGGCGCAGGACATCGCGCCTGGTCAACCTTGCCGTACTTGCCTTGCGTGTATGGTCCATTCATGCTCTCCGAGTTCACGCGGGGCGGACATTTCCATCCATTATAGTAGTGTGGTTTGGGCTGTACATGGCATGCCGCTCATGGATCTGCCGTGCTTGTCGTTGGCTGATATTTCCACGCAGTCAGGCGGTCAACGCCATGCCCCAGCGGCGCGGCTGTGACGGCAACGCGCCCGCCGGCTTGTTTGGGCATGTGGCACTGCCGGGTGTGGTGCCATGCGCTGGGGCATACGGACTTGCCGGATGGCTGAAGCATCACATGCAGACATAGTCTCTGATCCATTCCCGGCTGCGGTCGATGACCATGCCCGTACTCGCGCAACCGAAGCATCGGCAGGCCTCGGGGCCTCGCGGCAGGCGCCAGGGCTGGTGCCTGGTTTTGGAGTCGCCGAGCAGCGGGTCCGTGTGGCTGAAATCGCGGTCGCCGGCCAGGAACCTGCGGGCGGCTTGCAGTAGCGGCTGGTCCTTGGTCAGGTCGTTACCGGGTGCGAACGCGTTGGGCAGGCCGAAGGTATCGGTGAAAGTGTTCGGACACAGTTTGCGGTCTCCGTCGCATGCGATGGACCAGGTGGTGTACAGCCAGAAGCAGCGATGCCGCCTGAAATCGACGGCCTTGCGTTCTTTGAGCACATCGGGGTCCACCATCTTGCAGGTAAGGCGATCCGCACCCAGGTTCCGGACAAGGGGCGGCATTCGGTCGGCGAGGTGGCGATTGTGATCGAATCCCAGGAACTGGATGTCAATCAGCGGTGTGACGCTGCCGCAAGCCCGTTTGGCCGCCACGACCTCGCGCACATGTTCGCAGGTCAGGTGGAAATCACCGCCGACGCGGTACTTTGCGTAGGTTTCCGCGTCGGGTCCGTCGATAGACACGATCAGATGATCCAGTCCGGACTCCACGAGTTCACGGGCTTGCCCGGGTTTAAGCGTGTTGGGTCCGAGGTGACTGCTGAGGGCGACAGCCGATCCCGCTTCGTGCACGGTGCGGATGAGTTCGCAGATGTGGGGATGCAAGAGCGGTTCTCCCAAGCCGTCCAGCCGCGTCAGGCACAGATACGGCGCGATCTGCTTGAGCACGCGTTGAAGGTTGTTGACGTCGAGCAGGCCGGCCGGTCGCGGGTTGATGCCCAGCCCGGTTGAGCAACCGGGGCATCGGAGGTTGCAGCGGTTGATCGGCTCGATGCGCAACATGTAGGGTTTGCTGGAAGGGCAGGCCCGGCCGGCGATCATCTCCGCGTGAGCCAGCAGGAGGTTGGTGAACTTACGTGGTGTCATGTAGGGCACGAACAGATGCCAGTAGCGATTGAAGTTGTTGAGGACCTTGCCGGGTCGGCCGTGCCAGCGGTTTCGTTGAGCGAATCGATAGACGGATGTGCGGGGACTCATGGGATCCCTCCTCGAGCCAAGGAGTGGCGTGGTTTTTCGCAACAAGCGGATGGATTGGCGTGCTCGGCAAGCGGGGGGCATGGGGCGGGTGGGTGGTCGGCGCGGGGCGTTGAAGACTGTGCCGAAGGAGGTGGTATGCTGTCGGCATAGGTGCCGGCCCACCGCAAGCGCCTCAGGTCGAACAATCGCTGACATGCGCTGCAGAAGTTCGTATGGTGCCCGGGTTGGGTCGAAGCCGCCAGGGGGTTCGAAACCGTACTGCGCACCTGCTGGTAGGCGTGGCTGTTCCACACCGCCCATACGCTGCTGTCGAAGACATTACCCAGGACGCGACACGCGTCGTGGTTCGTGGTGTATTGGCTGGCACTGCGATGCTCGCAACAAGGGATCACATCGCCGTTGTACTTGATGAGCATGGTGAAAAAAGGCCAGAAACACATGGGCAGCCAGCCGGGCCGGCGCGCATTGACGACTTCGAAATTCTCAGGCTCGGCATCGCTGTAGTTGTATGGGTTGCCGGGCAGGACGGTGAACTGGTCGACGCCCAGGTTGTGGCAGAGTCGTCGTGCCCGCGGCAGTTCGTGGCTGTTGTGGTTGAACAGCAGATACTGCACCTCGATGTGTGGATGGCGAAGGTGCAGTTCTCGGCGCACTTGGCAGGCGGTCCGCAGGTTATCCAGGACACGATCGATCTTGCCTCCGCTGCGGGTACGGTCATAGACCGACTGGGTCAAGCCGTCGATGCACACCGACAGATGAGTCAGTCCGCTGGTCAACAGATCCTTGATGCGCCTGTGCTCCATGTGGAAGCTGAAGTTCGTGCTGATGTGCGTGTTGATGCCGGCGCAGGAGGCGATGCGGCATAATGTGTCCAGTTCCGGATGCATCAGCGGGTCGCCGAGGAAATGCAGTGTCAGAGCGTGGACTCTCCCCCGGATTTCGTCGACGATTTGCTGGAACCGGGCGACGGACATGCGTTGCGAGGCGTGGAAGTGTTGCCGGGCGAGAATGGGGTTGCCGCGAGGCTCGGCGTGTATGCAGACGCTGCAGTGCAGGTTGCACAGCGGGGTGGTGTCGATCTTGATGACCAGCGGCCAGCCGCGTACGACCCGGCGTGCGGTCAGAAAATCAGCAAGGCAGCCGGCCAGATTGCGCCAGTCGGTGACGGTCATGCCCTCGAAGATCCAGGCTTGGCGCCGGCGACTCTCCCACAGACCTTGCCAGATGCAGAAGGACCGTGTGGAGCGGACCCAATGCTGGAATCTGGCGGATAAGCGGATGCTGGCCGGCACAGGTTCGATGGTGCTGGAGTCCAGACTCATGATTTCGAACCTACGCTTGCCTTGCGGGTTTGCTCAGAACAACGCAGGCAGGCAAGGCGAGCCGCGTCTGCCGGGATGTCTGCGGTCATCATCGCGTCCATACGTCCGCGGATGTGCAGGATCCGCACGCACTGGGGCAGGCGAACATCAGTGCTTCAGGTGAATCCACGCAGCCAGTGTATGTGCCTGTCTTTCGGCTGGGTGGTGAGCGAATCGGCTCGCTCAATACGCCGCTGTTTCTTCGCCAGCGTGTACAGTATAGCTTCGAGAATGTCACATTCAAGCCGACGGCGCGCAAATCGGGCTTTCTGTCTGCGTCACGGAGCTACAGAGTGATTGTCACGGGAAAGCGCCCGCGGGCTTGTCTCGGCCGGCCAGTGTGCGCGCGGGACTGTCTGCGGTGAGCCGGTAGTCGCGTTGGGCCGCGCTAGTGAACTTGGGGTCGGCCAGGACGGCGTGAAGGTCGAAGCCGCGAGATCGCAGGAAGGCGGGGAAGCCTTCCGCGTCGAGGGTCTCTTTGCCCCAAAGCCCCCATACGCCGCAGGGCTGGAACCAGCAGTTGTGCTCCATGGTCAAGGCATCGGTCCAGTCCCGTCCGTGAAGGCGCATGAGGCTGTCCGTCGCGTTGAAGAAGACATTGCCGCGAACCACCATATGAGTAGTAGCGGCGGTATTGTCGTAGAACATGAGATGGCGGCCGTTGGGGTCGGGGCGCTGGTTGTGGCCCCATCCGCACCCGGCATCGACGCAGGTGTTGTGTTCGAAGAGGATGTTGTGCGTTCGGCTGTCCGGGCCGCGATTCCAGTACTCGAAGGAATACTCACTGTTCCAGATGACATTGCGGCGATAGGTGATGTTCTCCTGGACATTGGTCCCGCTGCCCTGGTTGGTCAGTGCGGCATCGTAGATCTCCCAGATGCGACAGTCCTCCACGAGGCAATCGCGAGCGTCGGACCAGAACTCGATTCCATTCCCAAAGCGGACGGGCTTGCCATCCGGCCGGGTCATTTGATGGCCTCCGCCGATGAAGGAAAGGTCACAGCCGCGAACCGTGATGTGATGGGTACTTCCACCGCCGATGCCGTGGGCCGCGCCGTAGCGGAGGTCGAGATTCTCGTAGGTCACATAGCCGCGTCCGCTCTGGTCGATGATGTGCCGTCGCAATGCCAGCTCGATGCTCCGGTGGCGTGTGGCTGGGTTGGCGTCCGAGCGAAGCTTCACCTGCCATAGCTGGGCATCGTACAGGTAATCCCCGTCGCGGAGCAGCTCGGCCTCGCTCCACTTCTTCACGCCAGTGGACGCGCCGTGGTCGAAGATGATGTTGCCCACATCCACGGACAGGGGGGAGGTCTGGCTGCAGCGAGCCTTCGTGATGCGCCCGGGTTTCAGCACTACGGTTGCACCCGCGGGTATCACGCCGCCGAGGAAGATCGTGATCCGTGCGTCGTCGGCATCTTGTTGGGCATGAAAGCGAACGGTGTGCTCGTTCCAGTCCGTGCCGATGGCGGTGGGTGGAGTCTCGGTCGCGGCGTATCGCGTCCAGGGCGTGGTGCTTCTCATCAAAGAAACGGAGGCCGGCGTGAATGGCTGATCCGCTTTGGCCTGAAAGGTGAGGAGGTAACATGCGCCTGCCTGCACGGCGAGTCCGCGAATGGAGAGTTGCAGGTGGTTGGCGCGCGTTCCGGGCTTGCGGCACGATAGGCGAAGGGCGGTATCCGCATGGGGTGCCTGCTTGTCGCGGGTGAGGGTGCAGGCCGCGCCGGCCTCCTGATGAAGCTCCCAGCGGTCCGGCGGCAATGCGGTTGGAGTGTCGACGGGCTCGAATCGCAAAGGCAGCGTTTCCCAGAGATGCTCGCCGGCGGGTCTCCAATTCTCGGGGCGATCGGCGGCTGCCGATCCCAAGAGGATGGGTTTGTCCCCTTCCCCAAAGGCCCCGTAGGTGATCGCCCCGTTGGCGTTTCCGCTTTGCGGGATGAGTTGCCCTCGCCAGGTCTGGCCACGACGGAAAAGTACCCGGTCGCCTGGGGCTAAAGAAGCCCGGTTCACCTTGTCCAAGGACCGCCACGCGCTGTGCGGCGTGAGCCCGTCGGCCGCATCGTCGCCGTGTGTCGCGTCCACGTGGAAGGTGTGAACCGGGGCGGCGGTTGCGGGCAAGACCATCGTCAGTAGAACACCCGTGATTATGATGAACGCAGTTTTCATCGCGGTCCCCCTTAAGGCATACGTACCCGACGCACCGAACGCCTGTCCATTCTCTACAGCATGAGGTCAAAGGGCGTCGCGTCAAGCGCGATTCCCCGCTCGACGGTCTGGGGCTTCTTCTCGATATGCGGCAGGATCCTTTCGGCTTGCCCGATCGCGGCCCGCACGTCACCGTGAGGCTGCAAGCCCATGGTACGTGACGGACCGCAAGGAGTTGCCTCGGCCCCGTGCCCGAGCACGCGGATTCTGCCGCCGACCCCAAGCAGCGGTTGCTTGCCCGTCCATCAATCGCCTGGCGCGGTCCATGGTCCGCCGGTGTTGATCGCCATGTCGTCTTGAACGCGGGCCATATGTCGCGCGATCCGGGTGTCGGCGGTCAGGTCCCAGAAGTCCGTATCCATCAGCCGCATGGCCAGAGCGGCGGTGATCCATGCGTGTCCCCAGCCGGCCTCCAGACACCAGGCTCCCCATCCTTCGTCGCCCGAACTGGCCCAGAACTCCCAACGGCGGAAGTCGAAGGCCCGGAACCAGCCGCCGTTGAGGTACGGCCAGCGCGGGCTGCGAATCTGAATGCGGCACAGGTAGTCGGTCAGCCGGTCCTCGGCCTCTTTGATCCTCGGGTCACGTGTGGCCGTGAACGCCTCCCGCAACGACCATAACGCGAAACCCGTCTCGTAGAGCTGGTCGCTGGCCGGGTCGCCGTTCTCCTGGATCAAAGGCACCTCGCGCGTGCCGTACTCGGCGTTGGAGGTCGGGGCCAGAAAATGCCCGCTACCGCTTGTTCCAAGGATGATCGCGATGGCTCCGGAGGAGTCTTGATGGGCGAGCAAGTCATCGATCATGCTTCTGAGCCAGCCCCGGTGCTCGGGCGTATCCTCGATGCGCACCAGCCAGGCCAGCGGCAGGATCATGCGAGCCCGTTCGAGGTTGTTTCGCCACAGCCAGCGGTCGGGGTAGGCCTCCATGGTCAGGGCGATCGCCGACCGGGCCTTGTCGAAGAACTCGCGATGGCCGGTGCGGGCATAGGCCCAGAGGTAGCAGGCCCACAGGGCGGACTCGAAGTGCGGCGAGGGGTTCACGCGCGGCGTATCGTGGAAATGCCGCCAGCCGTGCTGTTCGAGTTGCGGAACGTCGATGCGGTCGCCGCGGAAGCCCTGTGGGCCGGTGGTACGCAGGTTGGCGAGCAGGGCCTGCAGCACGGGCTCGTCCCAGCGGTCGTTGTCCAGACAGGCGGCGGCGGCCAGCGTGGCCAGGATGGCCCGGGCGTTGTCGTCACCGTAGGTGGCTACCAGCCAGGCGGGCGCCACCTCGCCCCATGCGATGAACCCGAACGCCGGGTGGGTCGGCCGGCTGCGCTGGCCGTGCCGGGCACGCGCGGTCACGAAGGTGTAGTCGAGCAGGTTGGCTGCCACCTCGCCGCTGCGTGCCTCCTTGTGCAGCGCCCAATCGAAGGCGAAGCACATGGCCGACTCCGTGTTGCAGTCGTTGCGGATCACCGTGCGCCGACGTTGGCTGCCGTCCGGCTGAATGGCCGACTCGTACCCCTCCAGGATACCGCAGGAGCCGTCGCCGATGGGTGTGTCCGCCGCCGGCGCGGGTATCGTCCAGACGGAATCGAGCAGTAGCCGGTGAATCTCCGCCTCCTGCGCGGGGTGGATCAGCAGTTTGCCGTCGATCAGCCAGCGCACGGCAGCCTTGAAGGTATGCCGCTCAACGTCAGTGGGCAGCGGCTCGTCACGGCTCAGTGCCGGCCGCAGGGCGGGTACAAAGTCGAGCGAGTGTGCTTCACCTGGCACCAGGGTGGCCAGGATTCGATTCCATAGAGCGATCCAGTCGGCGGCGGGGCCGTAACGCCCGGTGACGAAACGGCTCAACGCGGTAGCCGCGACGGTCACCCGCCGCCCCGGCAGATCGAAGAGCATCGGGAAGGCGGGCTCCGGTAATCCAAAGACCGCGCGGTCATAGCCCGCCACCCGCCCCAGCACCAATTGCGGATCGCTGGCCTGCACGGGCACGAACCGGCAACCGTGCGGCGCCAGGATGCGCAGCTTCGGCAACTGCGGGGCGAACGCGTCCGACGCTACGACCATCCGCTCCCACACCGCCTGTCGCGGCTCGCCCAGCTCGATGCCCGGCAGACGCGCGGGATACTCGATGTACAGACGGAGCTGCTTGCCCGCGGCTCGCTCAAGAAGATCATCCGCCACTTGCGTAGCCCGCTCGGGGTACCCGTCGGCCAGGATCATCACCGTGCCGCCCGCCGGCGCCGCCGCGATCGCCGCCTCCGCCGAGTCGTAACGCGGCCAGGAACGCCCCGCACGCCTCAATGCCGCATACAGATCATTGTCCGCCGGACACGCCAGAGTCACCGGTGCCCCCGATGGCGGTGACAACTGTGCACCCGCGAGGACCGGAACCAACACGCCCAAGGTCACCCCGCTCAGTAAGCTCACGCATGCTCGTTGCATTGTCCTTCTCCTCACACAGCAGGCGGGTAAAACCGCGTGTCTGTTCGGCGTCCAGGGATTGGCTCTTCCGTGCCCTCGCGAGGGCTTTCCATGCGGGTCACTCACGCGAAAGCATTGCGATACCATCACTCGAAAGAAACTTCAAGGCACCGTCGTGCCTATCCCACTCCCCCCGTAGCGGTCGCCCCCGGACTTCGGCGAGCTCGCTTCGTCTGAGCTCAGCGTCGAAGACAGCCGAGCCGTGGCGACCGGGGCGTTCGTCGCGTGATCAACGAGCGCCAAGCACCAACGAGCCCCAAGCGCAAGCGCGGGGATGTGGAGCGTCAGCGACGTACTCAAAACCCCGACTCGCCATCGCGGGGGTTGGAGCCGTCCTGTCGGGCCCAAGGACGACAAACAGAGCCGCGACCGTTAGGGAGCGGTTCCGGTATGGCCAGGAAGTGGTTCCAGCAGAGGGGGCGGCAATGGAGCATCAGCTCCGCGAGGGATCGGCAGTTCCGACAGGTGGGGCGGCAGTTCGGGTAGGGGATGGAGAATCTGGGCAACGAAGAACCGCTTCCTTACGGTCGCGG
>Ga0123328_1000132_pt1 | contig 73581 bp, 67 predicted proteins | sample BioC12SIPDNA_2_FD_89702 | JGI IMG/M metagenome (GOLD analysis project Ga0123328, IMG submission 89702) | Anaerobic biogas reactor microbial communites from Washington, USA - Biogas_R1_A C12 SIP DNA | ecosystem: Engineered > Bioreactor > Anaerobic > Unclassified | place: Washington, USA...
CCAGCCGATGACGTCGCAGCCCGGGATTGCTACGCGCTTATGGTTTGGGTTGGCTCCATAGCTGGTTCGGATCTGGATGCCATCGGGCAGGTCATAGAGGAGGTGGTAGTGGTGCGCTCCGCCGGGGCTGCGGGTGGTCATCGTCGGCGGTAGCTTGCCGTATCGTTGCTGGAGTTGTTCGAGGTTGTGGTGCCCGCACTCGCCGTCGCAGTCGATACCGATGCGGTTGGTGGTGCAGATGCCGCAGTTATGGTTGGGCCATTTGGTGGCCCATCTGTCTATCGTCTCTTGCTCCGTAGTGGCCTTCTCTGGCCAATCCCTCATGAATGGGTGCTTGGAGGTTGGCGAGACGGGGATGACTGGGATGTCGCTCGATGCTAGTTGGCGTGCGACGGTTGCGAAATTGCAGATGCTTAACATGATGATGCTCGCGCAAAAGAACGCCCCATGACAGCGAGCACCGACTGCCATGGGGCGACCTGTAGGCATCAATTATCAGTGCTACTTGAAATACGTCCGGTAGCTGGTTCTTGCGCCTACAAGTCCAACCACCATCCTAGGTTTGCCCCGTGGGGCCACTGCTATCTACGCGTGCCGCTGTCTGTGGCGTGAAACCGTAGCTGTCTGCGATTCTCATGACGCGGACAGCGTCCTTCAACTGCTCGCTGAAGCATCGTTCACAATAATCGTCGATACTGGCGTGGTTGCTTCTGCATTCGCGACATAGTGTGCCGGTACTACGTTCAAAGGTAATGGAGTATTCTCGTTTGGTAGTTTGGCTTGCAGTCCGAGTGTCCCGGAAACGGACCAAGCTGAAATCGATAACGATGCCGTTGTCTTGTACGGTCATACCTGTCTCAACTTCCTTCCCGGCCTTAATGGAGCGCACGGCTGCATTGATCGTGGCGGCGTAGTCCGGGAACAGCTTCATCAAATCGTTCCGGAACTTGTAGGCGATTTGTCGGATCGATCCATAGCTCGGTGGCGGTACCGGCTTCTCACCAGGTTTCGTCGATTTGCTCAGCTTCTTCGCCGGGAAGAAGCATATTGGCTGCTTGGCTATGACTTCGTCGCACGCTCGATGTATCCAGTCGCTGCGTGATTCGCGTGGTCGAGCCTTCACCTTGCCTACACTTTTCTCAAAGTAGACCGCAATCACCCCTAGGAGTGCTGCTGTTCCGCCGCGTCTTCGTGTGAGTTCTTCATTCGGAGTCGCTGCGATAGGCATATAGTTCTTATCGTACTTCAGTAGAACAGTGATTGGAGGTAGCTTGGCTTCATCCTTCTTTGGCGTGGCGAGCCAGTTCAGCCCTCTTTCCGTGATGCAGAACTTCTGCGTTTCGGGGCAGGTGCCGACAAGTCTATGCCTCAAGCAATAACTCAATGCGAGGTAGGCATCATAGGTGTCGTCCTCGGGCCGCAACTTGGTTGTTGGTTGCAAATCCTCGTCGGCATCTTTCGGCCAGTACGCGATAGCAACCTCTCGGCCCGTCCATGCATCCCTCTTGAAGATGGTGAATTCGGTGTCCTGGTCTAGATGGCTTCCGCGTGGGAGTTTTCGCTTCCGTGCGAGGATCATCAAGAGCTGCCGGATCGCCTTCAGTTCATTCGTCGTCTGTGGCATGTTTCACTTTCACTTCTGGATGTTTCAGATTGAGCCTGCTGGTTGCTCGGGTCTGATCCTCTCATAAGTCTCGATTATAACGGGACTTCCAGCAAGTCCAGTCTCTGCCTTGTTTGGCTCTCTCAGCAAAATATCACCGCAAAAAAAACCTCAATGTCTGGGCCGCACGCTGCGGCCTCTGCGGTGATCCGGCCTGGCAACCACCGCGAATACAAAGCCCTGGCACCTGAGGACACTCAAATGAAATTGCGAGTAGAAAGACCGCTGGCCGAACCCGGCCGACACTCGATGCGGTTCGAGTGCTGCAAACAAGAAGACGACGGACGCCAACTACGCTGGGTCTTCGTCAGCGACGACGGGCTCGTCGCGAGCGCCAAGACCAGCAGCTACATCGCCGCGAACACACAGGCCCACAGCCTCGCCTGTGCCATCTTCGGTCGCGACCTGGCCATCGACGAGGAAATCGACACCAACGAAATCGTCGGTGCCGAGTACGACATCATCGTCGTCCGCAAAGGAATTGCCGAGACCATCAAGAAGGTCTCGGCATAGTTGCCTGGGGCCGCGGACGGACTTCCGGTGCGTCCCGCCGAGACGTGCGGGAAGTTCGCCCATTTCCGTTTCCATTTGCTTTTTCTGGAGGATAGCGATGCGTTTGTCAAATGACAATGTGTTGTCTTGGTTTTACGAGATAACGCCCGAGCTTGATGAACTCTCTTACTGGGCGGTAGTAGCCAATTTGAAAGTTGGCCAATACATAACGAGCGACGCTGTGGTTGTTGTCGCGAACGTGCACCCAGAGCAGCCAGAATTACGCAGCCTGCAGCTCAGGACCCCCGTAATACCTTGGCACACTCTCACCATCAATCTCCAGACGGAGCTGAGTACGTTGGTGTACGGTGGTCAGACAATCTTCGAGATGCACTTCAGGCCGCGCAAGGTATTGGCTCGCTTCCGCAAGCATCTCATCTCGCTTAAAGGGAATCGCCCGACTCCCGGGCTATCCCGCTAACTTCACTAGCTCGAAAGGAGCACTCCCGTGTCTGCTGACGTAGTACAAACTGACGTAATGAACAACAACGACAACCCAATCAAACCGAGCGTTCCCCCGGAGGTGGGCGCGCCCATGTATGAAGTGCTGCGAGAACTGCAGAACGCCCTTTTCTGGCGCGCTGTCGACTGCCGCGTCTGCTACGACGCACCGTTGAAGGACGACAGGCACGTGCTGGTCATGGTCGACGACAACGACGTAATCGTTGAAATCACGGCGGCCGATCCTGCCAGAGAAGAGACGTTCAGGGTGCCGCGCGAGACGGAGAACCTCGCCGATGCCATTGTCGAGAAGGTCATGGAGAATCATGGCTCAGAGAATGCTGGCCTTGACACCGACCATTGCAAGGTGGACCTCGCACGGAGTTATTGGCGACGGGCTTGCCGCGTCTACGACGTCTACTAGCGTCCCTGGGCTACGGACGGCCCACCCTCGCCCCTTGGCTGGTCCTGGGGGGCGTGGGCGGCTCGTCCGACTCTCGGACAATCCAATAACCCGGGCCGAAGGCCCAAAACCAAAAGGAGGACAGTTATGTCCGCCCATGCGACAACCGTAATTGACAACAGCCGCGACCCTCAGAATGCGAGCGATCCCCCGGAGGTGGACACGCCGAAATGGTCGGACCGGTTTGCGGGCCTGAAGAAGGCACCGAAGAAACCGGCAAACAACAGAATCATGAGCCGCGACGAACAAGTCGAGCTGTTTGCCCCGGTCATCATCCGCAACACCCTGGACGGGCAAACGACCGAGCGGGATGAGTTGATCGAACTCATCAAACCGCGCGGCTATTCCGACAGCGGCGCAGCGAAAACCGTCGGGGACCTGATCGGCGGACACAGGATGGGCCTGTACCAGGACAATGGTGCCATCCTCCCGAGCCGATACAACGGCCTCCTGGTCCTGCAACAACTCTCGGAGGCCAAGGCCGAGGCACTCGCACAAGATCTCGGCTTCGCCTCCGCCGGCGAACTCTACGACGCCATCGACGCGCTCCAGACCGACTGCGAGCCGGACGATGACGAGACCGGCGAGGAGTTTGCACAGTAGCGTCCTGGGCCACGGACGGCCCGCCCTCGCCCCCAGCGATCTGGGGGCGTGGGTGGCTCGTCCGCCAACATTTGAAAACAGAGGTATACAAATGGCTGTAGATGAAGATGGGATCTACTGGTTCGACGGTAGTCACTGGTTCGAGGAGACGCTGGATGCAGTGCATCAAGCAATATTCTTCCGGCTCGTTGATGAAGAATTTCGCTGCGATTCCAGCGGGTGCCCATATCTATCGGCCCCTCTGAAAATCGGTGCCATTCTGACCATTGAACTCCTGGGTGATAGCGTGGATCTCGTTATTGACGACTGGTTGGATGATAGAGAAATGTGGTGGGCCCGCATACCACTCTCCCATCCGGACCTGGTTGGAGAAATCATCAGGACGCTGAAACCCCTTATCTAGGCCGTTCATGGACGGCCCACCCTCGCCCCTCGGGCGCACTGAGGGGCGTGGGTGGATCGTCCAATTCCTGTTTCGGGGTAATGGCCCCAAACTACAAAAGGGCCGAGTGCCCGGAAAGGTTTCCTATGTTTTCTAACATGGAAAACACCAACGCAATGGACAACATCAATAACGACGTGAAGAGTACGAGCGCTCCTCCGGAGGTGGGCGCCTGCCGGGATGAGCTTGTGCGTGAACTTGACGCCTATCTCGGTGGCCCGGCGCGTGTCACGACGGTCGAGCCTGGTGGAGGGGCGTTGGCCGAAATCGTCGTGCATCGTGCCCAAGATAGCATAGGGTCTGCTTGCGGCGCGGCGGACGAGCATTCGATCTGCATCCATGCGGACAGGATAGAGGTCCGACGCTGGAGCGACGGGGCGAAGCTCGCAGAGTTCGCTCGACCGATCGAGGCAAGACGCGTTGCCGGCGAGGTCATGGATGTCGTCGATATCGACTGGCAGTTGCTCGAGCACGTCCCGTATCGCGAAATCCATCGATACTTGGAGGCGGTCTACAAAGACTCGAATCCCATATTTATTGAGGTGGAGGACGGGCCGCTCAGCGGATACCCGGAGACGGTCCTCGACCTGGGACACTTCGAGGGTCCGGTACACGTGGTCTACCGCGGAGATCGTGTTGAGGTACAGCCATACGTCGGCGGCGTACCGCAGACGACGGAGACGATTGATTTCTGCGAGCGTGATCTGGCGGAGTGCCTCGATGAACTCCGCGAATCTCTGAATGATCTCACTGTGGGGCAGGCGACCGGCGTCGCTCAGTAGTCGCCTGGGCCGTCCACGGACGGCCCACCCTCGCCCCTTGGCCAGCCAAGGGGCGAGGGTGGGCCTCCACCAATAAACCTGGAGAGAATAATGGCAAAGAAGAAACAAAAGGGCCTGGACACGGCAGAGGTTGCCGACATGATGTGGGACGCGATCGATACCCCACGCATTGTGAACCGCAGGGGCAGCTTCTATCTCTACGAAGACGGCATCCACAGGAAGGCTGAGGATGGCGAGATCAAGAAACTCGCTCTCGAGTTTACCCGCAATCTGCCGGGCCAACCAACCCCATCTGCACAGTTCGTAAACGCCGTAGTCGAGGGGCTCGCACACCGCACCTTCATCGACGGCACTAAGAATGCACCGTTCCAAATTGTCGGGCTGAATGGGAATGAGAGCAGCTCCCTGCTCGTCTGCAAGAACGGCGTGCTCGACCTCTCCCCGATGTACGGGGGTAGCCAGCCCGCGCTCATCCCGCACAGCCCGCACCTGTTCGCGGTATCAAAGACCAATTACGACTACGACCCCGGTGCGGAGTGCCCGCTGTTCCTTGACTGGCTGGACCGGTTCACCTGCGATGGCGATGGCGACGTCGACGAAGACGTCAAAATCCTGATTGCCGAAATCATCTGCTATATCCTGCTCCGCGACCTCAACTATCACAAACTGTTCGTGTTCGTCGGCGACGGGGCGAATGGTAAGTCGGTGCTGTTGAAAACGATCACCATGTTGATCGGTAAAGATGCCTGCTCGTCATTTGCCCTGGAGCGGCTCGGCCAGCGGTTCGCCATGTCTGGTCTCGTGGATTGTGCCGTCAACATCTGCGGGGATGTCGGCACTACGAGCAAGGTATCCGAGGGACTGCTGAAACAACTCGTCGATGGGTCGCTCGTCGAATCCGAGGCGAAATTCAAGCCATCAGTTAGTACACGCAACCAAACCCGTCTGCTGTTCGCCACGAACAACATGTGGCGAATCCTCGACAATACCGACGGCATGTGGCGACGGATCGTATTCATCGAATGCCTCGCAAAGATTAGCGCTGCCGAGAAAGTAAACGACATCGAGAAGAGATTCGTGCCGGAACTACCTGGCATCCTGAACTGGGTGCTGTCCCACGCCCCGGCCCTTATCGCCCGTGGCGACTTCATCGAACCGGAAGCATGCAAGCGAGCCCTCCTGGCGGAACGCTCCGATGCGAACAGCATCATGGCCTGGCTCGAAAACTGCGTCCACGTCGACGGCGAGACCTTCGTCGGGCCGAAGCACCCTGTCTACCTGAAGTATGCGTCGTGGGCGGAGGATCGTGGGTACAAGGCAGTCGGTGCATATCGGTTCCATAAGGAACTCAAACGGCTCATGAAGCCGCACATCGATGGTGGGAAAGTGAAGATGCGGGTGCGTGGTGTGGCTCGCGGTGAGCCTACCCGGGGATGGTCTGGATTCAAGATTACCACCTCAGAGGACGAGGGAGGGGTGTACTTCGATAAACAGCGAGAAGAGGCAGAACGGGAGCAAACACGCCAGATGGAAGCGGAACGCGAAGCGAGACGGGAAGCGGCCATGGCAGAAGCTGCCAAGCTCGAAGCGGCCAAACGGGACACAACCGTCGACAGCGAGGCTGAGATGGACCGAATCATGGTAGCACTCGGCTCAGCCAACTAGGAGCAACAGCCATGAAAGACGACCGACTACTCAGCATCGACGAAGTCGCCCAGCGCCTCGGCGTATCGACCAAAACCGTCAAGCGTCTACGTGCCGACCCAGGCTCAGACTTCCCAAATGCCGTCCGCGTCGGCCGTCGCGTACTATGGCGGCTCTCCGACGTGCTACGGTACATCGCAGACCTTGAAAGCTGAATATTGTTGGAACAACCACGGCCTGCTTTCCTGGGATGGGTGAAAGCAACTACCAACCCCAGTGAGGACAAACCATGGCTTACACAGTCTCGCTATTTCAGCCACCCATCACACGCAAGAAGAAGGACGGAACGAAGTACAAGACCAAAGGAGAGGTCTGGTGGCTAGCCTGGCGCGACACGCGAGGCAAGCTGTATCGCAAGTCATCTGCGAACATCGTCCGACTATTCACCGGCGAATCCATAGGTATCAAGAACAAGCGAATCGCCCAACAGTACGCCACTCGCCTTGAGGAACGATTCGCACAGGGCGAATTCAGCCTCACCGGCACAATCGCGGAAGAGAAACGCCGACCGCTCACCGAACACTATACCGACTATGAGAAGGTCGTGCTTGCCCGGGAGGGCACCGCGGACCACAAAGCAGACACCATCAATCGCGTCAAGAAAATCATCGACGGATGCGGCTGGAAGAGTCTCGACGACATCAAGAAGGGGCGATTCGAGGCCTGGCTCGGAGAGCAGAAGACCAAGACAGGCCAGCCAATCGGCCGCGAAACCAAGAATCGGTACATCTGGGCGCTGATGAACTTCGCCGCATATCTCGTCGAGAATGGGAGGCTCAAATCGAACCCACTCCCTGGCCTCAAAAAGGCGAAGAAGAAGGACAAGGACAGGAAGTATCGCCGCATACCGCTCACCTGGGAGCACGTTGTGTTGCTCCTGAAATCGGTCGAGGAATCCACCATCACCAGGCGCGGCCTCACCCCGCTGGACCGGTCCGTCCTCTACCGCCTCGCCATCATGACCGGGTATCGGCGCGGTGCTCTCCGCAAACTCCGCGTGCGGGACTTCCAACTCGACGGCGACCAGCCCACAGTCATCCTCCCGGCCGATGCTGCCAAGAATGGATCGGAGACGCCCCCTACGGGCCTCGGAGTCGAGCTGGCTGGAATCCTCCGCCGATACGTCTCCTACCAGGAGTTGGGACCAGATGACCACCTGTTTGCCCGTCTGCCGGATCGAACCGCCGAGGTGCTCCAGGCGGACCTGGAGGCTGCCGGGCTGCCGACCGTTGATGGGCAGGGGCGCGTGGTCGATTTCCACGCGCTCAGATACACCTACAACCACCTCCTCTCATCGAGGGGGGTGGACCTTGGGACCAGGCAGAAGCTGATGCACCACTCAACTCCGGAGCTGACGGCGAACACCTATGCCCCGGTGGTGGATGTTGAGTTGATCAGGGCGTCCGCCTCCCTGCCAGGGGTCCCCACGATAAGTGATTCTATCCTTCCCCCCGCCGGATGCGATTCTGGCGTGGAATAGTGTTGGAACGTTTGTTGGAACAACTGGGGTCCCGGCGAGTCTTTTCGTGTCCCTTCGGGGGCCTTCGGAGCGGCTGTGGTTGGCGTGTCATGGGCGCATGAAGGAGGGCCGCAAAGTGCTTTGTAGAAAGCCTTTGCGGCCCTTCGAGTACCTTCAGGACCCTTCTGGTCCACAATGCGGAGGGCAAGGGAGTCGAACCCTCAACCGGTTTCCCGGCACCTGATTTCGAGTCAGGCTGCTAGCCATTCGCGTACCCTCCGTTGGACATCGTAAGTTGCTTCTGTGCCTTGATTTCCGTCGAGGCTTGAGCTAAACTTGAGAAAGTCGTTTTCGAGTCTGACGCCCGTTTTGACGCCCGGCCAGGCGTCGAGCGGGTTTCTCAAGCTAAAGTTTTCAAGGAGCAACAAGCGATGTCCACCGCCGATTCTACCACAATCCAGAAGCCTGCCAAGCCGTATCCGGAGTTCCCACTTTACGCACACGCCTCGGGGCGCTGGGCCAAGAAGATTCGGGGCAAGACCCACTTCTTCGGCAAGTGGGAGGACCCCCAGGCGGCCCTGCGGAAGTTCCTCGCCGAAGAGGACGATCTCAAGGCTGGCCGGAAACCGGGAAGAGTGGCCAAGGCAGGGCTTACGGTGGAGCAGATGGTGTTCCACTTCCTGACCGCGCAGAAGCCACGAGTCGAGTCGGGGGATATGAAGGTTCGCACGTGGGAAGAATACGAAGACTACGGAGATTGGCTGATTCGCGTGCTGGGAGCCAGCACGCCGGTCGAGGAACTCGGGCCCGCCGACTTTCGTCGCCTGCGGGCCGACTTCCAGAAGACCCACAAGAGCCCCAAGTCCATCCTGGGGGACATCCGCAAAACGAAACGGATTTTCAATTGGGCCGGGCCCGAGCAGGAAGGGCTGCTTGACCGGATGCCTCGCTTTGGTGATGGTTTCAAGCCCCCGGGCAAACGCATCATGCGAGCCCACAAGGAAGAGCAAGGGAGCCGCTCCTTCACCGCCGAGCAGATCCGTGGCGTCCTAACCGTGGCCCACCTCAACCTGAAAGCGATGGTCCTCTTGGGGATCAACTGCGGCTACGGAAATATGGACTGTGTCAAACTCACGACGAAGGCCATCGACCTGGATGGTGGCTGGGCCACCTTCCCCAGGACGAAGAATGCGATCCCCAGAAGATGCCCGCTGTGGCCGGAATCGGTCGCCGCTCTGCGGGATGCTTTTGCTCAGCGAAAGAAACCGAACAAACCCCAGCATGCTCGACGATTCTTCATCACCCAGTTCGGCCAAGGGTACAAGGCCGAGAACCTCAGCCGCGACTTGAAAAACGCCTTGCAGCGGGCCGGTTTCGGCCGCGAGGGGCGCTTCTATGATCTACGGAGAACCTGCTCCTCTATTGGGATGCAGGTTAAAGACGATGATGCCATGCGAACCATCATGGGTCACACGCGCGGCTCCGACGACATGCTGGCAGTCTACAATCAACTGAGCGTTTCGGATAGCCGGCTCTCAGCGGTCACCCAACACATCCACGATTGGCTGTGGGGCGGTTCGGTCAACACCTGGGCCGATTCCGCCTGTCTGTAAAACAACCACCTGACTCGGCCGCAAGTGCCATCCTTAGACTACCACCGGGCCTCGCGAATGTCAAAAGGCCAGCCGCCGAACCCCGAAGGGCTCCAGGCGGCTGGCTGGCAGCCGAGGGATGGGGACCTCGGCCGCTCTCCCCGGGGAGGAGCTATGCCGAGAGGTGAGGTTAGTTTCTCTCGGGCTCGGCCGGGGGTTTTTCGTCCGCTACGGCCTCCCCACGACGGATCAGCGCGGCCAGCCGCCGCTGTTCGGCGGCTTCGGCATCTAGCTTTTTCGCCCCGGCTTCCCTCCACTCCTGGACTTCCTTTTCCCAGGCGTCTCGTGCCTTGCGGTAGGCCGCTACGTCGCCTGTCTGTTCCAGATCGCGCAGCATCCGCTCGGTCTTGCGCACGTCTTCGGGTGAAAAACCGATTCCGAACCGCGCTTTCGCGAGGTTCGCTCGCGCGTCGACCAAATCGCTCTCAATCTTCGCTCTCGCCTCGGCTGCTGCCTGCTGGGCGCTCGATGCCGCCTCCCAGGCGCTCGATGCTTGCCGCAACTGCTCGATGCGCCGATCTCGTGCGGCGCGCTCGGCTGCCGTCCGGCAGACCTGCGATTCCAACTCAGCGAGTCTCGCAGCGTGGGGGTTGCCGCTGTGGACCTTCGGCGCAATCCGCAGCGCGTCCTGCGCAATCCGCTCTCGCAGCGAGCGGCTATCCGTAGGAGTGACCCCACGCAGCATCTCGCGACTGGTCGGTTCGCGCCCCAGCCGCGCGGCCAGATCGGCCTTGATTCGTGCGTGATCGGCCTCCATCTCGCGCCGCGCACGTTTCTTGTCGCTTCCGTCGCTGATACATTCGTACTGATATGCTTTTCCGGTAATCGCAGATCGAAACTCTCCACCAGCATAGTTCTCATTCAGGCTGTACATGTTGCCTCCACAGAATGTGTTCAGTTTCCCCAGCCGCCTGGGCATAACACCCCCAAATACGGGGGCTGGTGTTCAAATCGCCAATCTCGTATTCTCTCTCTCGCCCGATCCCGATGATCGTCGTTCCGCGAATCTCATACGTGAGATTCCCGGGGAGGGGCTGCCGCCTCGCGAGCGCCAGCAGGCGCTGCAACTGCCGTTCGGTGTCGTCGCGGTAGAAGTAATACTTCCTCGCGTGTAGGGCTTTCTTATCACCAAGCATGACTTCGCGCGGCTCTCGGTGTTCGCTGATCGGCTGATCGGCTCGCGTATCAGCGGCCTTCGCTTTTTCGCGCTCGGGTCCAGGTCGCATCTCCCACCATCTCATCTGTTGCTCCAACAGTGCGGGCAAGTTTTGCGTAATTGCGCGATGGAGTTCTGCGCATCCTCCTCAGTCTCGCAATGAGCGAGGAAGCTCATGATATGGCGGATGTAATCGTATCGACAGCGGCTCGCAATAGCGAGCTTGCGGCAGATTTTCCCGTTGAGTTTCGTCATATTTGCTCCTAGGGTAAATATACCCGCAAGGCGCTACGAGCGCCTTGCGGGATGCGATGGGAGCGGAACTACGAGTTCCGCAACTGTTCGACCTCACTTAGCAGCGCCTGAAAGACGCTGTGTTCGATGTGCCTCCCCGAGTCGGCCTCGAAGTCGTGCTTGACGACTCGGGCCTCTGCTGGGGTGATTGGATTAGGCACGTTCTCCGCAATCCACTTGCGGGCCGCAACAGCGGCCACGCCTGCGTAGCCGGCCACGCAACAGCGGCGCACAAACATTTCACCAGGATTCACCATTTTCTGCCTCTCCTCTCCGCATCCGCATGATGCGATCGTACTTTCGCGGCTCCAGAGCTTCGACTCTCGGCCGGGAATATCCTCGGATTCCCCGGCGTTCCCACAGGAGCGCCCAGCAGTTTTCGCACCGGTCTGAATACACGGGTTCAATCTGGTTGCCACAATCGATGCAGAGCCTCATTTGGCCTCCAATAGCAGTTGTTTGCATCTCGCGCCCCAAGCATCCATGATTTCGTGCCGTAGCTCCTCATCCTCGATGCGCTCCTCCAGAGATAGGTAAAACGCATCACCCATCGCGTGAGCCAGGCGGACCACGGCCGTGCGGTCGAGCAGGTCGCGCTCCTTGATCGCGCGCTCCACGTCGTCGACGGCCAGCCGCCGCGCGACTTCGAGCAGGGCTGCCGTTTGGCCGGCCGAGCCGGTCGTCAGAGACTCCTCGACCAGCAGTCGAATCAACGCTAACTCGTCTGCGAGTGAGCGGTCTTGGCTCTCGCGAATTTCATCGAGCCGCTTGGCTCGTTTTTTGTCGATGTGATAGCGCATAAAAAAGGCCGCAAAAGCGGCCACCTGATTTGGGTTGTTGTGTTGTTGGTCAGGGCATCACAAAACAGCCTACATGAATCTTCACACTTGTCTCTCTTTTCAGTATGTGTGTGTAAGAAGTATTCCGGGGCCAGTTCATCACGCTGGCCCCGGAATGAAGTCAAGCAGGAGTCCGGTGCCTGACCGTGTTTTTGATTGTGATTCCATGATATTCGCGTGGGCGGACGCCGGTTGCATCGAGCGTGCTTGACCGTTCGCACTTTGCCCACGGGCACGCAGATCGCAGTAGCATCCCCATCGATCGTGGTGAGATGGGGTCAATGTCTTCGGCAACGCACCACTGCACCCAGAGCGTATATAGCTCATTGACTGTTACGCGGCCGTGTGGGTCACGGATGAGATGGTTTGCGACGAATTGCTTAATCGGTGAACTTTCCGACGCGAGTTCTTCTTTCAGCGCAACGCTGCTCGCGGGCCGGGTGAATTGCCACCGCTTGCGAAGCTGTTGCAGACCTTGGATGGACCAATTCAGGATTCCGGGTAGTTCCAGCGCCAACTTTGCTTCCAATTCGGGGTCTTGATCTTGCCCCTCAACGTGTTCGGGATGATCGGGCGGCAAGAAACTTCGGGTGAACTTCAAGACGATGAGGCGATTGAACAGAGCGCCGCTGGGATCATCGAAAACCAACAGATCGTTCGTCGTTGCAATGAGTTTTCCCGATAGAGTCTCGCTGACGATATCCCGATTTTTGCCATTGATGTCCAGAGTGTCGTTACCTGAGATGATGTTAAGCATCTCGACAATCTCAGACGGCAATCCTTTCTGTGGTGCGCGGACATCGGGGATCATGATGATTGACTTTCCCCGAGCACCCCACAGATGGAATTGTTTCGTGATGTTACGGATTGAGATTGAGGTTGTGTTTTCGCGGCCAACCATCTCGCACAGCATACGCACGAAGACACCTTTGCCACCTCGCGAGGCCCCCTGCAAAAGCATCAGAACTTGCAGGGGGTTGTCGGCCAGCAATGTATAGCCGGCGATCTCCTGCGCAAGCTGGATAGCTTCTGGATCGTCCTTCCATAGCTCCTCAAGGTAGGTGTTCCATCGCGGACAGGTCGCATCGGGATCGTAGTCATACGGCAGCTTACTGACTACGAACATCTCTGGCGTGTGTGGGGTCAAGACGAGACTACTCAGGTCTACGACACCGTTGGCGCAGACGATCGAATCCTTGATCGGTCGGCCATCGAGCCAGCAGGGCGCTGCCACCTCAATCTCTGGCACGATGCTCGTCAACACACCATAGACGCTCGCTACCAGCTTCTCGTTCACGCTCGGGGGTGATGCGTTGAGCCCTTGCTTGCGTTGCCAATCAGCGTACTCAGCGAACACACGCATCATGGTGCGGCGAATATCACGCTTGATGGCAGCGGGTTTGTGCTCAACATAGACTCCCGCCTGATACTCGTAGATTGACTCTTGGTACAACACACAATGCGGGTGGCCTTCCAGGTGGCGACGCGCCAGGCACTCGGCATCACCGATGCCTGTGGGTAGTGCCGCCTTGGCCGTCTTGTCAAAGTCGGGGTCGATCGCTTTGCGAATTTCCTTCCAGCCCTTCCCGGCACATTTCCTGTGCTTGCACTTCGCGGTAATCACGCCCTCGTCACTCTGCCAAATCCAGGCCCCACCATCTGTCTCTTCCGGCCGGAAGGGACACTTGATGTCCCATAGCCAGCCATCGCCCTTGCGCTTGCGGGGCTGGAACGGGTGATTGTGCTTCGTCAGGAACCCTTCCACGTCGAATAGGATCGGGTTGATTTCTTCCGGCACGGGGACTACCGCATCCGGCAACGAAACTACACTGGCCACGGATTCGAGTAGCTCACGAGTGAGAACTTCCAGGTGCGGTGGGGCGTCCACGATCTTGGCAAGACGATGAGGACGTTCAGGCGTCTCGGGGGCGCGACGATTCATCGTGCCGGGCAGCCGGCCGACACGACCGGGATTGTAGACGGTCTGGTCCACACCGGGGAACTTTGCGGCGAGTGCGATCAGGAACCGCTCGATCAGGCCACCGTCGTCAGCAGGTAGGTTGACGCGATACCAGACTTGGTGGCCATTTCCCGAGGTAATCAGAGCCGGCCGGGGGAACCCCAGGCCCGACAGATACTCGATACATTGGACGGCAGCCACTCGCGTGGCCTCAAGCTCGGCCTCGGTGCTGTTCGTCTTCTCGCCGTCGGGATAGACTGCGTCAAAGTCAATGAAGCATGCCGTGCGAGTGCTAATGTTGTGGTCGCCAACCAACTTCTGGCTGTCCTGCCAAGTGCCAATGTCGATCGCATTGGTAGTAACCCAGACGGCGACCGTCTCGGGCTGCTCGCTACGCTCGGCGGCATAGTCGGCGGCATCATCCAGATCGGCGAAATTCCGACCGTAGACGCCCTTCGCGCCTTTCACCCGAATCTCAATCCAGGCGGCTCGCGGGTGAATGAGGCGCAAAAAGCGCAGGGAATCATCGTAATCGCTGTGAAACATGCTGTGGACTCCTAGTGAGATGCCCAGATGAGATTCTTGGTTGGTTTGGGCGGGCCTACCAAGTGTTGTCCGCACTATGTCCGTACCGCGCCGGACTACGAACCAATGCCGCGGATGCTGTAAGTGACTTATGGCAAAGGTGTTACGGCAAAATCCGTCCGCAATGTCCGCACTATGACCCGGATTTTGCCATGGTGAGTCACCTACGTATGTAGGGTGCGCTCTGTACGTTCTGTGTATTACTTGCTAAAGAGCCGATCTATTTTGAAAAAAGTGAGGACAGTGAGGACGTTTGTGACGCAAGACGTTACGTAGCAACATCTTAACACCGTCCTGACACTCAAAATCGTAGTCCGGTCACTGCGGACAGTGTGGACGTATCTACGCGGTGAAAGTGACCGCAATCCACCCGGATGGGGATACTATCCCCGCCAGAATGGGTGTGTTCGGCCGGTCGCGGCTGGAAACTGGATGCTGGCAGGCCGTGAGAAAACGGCCGATTGCTTCAGTAACAGTTGCCATTTGCCTTCTTCTTTCTTGTTTGACGCGTTTTTGTGACGCTCAAGTTGAGCGTCACATGAGCGTCACACTCTTAACTTGTTGCTGCATAAGGGGTTACCTCTCGTGTGACGCTCGTGACGCTCAAAACAACCAAGTCACGCATATAGGCGCAAGTGTGTTCTTTGATTTACACTCTAACGGGGACCCCCCTACCCCTAAATAGAAAAAACACTATTGCGCCCTATAGGCGAATTTGGCCGTTTTGAGCGTCACGAGCGTCACAGACACTCTAAAGCATTACTATGAAAGGTTTTACGTCTGTGACGCTCATGTGACGCTCAAGTTGAGCGTCACAAAAACGCGTCGATTGAGACCCGCAAGCCACCCGGATGGGGCTACTGAGCCCACCATGATGGGGATGTTCGGCCTGCCAGCCGCGTCAGAAAGGGAAACCACGGCTGGGACCAAAACTGGATTCTGGTGGCTGGCGGGTTACGCGACGATCCGGCCGTCGACCACCGAAACCTCGACCGGCAGACTCAGGCCGACAACGCGTTGCCTTCCCATTTGGTCGACGGCCAACTTGTAACCGCGCGCGGTCAAATCGGCGAGAATTCTGCTTCGCGGCCACTTCCGCTTCTGGTTCGGGTACGTTTCGCGGAAAAGTCGAACGATTTCCGTCACCGGGGCCGAGCCGCCTGGCTGACATCTCTGGATGATTGATTCGAGCATGGTGTGTTCCTTTGGTCGTTGTGATCGCCCCTATACAGGGATGAGCTTTCCCCTTGAATTTTGACACAATTCGTCCCTATTTATATAAGCGGGCAAAACGCCCGTAAATTTTCACCCTGCGTCGAAATACTTCAACGCGGCAGGGGAAGCTGCCAATTCTCACGCGCGGTTAGAGCGTGTAAACGCTCCACCTCAGACCGCCCCGGCCGCGATCCGCCGCGCCAGCCAGTGAATCCCGCACAATCGGACCCCCAACCTGCGAGATTCCTGGACCGCCAACTTGCAGGCCAGCTTCCGGGGGATGCCGTCCAAGAACAATCGAGCCTCAAATCCCAGCAACGCGGTCGTGCCGCAATGCGCGGCCACGGCCCCAACCGGCCGATCCCCGTCAAATAGGATGTAAACTCCCCATCCAGCCCGCCGGCCGCAGCGGTATTTGCGTGATCCCAGGTGACCGCGCTTGGCTCGCCGCTTTTCGAGTGTCGCTCTGTATCGATCGGGGTGCCGCTGCCGCCACCTCTGCCACTTCTCCGCCCCAGTGAATGCCATTGCCTATTTCTCCTATTCAGTAGCGCTTTTGCTTGACTTCCGCCAAAGGTATGGTATGATTGCCTATAGAGTAGCGCTAACTTCACAAAGCGCTACTATGCTGCAAAACTGAGGTGACACCGTGCCGAACACCAAAGGCCAGAAATTTCCCGCCGAGCCGCTGACCCCGGCCGAAGCCAAGAGCCTGCTCGCGGCTTGTGGCCCGTCATCCATCGGCCTGCGCAATCGAGCCCTGCTCGTCCTGCTGTGGCGTGCCGGCCTGCGAATTGCCGAGGCGCTGAGTGTCCATCCGCGAGACCTGGATGACGGCGTCTTACGGGTTCGACGCGGCAAGGGCAGCAAGGCTCGCACCGTGGCCCTGGACCCCGAGGCGCTCGCCGTGGTCCAGGCTTGGCTTGAGCGCAAGGCTCGGCTGGGGATCGCCGGCCCGATCATCTCCACGCTGCGAGGCGAGTCGGTGCTGGCCTCCTACGTCCGCAACCTGCTCCCCCGCCTCGCGGCCAAGGCCGGGATTGCAAAGCGTGTCCATGCTCACGGCCTGCGGCATTCCTTCGCTGCCGGGATGGCGGATGAGCAGATCGACATCCGAGTCATCCAGCGAGCGCTCGGCCACTCCAGCCTCGCCACGACGCAGCGATACGTCGATCACCTGCGGCCGACCGCCGTAATCGACGCGCTCAAGGGTCGCGTCTGGTAGGAGGGTCAAATACCCAGGGGGGTCTATTCCAGGCCCCGCGCCGCGCACCGCCCCCGGCGCTAAGCGCAGCGCGGCGCTTATGATGTTCCAGACGCCATACGCCGCATTCAACCACTCACTGCGGATCAGAACACCACCCCGAATCTCCGACGCAGCCACGGGCCTCCTAGGGCCCTTAAAATCGATGCGTGTAAACGGTCTGTGTAGCGAGCGGTCCAAGGTGCTGGGTCCGGGCCCCGCGCCGGCCCGTGGGCCCGAGCCGGTGGGGCCGTCCCGCCCCGAGCAGGTGAGCCCGAGTCCGAGCCGGCTGGGCCCGAGCCGGCCCCGCCCGAGCCGTGAGCCGTCCCGCCCGAGCCCGTGGACCCGAGCCCGTGGGCCCGAGCGGGTGGGCCGCGACGGTGGCCGCCCGAGTCCCGAGCCTCGGACCCTGTGGCCGGGCCCCGAGCCGATCCCCGAGCCGATCCCCGAGCCGCACCGATCGGCGAACACCGAATCGGTGATTCGGTATGCCGAGCGGCTGGCGGGCCCCACCGCCAGCCCGCCCCACCGCCCCACCCCTCACCGCATATTCGGCGCACATCCGGCGCGATTCGGCGCGGACTCGGCGCAGCCCCGAGCCGGCCAGCCTCACCGCTACCAGTATCATTGATACTGAGACGGTTCAATTTCCCGGCTCGATTTTCACCACGCCCTATGTCCACGCTGTAAATAGAGATACTGAAAGGGTTTGGGAATCGCTGTTTTGGCTAACCCCACCATTGGGTGGAATCGTCATAATCACTACGACCGCAACGTCAATGGAAAGACATCTGTTCCGATTGTAGGGCCCCCAAATTCCGCCCCGCCGGTGCCGCCGGAACCCAGGGCGGGTCAGATTCGGCAGACCTGACAGAACCCCTATAACCCCACCCTGCCCCTGCTCCTTCGACCGTGGTGGCGGGGACGTGGGATGACTGCCGCGTCAGAACCCGCCAGCCGCACTGATACTGTGATTCGGGCTCGGGCCTGGGGCCGGCTCGGGCCGACCCCCGGCCCAGCCACCAGCCGCAGTGATGCTGTGTTCGCTCGCTCAAGCCCCATTTGAAAACCCTAAAGACTTTCGATCAGCACAACCGATACAATCCGCATGGCTTACCACGGAGGAGAAGTATGCGGACGATAGCGGTGCTGTTGCTGCTGGCATCGCCAGCAGCAGCCCAGATCACTGGGAACGTCGATTACCTGTACTGGCGGGCGAATTCCAGCGATTTCCACCACTTCATAGACCGAGGGCCCAGCACAGAGCATGCTGGCAGCGGGGTCCGTGCCGGAATTGGCTACCGACTCAACTGCTGGGAGGCATCGTGGAACTACACGTACTATGCCTCGGATGCGTTCGGGGAGCAGAGCTATCCCATCAATAACTGGGTGGAGTATTTGTCCTGCGACGATGACCTGGATTACCAAGTCCACGACCTGCAACTCTTGAGACGCTTCTGTCTTGGTCAGTGCTGTGAACTGGACATCTTCGGCGGCTTCCGCTGGGGGCAGATCGACAGGACTTCCCAGAACCTCTGGTTGCAGGATGTCACTCCACAAGGCCAGCACAGCTACCTAACCAGTATCTCCCGGACCGACTCGTATGGTGGCCGCCTGGGTGGTAACTTCCGGGTCCAACTCACTGAGTTCCTCAGTTGGTTCGCCAGTGGTGCATTCTCTGGCCTGCTATCCACAACGGATACGGTCTCGCACGATCTGAACACGATCGTGCCAGGGCGTCATTGACGCCCGTATTAGTCCGCTAGAGGGGTGTTTCGGGGCTTGCCGGAAAGCGAGAGAATTGGACCTAAGTCGTTGCCGGATTGAGATTTGGGCTTATATTTCCCATTTCGCCTAGATTGCCCAAAGTGCCAAGATTTCGATTTCGAGTCAGGCTGCTAGCCATTCGCGTACCCTCCGGCTGGGTTTAAGTTTAGTAGGTCCCTGGTCTTATGACAAGGTCCCGAAGGTACCGGTTCGGTGCCAAAAAGGCTGGTGGCCGGAAGGTGCAACGGCTGGTTGGCGTTGCTTCAACTCGTCCGAGTTTCTCTAGCTTCGCAGATTCCCGACAGATTGAGCAGTTTCGCCGTGGACCCACCCGAGTGGTTTTGCTAGGATTCTGCCTTCCGTAGACGCAGGGAAGCGTGCGACGGGCATGCGAAGTCGCTAATACGGTAAAGGGCGACGATGAAAGTACTGGCTCTGATTGAGCGCCCCCACCACGTGTGCTATCGCTATCGCATTGAGGCGTATGCGGCGGCACTGTTTGAACGAGGGCTTCAACTCGAAACCATCCCACTCCGGCATAGTGGTGCCCCTCGCATTTTTCGCCTGCCGGCGGCGGCCGAAGCCGACGTCGTGATCCTGCAACGCAAACTTCTACCCCGCTGGCAGTTGCATCTGCTACGCCGTTTTGCCAAGCGACTCGTCTACGATCTGGACGACGCCGTGTTTCAAAGGGACAGTTTCCAGCGAAAGGGCCCCAAGAGCGGGCGGCGGGAGCGACGCTTCCGGGCCACCGTCTCGGCGGCCGACGCCGTGATTGTGGGCAACGAGTACCTGCGCCGCTGCACCGCCCAGATCGACGGCAGCAAACCGATCCACGTCGTGCCGACCACCGTTCAGCCCCAGTACTACAGCCCGAGCCGACATCATCGAGTCGGCGCCAACGTCCGCCTGGCCTGGATTGGTTCGTCGAGCACGCTCCCGGGCCTGAAGCTGGCCGAACGCCACCTTTGGGCGGCGTCGGAGAAGGTTCGCGGCCTGAGCTTGCGCCTGGTTTGCGACCGGAGCGTCGAGTTGGCTGGAATTCACGTGGTCCTGCGGCCCTGGGCGGCAGCCACCGAGGCCGCCGAACTGGCCCATGCCGATATCGGCATCAGTTGGCTTTCCGACGATTCCTGGAGTCGCGGAAAATGCGGACTCAAAGTCCTCCAGTACATGGCGGCGGGCCTGCCGGTCGTGGCGAACCGGGTGGGGATGAATCGGCACATGGTCGTCCACGGCGAAACCGGCCTGCTCGCCGATACGCCCGATGAATGGGCGGACGCCATCGCACGTCTCGCATGCGATCCCCAGTTGCGATCGCGGATGGGCGCCGCCGGCCGCCGAATGGTCGAGCAGCACTACGCGGTCGATCGCTGGGGTCCCCGTTTCGCTCGGATCATCAGAGCGGTCGCCCAGCCGACTCTCGACGAGTCGCTTCTCGTGTTCGACGACTCGTCTGCAACGGCGCTTCCGGAAACGTCACCGGCGACCCTGCTTAGCGCGTGACAGCCGGGATTGAGCCGAAGAAGGTGCGTGCAGGAGACATCGGACTACGCTCTCCAGCCTCGGCCCAGCTTTTCTCAGAAGTCGGTATTCACCCACTTGGCTGACTGTTCAGTCTGAGGGTCTAATGGACCGTTGTTTTCGTTCGTTCCCCTTTGCCGGAATCTGCCCCGACGAGAAGCCGTGATGCGAGAAGCGCGATTTACCGAACTGAAGAAGATCGAGATTACCGACGTGGCGGAACCGAACGTCGAGAAGCCCGACGAAGTGAAGGTGCGGATCGACCGCGTGGGAATCTGCGGGTCCGACGTCCACTACTTCGTGCATGGTCGGATTGCCAACCGAGTTGTCCGTTATCCGGCGACCCTGGGACACGAATGTGCGGGCACCGTCGTGGAGGCGGGGGCGGACGCCGGCCTAGCCCCGGGCACACGGGTGGCGATCGATCCGGCGCTCACCTGCGGCCGGTGCGATCAGTGCCGCTCGGGGCGCTCGAACACTTGCCGGGAGATCCAGTTTTTGGGTACTCCCGACGAGGCCCCGGGGGCCGTCGCCGACTACCGGGTGTTGCCTGCCCGGAACTGCCTGCCGATCCCCGATTCGCTGTCGCTCGACGAAGCCGCGTTGATCGAACCTCTTTCCGTCGGCCTCCACTCGGTTCGGCTGGGCCAGCTCAAGGACGGCCAACGAGTCGGCATTCTCGGCTGCGGCCCCATCGGGTTGAGCGTGCTCCTGACGGCCAGGGCTGAAGCAGAGGCTCTCACCACCTACGTCACCGACCTGTTGCCGGAGAGACTGGCCGTCGCACAAACGTGCGGCGCCGATTGGACGGGCAGCGCGACGGACTCTGTCGTCGAGCGAATCCTCGAACGGGAGCCGCTGGGTCTGGATTGCGTGTTTGAGTGTTCCGGCGACCCGGTGTGCGTCGATCAGGCGATGCGAATCCTGACCCCCGGCGGCCGCCTGGTGATGGTAGGCATTCCCACGGCGCCCCAATTGACTTTCGACGTCCACCTGATGCGAACCAGCGAACTGACGTTCCGGAACGTGCGGCGTCAGGAAGGCTGCATGGAACCGGCCATTCGCATGATGGCCGACGGCCGAATCGATGCGGGTCCGCTGGTAACCCACTACTTCCCGCTGGAACAGATCGAACCGGCCTTTGAGACGGTAGCCGCCTATGACGACGGGGTGATCAAGGCCATGCTCGTACTGGATGAGGCGACGTGAGTGTTGCCTCGGAAACGGAGAACGGAATGATGGAAGAGTGGAATCATGGAACGATGAATGCTTGGGCCCGCCGCCTTCACCGGCGGAGATTCAATCCAGGGTGAATTCCGTTTCGGTGCTCTGTTTGCGATAGATCGGCAGGTGACGGTAGTAGACTTCGAGGATCATGGTCGACAGCGAAGTGTCGTAGAGCCGTCCGCCTTTGCCGCCGTGGCCGTCACCCACGTGCCAACTCCCCTTTTCGTGCCCCTTCTGGGCCTGGGTCTTGATGAGTTGGTCGCGCATCACGGCGTTCCACTGCTTCCACAAGTCGCCCTCGTAGTGGCGCAGCACCTGAGTCGCGTAGTAGTTGTAGTAGTTGTTGTTCTTCGAGGGTCCCTGATCGGCAAGGAACTTCACGCCCTCGATCAAGGCCGGATGATCGTGATCCCAGCCCAGGTGCATCCGGCAGAGCAGCCCGACGGCCGTGGTCGATGCCTTGTCGCCGGGAGTGGTGTACCCGTATCGAGCCCCGTTCCGCGCCTGGACGGAATCGAGGAATATGGAAGCTCCGCGAACCGTCTTAGGGTTAATCGTCAGGTAGGCCATGTGGCCGCTCTTCATGGCCATCACCTGCCACCCGACCACCGAAGTATCGCCCGGAGTCTGCTCGGCGTATCGCCACCCCCCGCCAATGCGATCCTGGGCATAGGCAATGTAGTTGAGGGCGAGTTGGGCCGCTTGATACAGGCCCTTATCTCGCGTCATGGCATAGGCTTCGCAAAGCGTGATAGCGGCCAGCCCGTGGGAATACATGGAACCGCCCGGCTCATGCAGGCTTCCACCCTTTTGAGGCGAGACTTTCATGCGCCTGGTCAGGAAGTAGAGGCCCGAGTTGACCACCTTCTTGTATTGGCCTTCCTTGTGCGTCTGGCCGGCGCCCAGGAAGGGGAGCAGGGCCATCGCCGTGGCCGCATTGCGGGCCTCCCTGAGCGAGCCCGGGTTTCGGCACTGGCCCTTGCAGGAGGGACACAGGGCATGGTCGAAGTTCCAGCCGCCATCGGGCATCTGGTGGTCCGTCAGCCAGACCAGCGCCTGCGAAACCGCCTTCTCGCTGGCGTCGTTTCCGCCGTCTCGTTTGACGAGCAGGGCTTTGCTTTCTCCGCGGCCGGAAAGGGCGTCGCCCGAGAGCGAGCCGATCGCGGCGGCCAGATCCATGGACGGCGCTTGTTCGAGCCCCGTGTCGCTCAAGTCGACGCGGACCGCGGCGGCCGGTTCGTCGAACGACGCCATGGAGATCTCTTCCGGTTGGATGACCGATTCGAGAACCAGGGCGTCGGAACTCATCACGTCGAGCGTTTCGAGGGGTTCATCGTCGAAATCCTCGAGCTCTTCCAGGGCTTCGTCGTCTCCGGTAGCCAGCAGCAACTCGCGGGCGTCGTCCATCGAACCGGCGGGAAGGTAGAACATGGCCAAGGCCAGCAACATGATCACGTGGACGATCATGCTGACAAGCCAACTCGGCGTCGCCCAGATAATGTCGTGCCATACGGTCGAACGGGGCAGTTCGACGTGGACTTCGGAGTCCGGCTGGGTTGCCGGAACCTGACGCTTGCCGCCGGGGTCCGACGCGACAGGCTCGACAATCACTTCCGCCGTCTCGGGCGATTTCGAGTTCGAGGAGGTGTCACTCATAACCTTTCCTTCCACACCGAGCCTTCCGCAAGGGCACCGAAGTTCCGAGTTCCTCAATGCTGAATCAGGAACCGGAATCCGGCGCGGGGGCCGTTCTGAAAAGACGGAGTTCGGCTGTTTCTGGCACCAGAAAACAGCGTTCGAATCGCAGATGATGAGTTGCAGTCGGTCTCGCCAGACCCTGCCGGAACGCGTCCATCGGCGTCCCCCCCTCGGTGAGCACGGCCAGGCGTGGAGATTGGGCCTCCAATCGTGCCCGAGGCCCACGGAATCTCCATACTCCCAATTTACCTTCTTGCGATGTAGACCACCAGTATTTGCCCGCCTTTCGAGGGAGAAACAGGGCGGTGCCCAGGAAGAGAATGCAGAACTGGGACCTAGCTCTTTCAGGTGGCATGCACGACGATCCAACTCGTCGCAGGCCGACAGGCGGGCCTGATTTCCGCCAAGAGCCCGTGCGAGAAACGGCGAACGGCAGGAGGGGGCTGCCGAAGTCGGGCGGGCGTCCGTGTACATCGGCGCCACAGGCACCCAGGGGAACTGCCAAGTCCTACTGTGGCAAGAAAAGCTGCTCCGAGCGCCGTTTGTGGGAAATCGGAGGTTTCCGGCAGTTTTTCGGACGGCACTCGGAGAGTGCCTGCTACTTTGCAGTTCCCCTGACCGACGCCCCGGGGGGATTTCCAAAACGCTCCTATTTGGTAGAATGCCCAATTCGGCTTTTGCCGAAAAGACTTGGTACCAGGACGACGACCAGGCGACCTTCGGTTCATGCTGGAAAGCGTGCCGGGGGAGGATCGCCTCGCAATATCCATCGGGAACCGGCGAGACTCGGAGATTTCTTTCATGGCCAAGGGCGGAAAAAAGAAGAAGGCGGAATCGGTCTTCCTCGTTTGCGAAGAGTGCGGGGACTACAACTACACGTTGCGGCGGAAGCCGGGCGGCGAGAAGCTCAAGCTCTCCAAGTACTGCCCGCGGACGCGCAAGCACACGATGCACACCGAGAAGAAGAAGTAGGCGGCTCTCGCAGCTTGAGCGGCCTCCGGGTCCCGCCACGGCGAGGTTCGGACGCCGTGGTCCACGCGAGGCTCTTCCATGCCGAAGCGCTGGCGAATTCATCCTCACGACGGCGACCACATTGCCCGGCTGCAACAGTCCGCGGGCGTGTCGGCGGTTGTCGCGCAACTGTTGATCTGCCGCGGCATTCGCGATCCCGGTGCGGCTCGAGAGTTTCTCGATCCCAAGCTCTCGGATCTTCGCGACCCGAACCTTCTGCCCGATTGCTCCACGGCGGCGGAACGCCTGCACGAAGCGATCAAGGCGCGGCGTTCCATCACCGTCTACGGCGACTACGATGTCGACGGAATCACCGGAACGGCCATCCTGCTGAAATGCCTGCGGCTCCTCGGTGCCGAAGTCAACTACTACGTGCCGAGCCGTCTCGACGAAGGCTACGGCATGAACCACGAGGCGGTTCGTTCGTTGGCCGAACGAGGCAGCCAGGTTCTCGTCACGGTCGACTGCGGCATTGCCAGCGTTGCCGAGGCCCAGACGGCTCGCGAGGCCGGAATCGATCTGATCGTCACCGATCACCATGAACCGGCCGAGCGATTGCCCGAGGCGTCGGCGATCGTTCATCCCAACTTGCCCGGCCGCGACTATCCCTTCGCCGGCCTGAGCGGCTCGGGCGTTGCCCTCAAGCTGGCCTGGGCCCTCTGCCAACGGGCCTCGGGCGCCAAGCGTGTCAGCCCGCACATGCGAGACTTTCTCGTCTCGGCCGTGGGGCTTGCCGCCATGGGCACGGTGGCCGACGTCGTGCCGCTCGTGGACGAAAACCGCGTTCTCGTTCGCCACGGGCTGGTGAGCCTCAAGGACAAGCCGGGATTGGGCCTGGAAGCCCTGATGCGGATCACGGAACTCAACACCAAGCCCGCCCTCGACGCGGAAGACATCGGTTTCGTGCTCGGCCCGCGACTCAACGCGGCCGGCCGGCTGGGCCAGGCTCAACTGGCCATCGAGTTGCTCGTCACCGATCGGCCCGATCGCGCCGAGGAACTGGCCCGATACCTGCACGGGCTCAACGAAAGCCGGCAGACGCTGGAACGCAGCATCTATCTCGCGGCGAACAAGCAAGCGAAAGAGCAGTACAATCCGGCCGAGGATGCGGCCCTGGTTCTGGCCGATCGCGGCTGGCACCCGGGCGTGATCGGGATCGTCGCCGGACGCATCGCCGAGAAGTACCAGCGCCCGACCATTCTGATCGCCCAGGACCAACTCGGGATCAAGCCCGGTGTGGGTTCCTGCCGAAGCGTGCCGGGGTTCGACTTGCACGCCGCCCTGTCCCGCTGCAGCGAGTACCTGATCGGTCACGGGGGCCACGCGGCAGCGGCCGGGTTGACCATCGACGATCGCCAGGTCGACGAGTTCCGCCACGCCTTCTGCGAGGTGGTCGAGCAGGAAATCACCGAGGAACTGCGTATCGCGGAGTTGAAGATCGACGCGGAGGCCCCGCTGAACGCCTTCACCCTGCGAGTGGTCGATCAGATTGAGCAACTCGGCCCCTTCGGCCAGGCCAACTTGCGGCCGCTGCTGTGCACCAGCGGCGTGTCGCTTGCCGAGCCGCCCCGTCCCATGGGATCGGGTGGGCATCATCTGGCCCTCAAGCTGACCCAACACAACGTGACCCTGCGAGCGGTGGCCTTCGGCGGCGGCGAATGGGCCGAGGAGATCGCCGCGGCGGGCCGGCCGCTGGACGTTGCCTTCCGCCCGGTGATCAACACCTTCCGCGGGCGGCGCAACGTGGAGCTGCACCTGGTGGATTGGCGGACCCCATGACTTCTGGAGTCTCAGTTCGGGACTGGTGCGCATGGTGCGCGCATGTTCTTGTGGAGGTTTGGCTGCGGGCTTGCCCCGCTTTGGGAGGCGGTCAAGATGAAGTGCTGGAACTGTCTGAGGAAGCTGCCGAAGAACGCCAAAGCTTGCCCCTTCTGTGAAGCGGCCGTCGAGGAACAGCCTTCCGCGGAAGAGTTCGAAATGATGAGGGAATTTCTCGATCAGATGCCTCTCGACGCCTTGGGCGAGCTGGGGGCTGTGATGGCCGAGAGCGAATCGGCGGAGGATTTTGTCAACAGGATCCTGGTGGGCGACTGTCCCAAGTGCGGCAGCTCCGACACGGGGAACTGCGAAAACGATCCGGAAATCGACAACATCATCGTAGGCCGCTGCTACCAGTGCGGCCATATATGGTGCACCGAATGCGAGAGACCGCTCGATCCCAAGTCGCCCAAATGCCCCTGCTGGGACGAGGAAATCGAGTTCTGAAAGGCCTTCGCGGGCATGACGGTGAGGGGGACCCGCGGGTTTCTTTTCGCTGGTGCAGCGGCTAGACTGGCAGCCAGTGAACTCCGTTCCCTGATCGCCCCCTGCCCGCGGAGACCTGCCATGAACGCCAACTCGACGCCCATTCTTGCCACGATCCTCGGCCTCTTCCTCTTGTCTTCGGCAACTCGGCTCCCGGCCGCCGAACCGGCCGAGAATCTCAACGTCCTGCCCGAGCAGGCCGGCGGCATCGCTCCCGGCGAGATGCTGCACGCCTATCTCATGGAGAAGGTCTTCGAGGCCACCGAGCGGCGGGACGCCGAGTTCGAGAAGATCGAAACACCCGAGCAGATCGCCGCCTACCAGAAACGGATGCACGAGTTCTACATTCAGCAACTCGGCGGCCTGCCCGAGCGGACGCCATTGAATCCGCAAGTCACCGGCCGCGAGCAGCGCGACGGCTACCGCATCGAGAAGGTCATCTTCGAGAGTCAACCGAAACACTTCGTCACCGCCATTCTCTACCTGCCGGAAGGCGAGCCGCCCTTCCCCGCCGTACTCGTTCCTTGCGGGCACAGTTCCAACGGCAAGGCCCGCGACCTCTATCAGCGGGCGCCGATCCTGATCGCCAAGAACGGCATGGCGGCTTTGTGCTACGATCCCATCGATCAGGGCGAACGGCACCAACTGCTCGGCGCGGACGGCAAGCCGATCATCACCAGCAGCACCATGGGGCACAACATGACGGGCGTGGGCGCCGTCTTGCTGGGGCGGAACACGGCCACCTACCGGATCTGGGACGGAATCCGAGCCATCGACTACCTGTGCTCCCGTCCGGAAGTCGATCCGAAACGGATCGGCTGCACGGGCATCTCGGGGGGCGGCACGATGACCAGCTACCTGATGGCCCTCGACGACCGCATCCAGGCCGCCGCCCCCGGCTGTTACCTGACCACCTTCCGCCGGCTGCTCGAAACGATCGGTCCCCAGGACGCCGAACAGACCATCTTCGGCCAGATCCAGTTCGGCATGGACCATCCCGACTACACCCTGATGCGGGCGGCCAGGCCCACGCTGATCATGACCGCCACCGGCGATTACTTCGACATCACCGGGGCGTGGCAGAATTTCCGCCAGGGCAAGCGCTGGTACGGCCATCTCGGGTTCCCCGAACGGGTCGACTTGATCGAGGTGGCTGGCGGCCACGGCTTTCCTGAGGAGATGCGCGTCGCCGCCACTCGCTGGATGCGCCGCTGGCTGCTCAAGATCGACGACGCGATCACCGAAACCGAATTCCCCGTGGCCAAGGACGAAGACGTCTGGTGCACGCCCAAGGGCGAGGTCATGCTGCTGGACGGCGCCCGCAGCGTCTACGATTTGAACGCCGAACTGGAAGAGAAACTCGCCCGGGACCGGCGCCGCATCTGGCAAGGCCAGGACAAGACCAAGGCTCTTGAGGAAGTCCGGCGCGTTGCCGGCATCCGTTCCGTCGGCCCTGCGAGCATGGAGAAGATCGGCGATATCCAACGCGACGGTTATCGTATCGACAGGATCCTGCTCCGGCCGGAGACGGGAGTTGCGCTGCCCGGCTTGCTGTTTGTCCCGAAGACCGAGCAGGGGGATGCTTATCTCTATCTGCACGCCGACGGCAAGCAAGCGGACTCGGCGCCGGGCGGGCCGATCGAGAAGCTTGTGCGCGACGGTCACCTCGTGCTGGCGGTCGATCTGTCGGGCATCGGTGAAACGATGCCTACCGGCAAACACTCCTACGGCAGCTATCTGCCGCCGGATTGGCGTGAGGCGACCATTGCCTATCTGCTCGGCACGTCGCTCCTGGCGATGCGAGCCGAAGAGATTCAGGCCTCTGCCCGATCTTTGGCCCTGTATCAGAGGTCGGGCGATCCGCGCCCAGTCCGCCTGATTAGCGTCGGTCGGGTCGGTCCCCCTGCCTTGCACGCTGCCGCGTTGGAGCCGGGGTTGTTCGCCAGCGTCACGCTGCGGAACAGCCTGGTTTCGTGGCACAATGTCGTTCACACGCCGCAGTCGAAGAACCAGTTCGTGAACCTGGTTCACGGGGCCCTGCGGGTGTACGACCTGCCGGATCTGGTGGGGACGCTGCCGGCGGAGACGACGAAGGTCGTCGAGCCGCTGGATGCGGGGGAGCAGCCGGCGATGTGATGGAAGGGAGTCGTGCATCGGCCAGGCCCTGCTCGGAATATATACATGTGTATAGTAATATGATTATATAGAACTCCGGATTGGGTTCAAGAGGAAAACTGAACCACCATACTGAGGGAGAGGCGAAAGAGGGGGCGTTGGGCAATGTTCCCGGCATTCTTTTGGTTCATCCGGAATTCGCGTAGGGTGCGCGCATGTTTGTGGGAGCCGACCTGGCGCCCGAGCCAGCAACTGACGCCGCAGAAAGACGGCAGTCTGGTGGCGGAGTTTCAGTTGGACGGGACGCGGGAGGTGAAAGGAATCAGGGTTTGGGGGTTGGGGGTTCAGGGTTTGGGAGTCGGGGTCGGCGGGCGATTCGTATCTTCGAAGTTTTACCGTTCGTCGTCGATCGCAAGGGTCTGCGACCATCTGATTGTAAATGTTTGTTGCATAGGAACTTCGGATCGTTCGCCAGGCGTGCATGGCGAGGCCCCTCTCCGGTGGTAGTTGCGGTTTTGTCTATGTTTTTTTCTTCATCGGCGGACGAATGCGAGTTGGGAGGACAGGGAGTCCCTAGTATATGATACGCATGTACAGTACCTTATTCCATAGTGGGTGGGATTTTTGCAGGGTTTCTTGCGGGTGGTGGTGCGGCTGAATGGGGTGAGGAGAGACGAGGGGAAGAGATCGACAAGGGAATGGGGGCAAGGGAATGACGGAAGAGGGAAAGGAGGAATGGTGGAATCATGGAATGGTGCAATGTTGGAGGGATCTGGCTTTGCGGGGCGCGGAGTGGGGTGAGGTATGGGAAGGGTGGCACGAAGAAGGCAGGTCGAAGGCGGGGTTTGGAGTTGAACAGGAGTTGGCGGAGTACGTTGTGTACCGTGCCGACCGACGGCGAGAAGCGGCTCAAGAACTGCCGCGAGGGTTTCGAGGCTCTGAAAGGCAACCGCCAGGTGTGCGACACGACGGTCGGCTTGTCGCAGAGGCTGTTCCTCACCAACAAGGGCGACATGGATCACATCCTCACGGCGATCCGCAGGATCCAGGAGTGCAGCGGGGAGATTGCAGAGACGGGGTAATTGTACTATAGGCTCTCATAGAGTTTCACGTTGGCGGTCGACGCGCCGATGCAGACGATGTCGGGCCGCCCGTCGCCGGTGAGGTCTTCGATGATGCAGTCGGCCCCGGCCATCCCTCCGTCGTCGAGAACGGTTTTTGTCCACTGTTTGCCCTCGCTATCGGCGGCCTGGTAGATCGACAGTTGGTGACCCTTGCCGCGGAATCCAGCCACGATTTCGTCGCGGCCGTCGCCGTCCAGATCGCCCACGCCCAGGGCATGGCCGTTCTGCATCTGGTCTTCGATGACCGTGCGAGTCCACCGATCGCCGTCGGGGAGGTAGACGACGACCTGGTTGCCGTGCCACGGTTCGATGACGGCCAGAAAGCGATTCTCGCCCAGCCGGCCCAGGCGCACCTCGCTGCTGCCGCAATCGGGCCACGGGCGGGGATCGCCGGGCGAGATCTGTGTGGCTTTCCACCGGCCCTCGGCAAACTCGAGGCGGTGGAGGCCCAGAAAGCTGGCCGTCAGCAATTGCTGCCGCGGGCTGCCGTCCCAGCTCACAGGATGGATGGCGTGGAGTACGCCGCCCGGCACGCGGGTGATTGTTTCGCGCTGCCACTGGCCGGGCCGGTAGAGGTAGACGGGTGTCTGATCGCCTTGCTGGGGCGGATAGCGTTTGTCGACCAGCGGGCCGAGCAGCAGGACCTTGTTGCCGTTGCCCTCGGGATCGATGAAGCGGACGCGGTGGGCGGTGGGAACGCGATCGATCTCGCGACCCGTCCACGGCTTGCGGATGTCGGGCCCGCTCTTGAGCAGCACGACGTTGCCCACGCTCTGTTCCGGGCGGGATTCGAACTGGTAGGCCAACACGACTTCGGGCGTGCCGTCTCCGTCGACGTCGTGGCAGGCGGCATTCAAGGGACGCGGTACGTCCTGGGCCAGGACATGACGCGTCCAGCTTGGATTCTCGAACCAGGCCACCTCGGTGGCCCGTTCGTCGATCGCAATCAGGTCTTTCTTGCCGTCGCCCGTCAGATCGACGGCCACGAGTTGGTAGCCGAACTGGATGGAGTCGGTGATGGTGTGCTGTTTGAATTGCGGCAAGTCGCCGGATTGTACCGGACTGGCGAGAAGGAGCCAGGACAGGCAGCAGCCGATGAGTAGACGCATCGGTGAGATTGGAGAACGGCGCGTCTTGCACACTAGGAATAGGATGCGTTCGGTCATGGCTCAAATCCCTCCCGCACCTTCCCGTCTTGCCCGATGAGTGGCTGGGCGTCCTCCACCTTACCCAGCGGGCGCGAGCCGGGGGCTTCCCCGTCGATCCCGAGATCGTTCTTCATGGCTTCGACCAACGCTTGCAGTTTCTCGACCACTTCGGCATTGGCGGCGGCCACGTCGGTTGCTTCGCCGATGTCGGTTTTCAAGTTGTAGAGCTTTGCCTTGGCCTTGGGATTCTTGGCGGGCGGAAGTTCCAGCTTCCAGTCGCCGCAGCGGACGGCTTGAAGTTGCAGGCCGCGATAGTAGTAGAAGGTCTCGTGGGCCGGCTTAGCGTCGGCATCTCCCGCCATTTGGGGCCAGATATTGGCGCCGTCGATCTTGCGGTCGCCGGGCACGTTTCCGCCAGCGAGGGCAGCACAGGTTGGGAGGACGTCGAACATGCCGGTGATGGCGTCGCACTGGGTACCTGCGGGAACCTGGCCGGGCCACCAGGCGATCATGGGAACCCGCACGCCGCCTTCGAGCGTGCTTCCCTTGAAGCCGCGGAGCGGCGAGTTGACGGCCCGCTTGGTTCCGCCGTTGTCGCTGGTGAAGATCACGAGGGTTCGCTCCGACAGTCCCTCGTTTCGGACGGCGTCCAACACTTGTCCCACGCTCCAATCGACCTGTTCGACCCAGTCGGAGTAGTACCCGTGGGGCGACTTGCCGGCCCACTGCTTGCCGGGGTAGATGGGGAAGTGAACGGCGCTGTGGGCCAGGTAGAGGAAGAACGGTTCGGCCTTGTGGGCGGCGATGTAGTTGAGGGCCTCGTCGGTGTAGAGTTCCACCAGGGCCTGCTGGTCGTCGGGGAGGACGCGTTTGAGGACGGTGTTGTTCCGCATCAGGGGGAGCGGCGGTTGCTCGTTCTCCTTGGGTTTGGGGAGCGGGGCGTCCAGGTCGCTCTTCACGCCGTCCTGGGTCGGCCCCATGTCGTTCGAATAGGGCAACCCGAAATACGAATCGAAGCCCTGCTGCAAAGGCAGGAACTCGGGCTGATCGCCCAGGTGCCACTTGCCGATGATGCCGGTGGTATAGCCGGCCGCTTTGAGCACTTCGGCGACCGTCACTTCTTCCGGGGCCAGCCCCACGTCGTTGCCGGGGAAGAGCACGTGTGGTATGGGCAACGCTCGTTTCGGGTAGCAACCGGTCATCAGGGACGACCGTGAAGGCGAGCAGACGGGCGCGGCGTAGAACGAGGTGAACTTGCGTCCCTCCTTGGCCATGCGGTCGAGGTTGGGCGTGCGGTTGAGCTGCGATCCGAAGGGGCCGACGTCGGCGTAGCCGAGATCGTCGATATTGATGACGATGAAGTTGGGCTTGGCGGGAGGGGACTTCTCGGCAGCCTGGAGAACCGCCAGCGGGGTCAACAGAAGGGCGAGAAGCGGGAGAGTGCGTTTCATAATGGTCACCTTCTGGCAGGACTCAGGTGAGACGGCAGCAACATGCCCCAATCATATAGGAGCGAGCGCGGCCGCGCCAAGAAACCGGGACGCCGAGTATCTTCTGCGCCTCTGAAACAGAATCGCCGGTTGACGCTACGAGCGAATTCCGGCTTCTGAGGAGGGGATTTCACGCAAAGGCGCAAAGAAAAGCCCGCGAATACCCTCTCCTTGGCGTGAAACCCCTCACGCCCCGCTTGCCATGCGCCCGCTTCCCACTCACTCCGTCTCCTCGAACGCCTGCCGCTCGAACGGGTTCTCTCGATACCCGTCCCGCCCCCGCACTCTCAGCACGATCCAGAACAGCACGTACGCCGGCAGAAACAACGGCCCCCATCGCTCGTACTGGCGCACATGCACGTGTTCATGGTCGCGACACCGGTCGAGTGCCTCCTGATCCACGCCAAGGATCGTGTGCCCAAAAGTGATCGCGCTGGCAAAGCGTCCAAGCCCCCACCGGATCGCCGGGCCACAAAACTCCAGCACGCCCCTCCTGACCTGCACGCGTCCGCCCGAGAGCAACACGATCAACCCAAGCCCTGCCCCCAGCACCGTATTTGGCGAAGTCCAGAGAGTATAGAAAAGCCTGGCAAACGATGGCATCGTTGAGAAATGGGTTGGAGGGCAGGTTCCGAGGCAAACAAGCCGGTTGCTTGGCTGATCGGCACCCCTCATTGTGGTTACCTTGGCTCAAACTGCCCTTGGTCAAAATGGAAGCCAAGGGGTATGCTGCCATTCCCCCGCTCCGTTGGGAAAGTCACGTCAGGCCATGGACGGCGAGATTCCACGCATGCCAGTTTACAGGAAGAACGCTCCCGCAAACATCGGCATCTTCCTCCCGACCTGGTTGGGTGACTTCGTCATGGCGACGCCCACCCTGAGGGCGATTCGAGGCCATTTCCCCACGAGCCATCTCGTCGGGATCATGCGCCCCTATCTCAAGGAAGTCCTCGGCGGCACCGGCTGGCTCGACGAACAGTGGTACTTCAATCCCCACAAGCGCTCCCGCGAAACCGGGCACTTCGCCATCCTCCGAAAGATCCGGGCCGCCAGGTTCGACATGATGATCCTCATGCCGAACTCGCCCCGTTCCGCCGTCCTCGCTTGGTTCGGCCGGGCCGCCGAACGCATCGGCTACGCCAGAAACCTCCGCGGACCGCTGCTGACCGGCAAGGTCTATCGCCCCAGAATCGACGGGCATACCGTCGATCTTCCCATGGTCGACTACTATCTTCGCCTGTCCGAGGCGGTCGGCTGCCCCGAGGAAAGCCGTCGTCTGCACCTGGCTATCACCCAAGCCGACGAACAATCGGCCGACCAGGTATTCCACGAATTGGACCTTCGCCGGGACGGCCGGATCGTGACCGTCAACTGCAGCGGCGCCTACGGCAGCGCCAAGCTCTGGCCGGTGGAACACTTCGCCCAACTGGCCCGGCGAATCGCCGGCACGCTGGATCACGACGTCCTCGTCATGTGCGGTCCCAACGAACTGGTGACTGCAAGACAGATCGTCCAACTGGCCGGACACCCCCGTGTCGTCTCCATGGCCGACCAGCCCCTGGGCCTCGGCACGGCCAAGGCCTGCATCCGCCGCAGCCGGCTGATGGTCACCACCGACAGCGGACCTCGCCACATGGCCGCCGCACTCGGACGTTGCGTCGTCACCGTCTACGGTCCCGTTCTCCCCCTCTGGGGCAGGAATCCTACCGTCGACGCCGTCGACCTCTACCGCAACGACCTCGAATGCGTCGGTTGCGGGCGGAGAACCTGCCCTCGCGGCCATCACCAGTGCATGCGAGGCCTGTCCGTCGAACGCGTCTACCGCGAAGTGGCCGCCTGGATCGCTCGCCACGATTTGCCGAAACGCGACGTCGTCGGCCTGCCTTACCAACCGTCCTCACCAGCCCTCTTCTCCGACGATGTCCGAGGTCAGTAATCCCACGCTCGCCGCTCTGGACGCCGAACCGCTCTGGATCGCCGACGACTATCGCGACGCCCTTCGCGACGCTCGCCTCGATCGCTTCGACGCGATCATGCAGACCGACCGCGGATTTTGCCTGCGGGCGCTGAGCGATCGCGAGAACTGGCAACTGAGACTGAACGTGAACGGACGCCGCCGCAACCTGTTCCTCAAGAAACACCACACCCGCTCCCGCTGGCGCCGGCTGAAAGCCTGGCTCTGGCTGCCCGACGCACCGTCCGCCGGCCGCCAGGAGGCAATCAACCTGCGAAAGCTGGAAGCCGCGGGCATCCCCTGCATGGAACTGGCGGCCTGCGGCCAGCGCCTCCGCCCCGACGGCCTGCTCGAATCCTTCCTGCTCACGCCCGAACTCGAAGGCTTCACGCAGTTGGACGATTTTCTCCGCGCACGATTCGCCCCCCTCGATACCGCACGCACCGGCCCCCGCGACCCGGACCTCGACCGCTTGACCGAACGAGTGGCCGCCGTCGCCGCCAGGTTCCACCGGGCCGGCTTCAATCATCGCGATCTCTACTGCTGCCACTTCTTCGTTCGCGAAAATGGTCCCGGTGACTTCGAGATCCGGCTCATCGATCTGCAACGCGTTCAGACCCGAACCAAAGGCCGCCGGCGATGGCTGGTCAAAGATCTCGCTCAATTGGCCTACTCGGCACCCCGCGATCGCATCAAGTGCTCTCTGAAGATGGCATTCATCCGCCGCTACTTGGGCGTCTCCAAGCTCCGGCCGGAACACAAGCGGCTCATACGGGAAGTTTTGGCCAAACACCAGGCCATGGAAAGCAAGCAGGGACGCATCGCATGAGAATTGGACTTGTCGTCGAACATCTCGATCCCTCGCGTGGCGGCCTCGAACACTGGGCCTCGCAGTTCGTCGACGCCATGATCGCCCGCGGACACGAACTGCACGTCTTCGCGCGATCGTTCGCCGACCACCATGCAATCCTGTCCCTGCATCGGCATCTCCTGCGAACCGGCCCGTCCCGCACGGAGTACGCCGCCGCTCTCCAAACCCAATTGGCCATGCTCGGCCTCGACGTCATCCACGACACCGGGGCGGGATGGTACTGCGACGTCTACCAGCCTCACTTCGGCTCCCGCGCGGCAATGACCGATCGCAAGCTGCAGATGCTACCCCCACCTCTGCGAGCATTGAAGCGTCTGGCCGTCGGCGTGCTGCCTCGATACCGCGAATTCGCCGCCATCGAGGCCCGGCAATTCGTCAACGACGGCCGGCTCTTCGTCGCCCTCTCTCAAAAAGCCGCCGATGACTTCGTTGTATACCACGGCGTCGATCGCCAGGCCATTCGAGTCGTGCCCAACGGCGTCGACTGCGACCGATACACGCCGGAGAATCGGTCCCGGTATCGCGATCCCACGCGGGACGAACTGGGGCTCGCCCCCGATACACTATTGCTCCTGCTGATCGCCCACAACTTCCGCCTCAAGGGCCTCGGCGCAGCTATCCGTGTCCTGGCCAGGCTGCGTCAGGCAAACCGGCCCGTTCACCTGGCCGTCGTCGGCGGTGGCTCGCCGCGCCGCTATCGCCGGCTCGCCCGTTCACTCCAAGTCGACCGTTCCCTCACCTTCCTTGGGCCCCGCTCCGAATCGGTTCCCTTCCTCGCGGCCGCCGACGTCCTCATCCATCCCACCTACTTCGACACCTGCAGCCTCGTCGTCCTCGAGGCCCTGGCGTCGGGACTGCCCGTCGTATCGACCCGGGCCACCGGCGTCGACGAACTCATGACCGACGGCCGCGAAGGGTTCCTCGTTGCCCGCCCCGAGGAGACCGACGCCATGACTGCATGCCTTACCCGCCTGCTGGAACCGTCGCTCCGCCAGAGCATGGGCTTGGCCGCCCGGCAATTGGCCCTCCAGCACACCTTCGCACGAAACTGCGACGCGGTCGAGGCCGTCTACCTCGAAGCCGCCGCACGCCGCTGCAATTCTCGCGCCGCCTAATGGGGCCGGAAAGGCGAGGCGCCACCCAGCCACCCGCTCCGCGGCACAAGAAACCGCGACCTCCGGCGAAGAGCAAGGCAGAGAACCGACCTTCGTCCCCTCGCTTGTGAATCGAACGGAACCCCGATAAAGTAGGGATGCGGCTTCGCGCCGGTTCGCGCCCACCGGGCGTGGCACGGCTCACTCGTGATGGAACCCCCGAGAAGAGACGGAACGACCAACGCCGATGCTCCTCCTGCGACTCGCTCTCGACGCGTTTATCCTCTATGCCATCCTCTGGGTCGTCCTGCGCGAGAAGGCTCCCAAGTGGACTCCACTGGTCGCCATCTGCCTGGCAATGGCCGGTTGGAAATGGCTGCTCTACACTTGGATGGGCGTCCCCGCCATCTTGCCCCTGCTCCTGTCCGTCGGCCTGATCGTTCGCCTGGGCTTCGGGCTGTCGACTCGCAAGACGCTCTATGTTCTCGGGGCCTTCGTCGTCGTCCGCATCCTTTTGGGGTCGGTGTTGAAGATGGCGTCAGGCGTGCTCGACCTGTTCTTCATCTGAGACCAGTTTCTCCCTGGTAGCCCGCCCAAGCAGCGGAGGTCATCTTTGGCCTGCTGGTCTTCAAGTGGACCTACCGCAATCCCATCCGTTGCACGGCAACCCCGTACAGATGCAGGACAAGCGCCAAAACCACGATCAGCCCGCTATAGCGATGCAGGTCGAGCAGGACCAGCATGCCGTCGGTCCCAAAAATCGGCAGCATGCTGACCAACATCGTCATCGTTACCACGATACCGCCGGCAACGATCACCCAGAACATCAGCTTGGGCAGCCAGTAGAACTTGGCCGGAGCCGTCTTGCCCGTCGCCGGGCCGACCTCGAATTGGTTCAAATGGGCCCAACTCAGAACCAGCAGCGGCAGCACCGCCGTGAACGCGCCGGCCCCGCACATGTGCAAGAACAGCGGCCAGCCCCCCAACTCGCCGTGCCGCAGCACTTCTACAAAGGACGTAGCCGCCAGGCCGCCCACGCATCCCAGCGTGCCCAGGTAGATCAAAATGTCCCAGAGGTTCCATCGCTTGCGTTCGGCAGGCGCGCCCCGAAAAACCAGCGAGATCAATAGATGAACCACGATGATCACCGGAATAACGGCGAAGGCATACGGCAGCACCAGCCGGAAAAGCTCACCCGTATCTCCGGCAGCCAGAACTCGGTTCAACTCGCCCAACATCGACTCGCTCCAATTCTCAAAGTGACACGCTCGCACCCACAGGAACCCGAAGCGTCAGCGAGGAGAGAAAACCTCCCACCTCAGCGACCCTCGCTACTTCCGATGGATCAACCCAAGCACGCTCGCAATCCCCCGCAACACATAGGCCAGCAACACCAGGCTCACCAGGCCCATGGCCGCATACCCATAGTATTTGAACGCCGGCCGGCCCAGGAACGACAGGGCCCACACGTCCAGCTTCAACTTGTCGTAGCCCGCCAATTCGTGCATCGCGTGGCTGACCGGCTCATCGTCCGGGGTCTGCCCCACGGCCGTCACCGTGCTCGCAAACAGCGGCGCGCCCAGCGAATGGCAATCGTAGCAACCCTTCGCACCCACCCCGAGCGACTCCCGCGCCGGCCGCACGTCGTGGGCGAACTTCCACAAGTACGGCTCCGCCGCCACGTGCTCGAAGCTCTCCACGCTCTTCTCGCCGCTCAGCTTGTAGACCTTGCCGGCAGAAACGAACACCGGCTCCGCACCCTCCGCCGTGATCAGTTCCTTCACGGCCGTCAGTCCGCCCACGAGCGTCTGCTGCCAGTTCTCTCTTGCTCGCGTGGCGGTCAACTCCTCCAGCTTGGCCTTCTCCTCCTCCGTAAGTTCTTCTTCCTTCACCTTGGCCCGCTCTTCGCCCAACGCCTCCTGCTTGTCGCTGGCGTTGAGCTTCACATCCATGATTGTCTCGGAAAGGTTCGATCCCCGCTTGACCCGAAACGTCCTGCGCGTCGCCTCATAGACGGCCTCCGGGTTGAGCGGCGTGATCGTCTCGCCGCTCATCTGCCCCCAGAAAGCCGGCCAGACGGCACGATGGGGATAGAGCATTCCCTGGTCCCGCACCAGCACCGGCGCCTTGATGCCCGGCGGCACGTCGCCCACATGGTGCGCGGGCAGCCCCAACCCGTTGGCCAGCGACGTCTGGATCAACTCGGCCTCCCCCTCGAGCTTCCGCCCGCTGTGGCAGGCCGTACACGAAAGCCTCTCGAAGTGCAGCGGCACCAGGCCCTTGTGCAGCGGCTTCGGCGCACCCATCCGCCCCCCGCCGTGCTCGTCGTTCATGTGGCACCCCCGGCACGACAACGTCGCCACATCCTCGCCCGTCGGATGCACTTCGCCCTCGAAACCCCGCACCGTGTGATGCGCGATTCCGTTGCTGTGGCAATCCGCACACGAGAACCCGGCTCGCAGGTGGACGTCTTCATCTTGAGTCCAGTCTGCAGGAGCGTGTTCACCAGCCGCGTGCGTCGAATGGCAGTAGTAACAGGCGTTGTTGTCCGGCTTGAGGATGACGTCGAAGAAGACCTTCTTCTCGCCGTTGATCCGTGCCAGGTTGTATTTCGTGACGGGCAACTTCTCCTTCGAATCCGCCGCGGCCGTCGCCGGGTCGAAGTCGTCCTTCAGGTCCGATACTTTCCCTTCCACGTCCCCGATCCCAAGTGCCGCCGTGGCCGCCCAGGCGAAGTTCTCATTCTGGATCTGATTCCACCAGACTTCCTGGCTGTAGGCGTGATCGTTGCTGTGGCAGATCATGCAGTCGACGTTCAGCAATCCCGAAAGCTTCCAGCGCTTAGCCTCGATCGCTTCCTTGCTTTCTTCAGCCGCCTTCGCCTCTGCTTCGCCGGCCTTCTCCGGCACTGGCGGCACGGCCTCGCCCGGCCCGCCGCCCGGCAGGTGGCTGCCGAACTTGAGCACAAACTCTCGCGTCGAGATCCCCAGGGCGCCCGGATCATAGGTGCCCATCCAGCCGCGATACGACATGGGAATCTGCGTCCCCGTCCGTTCGTCGGTCCAGATCCACGGCTCGCCGGGCCGACCGGCCGACGATGTCTTGTCGATCCCGTTGAAGTGGTGCCCCGTGACGATCGCCTTGTAGTCGTGACAACGCCCGCAGGTGAACTGAGGCGAGTAGGGAGGGGCCGTCTCGGCCGTCGGATCGATCCGCTTGTCGCCCGCGTCGTAAAGATCGATCCAGTGCACGTACTGGCTGCGGCTGTTGGTCTTCGTGAACCGCGATTCGTCGGCCCCCTGGGCCAGATTCACACTCGTCGCCGCAAGCAAAAGGATCGTGATCAGGGAATATCGAGACATGAACGAGTCTCCGCAATGTTACGGGCGGCAGGATGGTCCAAGGGGCCGCCAGGCAGGAAGGCAAAATGCCAATTCTAAAGGACCGCGAGCCGTTTGTCAGTAGTCCTCCACGCCCGGTCAGGCCGGCCAAACTGAATAGAGTCGGGTATTCCTGACAAAAGTCCCGCTCTACTCCGGCAGCGTGTAACTGTACATGTGCGACCCGCTCCCGAAATAGATCCGCCTCCCCAGGATATCCCCGCCGGGACCGATCGGAACCGGCGATTTGCCGATCAACTCGATCCCGTACGTTTCCGGATCGATCCGGGCGATCCCCTGCACAAACAGCATATAGGTCACACCGTCCGGCCCGACGACAAACACCCGAGGACCCTGCTGAGACGCCGACCGGCCGTACGGCGGGACCGACTCGTGAACCATCCTCCGCTCTGCCGGATCAAAAACAAAAAACCTCGTTCCGTCGGCGACGCCGTAGACCAGGCCTCGAGGGCCGCCGCACAGGTCGGTGTACGACTGAACGCCCGGCAGAACGGCCCCATGCCACTCGACCTTCTTGCTGGCCATGTCGAGCAGGTACAACTCGGCCTCCTTCGCCTTCTTCTCGCCCCCGGTGCCGGCCGCAGTCGTCGTCCCGCCGAGAAGCTTCCCCCCGTCAATGGCCCCCAGCGACATGGTCGAGTGTTCGGGCAGGATGTCCGAATGTTCCAGCAGTGTCCGGCTCTTGGTTTCTCGATCCCAGAACAACAACCCGCCCCCCGTGTATCCATAACCGGGCGTGCCTCCCAGAACCAGCGTCTTCCCGTCGGGATGGGCCAGCAGCTCGTGCGGACGATGGATCGTCGGCGTGCATTCAGTCAGGAACTGCGGGTTGCAGCCCTCCTTCCCCTGCACAGTGGCCACCCATTCCGCGGCCGGGTCCCACTCGAGCAGGAATCCCCCTCCATATCCTCCTACAAAGAACCGGCTCCCCTGTCTTGCCACCGTGTTCCACTGACCATAACTCTCCCGATTGACCCACCCGTCGCTCTTGGGGTCATAGCGAAAGAACCGCATCGGAAACGCGGTGCCGCCGCAGATCGTGCCGTCCGGCGGCGCGGCCAGCCCCATGATATGCGCCCCTTCACTCGTGTAATCGAAACGAACCTCCCTCACCGACTCACTCTTCGCCGGCTTCACCCTCAGCACCCGATCCACCAGGTCGCACGTCAACAGCCGGCTCCCGTCGGGGAAGCCTTGATGAAACAACCCCTGGCTCCCCGCAACGATCGACTTGGCCCTGCGCCCGTCGTGCTTGCCCATCTTCTCGGCCGTCCCCTCATACAGCCGATAACAGCCACTCTCTCCCGGATGCTGGCCGTAGACCTTCCCATCCATGTCGCGATACACCGACGCGCAACCCTTGGCCGATCCCGCCTGTGCGACGAGTTCCTTCACCTGCTTCGTCTCGCGATCGAACGCCATCAGGTGGCTGTGCGTATTGCCGATCCCAAAGTAGACCCAACCCTGGTCGTCGGCCGCGATCGACCGCGGATACTGCCGCCAGTTCTCCCGGTGCAACGATCCGTAGTCCTTGAACTCCCCCGTCTCCGGATCGTACGACGCCAACCCGCTGTTCGGATAGCTGACCGACCAGATCACGCCCCCGTCGTCTTCGGTCATGCTCATCGCCATCTGCGGCGTCGTCTTCTGGAAGAAACTGAACTCCCCCTTGGCCGGGTCAAACTCGGAGAAATACCCGTTGAAATGCGTGTAGTACCGGTTCTTCGACGAGAGGATCGATGCATAGGGACAATCGCCGCCCGGCGGAAACGGCGTCTTCACCTGCCGGCTCTCGCCGGTTTCAGCATCGATCATCAGAATCGCGTAGCCGCCGCGAAGATCGAACAGCCACACCAGCACCACGTTCCGTCCCTGCCCGTCGACCGTCGCAACCGTACCCCGGTGGTTGCTCACCGGCGTCGCCACGCCATGATGCAGAAACCCACCTCCCAAATCCTCTGTCCCAGCAACCGCAACCTGACCGGTCAGGGCGAGGCCAAGAAACCAAGACGCCATACCACTTCTAATCGCATTCCACACCACGCTAGATCTCCTTCTCAAATACCAACCCGAAACGCAAGCGAGGACAGCAGACCCATTCTCCAATCCCCCCCCCATACCAACCCGAAGCGCCAGCGAGGACAGCCGGCCTTCCACGTCCCCAGCCCCCCAATCTTCTCCTTTGCTTGCTCCTTTGCGTCCTGACGCCTTGGCGTGAAACCCCCTCACGCTTCGCCTGTCATTCCTTACCCATTCAGCAGCCGCTCCGCATTCCCATGCGTGATCGCCTCAATCTGAGCCGCCGTAAGCTCCGATTCCTGCAGCTTGAGCAGCGCCGATTCCAGCACAAACATCGGCAGGTGGGAACCGAACAGTAGCCGCTCGGCCGGAACCTGACCCAGCAGATTGGCGATCCCCTCCACGCCTTCCAGCATCGAAATCTCGAAATAGACCTGCCCGGCCGCAACCAGCGCAGCAAGCACGCCGGCCCGCACCCCCTTCAGTGCATTCAGGACTACCACGCGGAGCTTGGGGCGCGCCGCAACCAGTTCCGCCAACGGCTTCGGATCCACGTCCTCCACCCGCATCAAGGGGTGCTGCATCCGCGTGTCTTCCAGGCGGACCACAACCTGCACGACAAGCCCCCGCTCCTCCGCCATCGTGAGCAGTTCGGCCAGCTCAGGAGCGTCGAGTGCGTACCCATGATAGCCCGGATAGAGCCGTACCCCCGGCATCTTGTGCTCCTCGTGGCATCGCCTCACGTCCTCTCGCCAATCCGGCAGCGTCGGGTTGACCGTGCCGAACGGCAGCAGCATCCCCGGCCGCGTCTTGCGGCAATCGGCCGCCAATCGCGAATTGACCGCCGCAACGTCCTTGTGAAAGACCGCGTCGAAACTCGCCGCCCAGGCCTGGTCCACGCCCCCGGCCTGAAGCTTCTCAATCAACCTCGGCAACTCGTCGCAAGCCAGTCTTCGAAACGGCCAGCGCGACAGGTGAACGTTCACGTCGACGATCATAGTGTCATCCCCTTCGCCTTGAAGATCGGTGCAAGCATCCGCTTGATATTCCCCGCCAGAATCAATCGCTTGGCCTCCTCCGAGATGTCGGCTCCGTAGACCTTCGCCAATTGCGAGGCGAAGCTCCGCCCGGAATAGTCGCTCCCGTACATGACCCGCTCGGCCCCCAGTTCACGAACCGCCATCTCGACGAAACCCGCCGTCGGATTGCCGCCGCAAATCTCGGCGGTCACGTTGGGCAGACCGCGGATCGCCCGAATGCCAAGTTCCCAGTCGCCCCCCGTGTGCGCGGCAATGAAGGTCGCCTTCGGATGCCGTGCCGCCAGAATCGCCAGGTCCCCCGCCGTCGATTCGCCGGGCAGGTTCCCCGTGATCTTGTACCACGTGTGCTGAAGCACCGGCGCCTTCAACTCCGTGGCACGCTCCACGATCGGATCCAGGCACTCCTCGAAGCAACGCACGGCCACCCACAACTTCACCCCAACCATCGGCCCGCCCTCAATGCACCGATCCATCTCGGCCAGGCTCGCCTCCGTATGCCGCGGGTTGACGTAAACAAAGCCGTAAGCGCGACCTCCCGAACCCGCCACGGCCTCGAGCACCTGGTCGTTCTCCCGCCGCATGTCGTCGGGCGTCGGCTCGTAAGTCCACGGATAGCCCATGAACACGATCACCCGCTCAATTCCCATCCGATCGGCCGCCCTCAGGAGATTGGTGATCTTCTCCTTGGGCGTAGCCCCCGGCGACGTCAGATGCCCGTGCATATCCCAGATCTCATAGTCCGGAAAACGGGCCGGCGATTTCTCCGCGGCCGCGAGTTGACACCGCGACGCCACCCCGGCCGCCACCGCCGCCTGCGCCGCCCGTACCAGCACAGCTCTCCGCGTGACTCTGCAATCAGAAGAGTTCATAGTTTCGCCTCTCCGGATGAACGGAAACACCACAGCGTCTCATTTGTAACTCCTCCAACACCCCACAACAACCCACACCAACCCGAAGCGTAAGCGAGGACAGAAGCCCCGCCACCTCACCGACGAGAGAACCGCCAGCGAAGAAGGTAACTCCCCCCACCATCGCCCATATCCATCTGCCGAACCCAGGAGAACTGCAAAGTCCTCTCGTGGCAGGAAAAGCAGCAGGCGCTCTCCGAGCGCCGCTGGCGGGAAATCGGGATTTCCGGCAGTTCTGCGGACGGCACGGCGGAGCGTGCCTGCTACTTTCTTTGGCGGACGGCACGGCGGAGCGTGCCTGCTACCTTCTTTGGCGGACGGCACGGCGGAGCGTGCCTGCTACCTTCTTTGGCGGACGGCACGGCGGAGCGTGCCTGCTACTTTGCAGTTCCCCTGCTGCCGAACCCTCCCTCCGTGTTCCCTCCCCTGCCTTCTGCTACAATAAGAGGTCTCCCCACCCCCGCTCTGCCGCACACCAGGAGTGCCCCTCCATGCCCGCCCGCCCCTTCGCTATCCTCCCGTTCCTGGCGATCTTGCTCCTCTCCGTTCCCCTTCACTCCGAGGAACTCCTCTTCGACTTCGAAGGCGATTTCGACCTCGCCGCCGTCGAAAAACGCGACGTCGACGCCTCCCTCACCAGGCTCGACGGCAACACCTGGCTGGAACTGAAAACCGGCACCACCCAGCGTTGGCCCGGCATTACCCTCAAGCCGGCCAAGGGGCTCTGGAACATGAGCGGCTGCCGACAGGTCGCCGTCGACGTCAAGAACCTCGGCACCGAAACCGTCCGAGTCAACTGCCGGCTCGACACGCCCGATTTCGACGGCCAGCGCGTCTACTACCAGGAAGGCACCGAGATTGCCCCCGGGGCCCTCGCGACACTCAACGTGACGCTCCGCCGTCGTATGCCTACCAAGCTCAGAGAAAAACTCTACGGCATGCGCGGATACCCCGGCGGCGCCCTGCTCGACCAGGGCATCGACCCCAGCCGCGTCGACGCGCTCCTGATCTTTGTCGCCGATCCCAAGAAGGAACATCACTTCCTCATCGACAACCTCCGCACCGTCGGCACCGCCGGCCTCGACCCCATCCCCGAAACGGAAGAAGCCCTCTTCCCGCTCATCGACAAGTTCGGCCAATACGCCCACAAGGATTGGCCCGGCAAGACCCACTCCGAAGCCGATCTCCGGCGTGCGGCAGCCGAAGAGAAAACCGACCTCGAAGCCCACCCCTCGCCTCGCGATTGGAATGAATACGGCGGCTGGGCGGCCGGCCCCAAGCTCAAGGCCACCGGACATTTCTATCCCGCGAAACACGACGGCAAGTGGTGGCTCGTCGATCCGACCGGTTGCTTCTTCTGGTCCCACGGCATCGATTGCGTTCACGCTTCCAACGCCACCACCCCCATCAGCGATCGCCTGCATTATTTTGCGGGACTTCCCGACCGCAACTCGCCCTACGGCGTGTTCTACGGCCGGGGTTCCTGGGCTCCGCACGGATACTACCAGGGCAAACGCTACGAGACCTTCAACTTCACCGGCGCCAACCTGTTGCGGAAGTACGGCGAGGGCTGGCAGTCGACCCATCGCGAGTTGTGTCACGCGAGACTTCGCAGTTGGGGAATGAACACCATCGCCAACTGGTCTGATGAAGCAATCTACCTGCTCCGCCGGACCCCGTATGTCGTCTCGATCAGCGTCAGCCGCAAACCGCTTGAAGGCAGCGAAGGCTACTGGGGCAAGTTCCCGGATCCCTTCGAACCGACCTTCCGCACCAGTCTCGACAATCGCCTGGCCGCCGAAGAAGACAAGTCGGCCGACGATCCCTGGTGCCTGGGCTACTTCGTCGACAACGAGTTGGCCTGGGGCGAGGAACTGTCCCTGGCCACCGCCGCCCTCGCTTCGCCGAAGGAGCAAGCGGCCAAGCAGGCCTTCGTCGCCGACCTCAAGGCCAAGTACGCCGGCATCGCCGCCCTCAACCGCGTCTGGCAGACCAACCACGCCTCCTGGGACGCACTGCTCGACTCGCAGACCCCGCCGGACAAGGCGAAAGCTCGCCCGGACCTGGAAGCCTTCTCCACCCGGATTGCCGAAGAGTACTTCCGCGTCTGCCGCGACGCGGTCAAGGCCGTCGCCCCCAACACGATGTACCTGGGCTGCCGATTCGCCTGGGTCCACGACCGTGCCGTGGTCGCGGCCGCCAAATACTGCGACGTCGTCAGCTTCAATAAGTACCAGTATTCGGTCGCCGATCTCGAACTGCCCGAGGGCGTCGACAAGCCCGTCGTCATCGGCGAGTTCCATTTCGGAGCCCTCGACCGCGGCATGTTCCATACCGGCCTGAAGCCCGTCGCCAATCAGGACGAGCGAGCCAAAGCCTACGAGAGCTACGTCCGCGGCGCCCTGGAACATCCGGCCATCGTCGGCACCCACTGGTTCCAGTTCGGCGAACAGGCGACCACCGGGCGCGGCGACGGAGAGAATTACCAGATCGGCTTCCTCGACGTCTGCGATACCCCCTACCCCGAAACCATCCAGGCCTGCCGCAATGTCGGCACCCAACTCTACCAAATCCGTGCGGGGAAGTGACAGAACTATCGGCCGAATAGCCCAAAGAACCCCTTCTTCTTTTCCTTCTTCTTCGCCTTGGGCTCTTCCGCCGGCTCCTGCATCAGCTCCCGCACAGACACGAACGCTTCAATGACGCCGCTGGCAGCCACGTCGGTCATCACTTCGAGACGATGGTCCGACTCGCTCCCGAGCCGGATCCGCGAACCGAGCGTGATGGGCAAACCGGCCACCGAATCGAAGTTGCCGTCAACCACCCGCTCCACCTTGACGAACTCTCCGCCCTCAAGACTCACGAAGGTGCCATTGCGGCTGAGATCCTTCACCACCATCCCTTCCCCCGCTTCGTTCACGCCGCGGCGGTCGATGATGAAATGCTGGTGAGAAACCGCACTCAGCACAAAATTCATCACGATCTTCTCTTCGTCGTCGATGGTCCGGGTCGGGTCATACTTGTTCGTCCCCACACAGACGTCGCACTCCTTCCCCCCCTCCTTCCCGTAGACGACAATGTCTTTCGCCGGGATCGGATATTGCAGATTGAGCAGCATGTCATACAGAACGAGAGTCATGGTCATCCTCTCCGCAGTCGACCGTCCCCAGATGAGTCGTGCGGTCTGATCTCAGCATCGCCAAGATATACCAGCCCTATATGGTAAGAGAAGCATCCGAAGGCTGCAATCCAATTCAACCACCCAATAGCGGGAATCGTCCCGCGAGCTTGTCCTTCCACGTCCGCCGATACTGCCCCGAACTCGTCCTCCGCGACGACCAGGGGAACCTCGTCGGCGACGACGGCATCAAGTCCGAAACCAGGTTCGACGCCGTCAACCGCGGCTGGGTTTCCATCACCCGTCCCTGGCACCTCCTGACCACGAACAGCGGCGCCGGCTACCCCCATGCCGCCAGGGCCGACAAGGGACGCCGCCTCGTGGAAGTCCTCGTTGAGCGACTGGCCGGTTTCCTCGTCGAACTCTCCAACTCCCCGGTCGACGAACGCTTTCCGTATTGAAGACCCGACCTCGCCAGTTCCCATTGCAGTCCCCTCGACGAAACCGCAACAGCACCCCACAGCAGGACCGTACAGACACCCCCTATTGACGCCCCGCCCGACCCAACTTATAGTGGCTTTCTCGGTCCCGATGGTGGATGTAGCTCAGTTGGTTAGAGCACTGGATTGTGGATCCAGGTGTCGAGGGTTCGAGTCCCTTCTTCCACCCTGAATTAAGCCGTTGTAAGATAAAGACTTACAACGGCTTCTCTTTTGGCCGAATCTTGAACGGCCTGCCCGGAACAGTCATTTGGTTTTCTCGCCGTTAGGAACACCCGAGAGATGGGGAATCTCTCTGGAGCATCTTCTTGCGAAATTGGGCTCGATCTGGCCAGATCCCGCTGATCCCGCAACAAGACAACGGGTGATCCCGGGGAATCTGACTTTCGTGGTTGCCAGCGACACTGGGGCGCTGTAAAATATATCAACAGACGCCTGTGGCGAGACGATATAGTGATTGATGCACATGTGATCTGGGACCTGGAAGACGACCCTGACGGGAATGTGCAGCACATACTACAGCACGGCCTGGACATGGATGAGGTCGAGGACGTGCTGCTCAACAGAGACAACGAGACGGTGCCCAGTCGGAGCAGTGACAACTCCGTCGTGTTTGGATACACAAGCACAGGCAGGTTTATTGCTGTGGTCATTGAGCTTATCGATGACAATCCGAAGACCATGTACCCCGTTACCGCCTACGACGTCCCTGAACCAAAAGGGAGGTAGCCATGGCAAGACAACGCGTACACTGCAAGATCGAGCGAAGTCCGGGAGAAATGGCCAGGATCAAGGCTCTTCGGGATTCTTTTCAGAAGGAACGGCCATCGCTTGAGACGCTCGTCGAGAGCGGTGAATATATGGCCCCCACAACCTTGGGCGAGTTTCTTGATATCAAGGCGATAGCGCACGCGCTCAAAGAGATGCGGCAGCATGTCAAGATGAGCCTCGCAGAGGCCGCCTCCATAACAGGCATGGACCGAGCCGCAATCAGCCGCTTGGAAAACGGCCTCTGCGCCAACACTACGATCAACACGATCAATCGGTTGGCGCATGCGTACGGAAAGCGGCTCACGTTTTCCGTCGAGGACGAGCCTGAGCTTGCTCGATAATGCTATCAGCCAGAAGATCCGCCAGTTGATCATCCGTCCTTCCTGGCACAAAAAAAGCGCCAAGGGCCCAGGGAAGAGTTGGCGGATTCGGTAGTGTTTATTTCGTGACATCCGAGGGGCCTGCCATGCCAGACGAGCAGGCCCTGATCCGGGACGAAATCGCGGGGTTCACTGCCTATTTCGGGGGGCTCTGCCCGCACGGCCTGTATCGGCACCCCAGCGGCTTCTGCCACTTCGGCGTCCCGTTCAGGCTAGTGGAATGGCTCGACCGGCCCCTCGATCCGGCCGAGCGGAAACGCTTCTCCCGGGCCGCGGAGGCGATGGAACGTGAGGGGGCCATCGAACGGGTGAATTCTGAGGCGGGCTCCCGGACCACTCACGTCCGCCCGCGGCTCGCGTTGCTGAAAGAGCTGTTCGCCGCGGCTGATGACCAGACGGCACGGGCGTATTACGACGCGCTGAACAATTCGAGCTGGGGGCAGCCTGTGCTGGCCGAGTTGGAGGATGGCACCGCGGTCGGAGAATCCGGCGAGTGACGCGAGGCGGACGCGACGTCATGGCGTGGGACCTTCACTGGTGGCGCCGCGGTAGCGACTAGGCCGTTGACGAATCAGCGAGCCCCGGAGGCAGCCGTACGCGTGTGATCGTCCCATCTCACGATTCCTTGAACACGGAACCGCACCGATACGGCACGGGGCCTTTCAGGGGCCTAAGCATCGAAACGACCGGGATGTAAAGATAGGCAAACGCCGGTCCGGTCTTCGCTGCGAAGCAACGCTACGACTCACTGCGAAGCGAGTCTATTGCTGATGACCTGGTCCGGGAGAACCGGACGGCGATCGACACGATCAGCAGGCAGCTCGAAGACTTCCGGCGCCGGGCCATGGGAGTACTGGGGCCGGCGAGGTGATTACCAGGTCACCGTCAAGAAACCACCAGGTTTGCAGGCCGCCGCAAGTCGGGGGGGCTCGCTGGAACGGGTGCCGGACAGGAACGTTTGATGGGACACTGTCCATCCCTCCCTGGATTGACTACGCTATCGGAGTCGGTATCCTGAACGGCATGGGGTCTGGTTGTCCAGGCAGAAGGTAACCAGGGTAGAACAAGGGGTTATTCGACGTTAGGTACCACTATGAGCGAGAAATTCTACGATGCGGCCACCTTCGGCGAGATGCGCACAGTGCGGGAAATGCTAGCGGAAGACCCCACGCTGATCCGATCCACGGATGAGTGGGGTTTTACTGCACTGCATGGCGTGGCCGGAGAGGAGCAGTTTGAGATGGCAGAGTTCTTGTTGGACGCCGGTGCGGACCCAAACGCGAAGAACGACGAGGGTATTACGCCTCTTCACTTGGCAGCTCATCCTGAAATGGTCGAACTCCTCGTACGCCGTGGAGCAGACATCAACATCCGCTCTGAAGATGGCAGCACTCCCTTGCTAGTTCAGGCAGCGGAAGCAGAGGGCTACGATGTAATGGAGGCGCTGCTCAGGCTCGGAGCGGATGCCAAAGCCACAGACGGTGCCGGACGGAACGCTATAGACATAGCGCGGTTGCGTGAAGAAGACGAGAAGATTGAACTCTTGGTGAAGTATGGCGTCGGCTAACCATTGGTCTGGGGTGCCTGAGCTATGCTGTTCACTACTGTGCCGTAAACCGACCGATTAACGACACAAGAGTAGGGACGCCTCTGTTGGGGTGATTTTGGTGCTGGAGTCGAGGTCGAACTGGCCGAGCTGTCCTCGAGCTAGCCGGCCATCCGGATTGATCGGCGAATTTCGCGAACCGGTGAATCAGTCCCGATGACTAACCGCCTTCCAGGTTCCATCGGGATCTTTCTCAAACTGAAAATCCCACGTAACACTCGCCCCGCCCAGCTCGGAGTGCGTGAGCGAGACGATCATGGTCGCTTTGGTGCCCTCGACGGTGGGGCCTTCCTTGATGTCCTTGATCGCCAGGGCCATGTTGTGGGCCGCGAGGTACTGCTCAACCGCCTGCTCGAACGGGACGGTGTCGACCGCCGGTTCTGGCGATTTGCCGCATCCTGCGATCAGGATCGCCAGGGTCAAGATCAGGCCGGCCGACCTGATCTCGTGTCGGATGATCGGACTCATGGCAACTCCGAGCACTGTCCAACCGCGGGGTTACACACCCTCCCACACCCCCTCCATCACCAGATCATAGGCCAGCGGGTCGGTCCGGTCAATCTTATCGGTCCAGGTGTCGAGGGTTCGAGTAACTTCTTCCACCCTGAATTAAGCCGTTGTAAGATAAAGACTTACAACGGCTTCTCTTTTGGCCCAGTCTTGAACGGCCTGCCCGGAACGGTCATTTGATTTTCTCGCCGTTAGGAACACCCGAGAGATGGGGAATCTCTCTGGAGCATCTTCTTGCGAAATTGGGCTCGATCTGACGCGGGGCCATCGGGCCAAGTCCTCGGTTGCCTCAGAGGCACTTTCGCCAGAACAGGTAGAAAATCAGCATTACGAAGAAGTCGTCTCCAAAAACGGAGTGTGCCCAATCGGGGGTTGAGGGCCTTGTGGGATTGAGATAGGTGAATTTGTCAAATAGATCATGTGTTTAAGGTGAGGTGACTCCATCTGCCTTCTCAATCGCTTCCACCGCCTCCCTCTGCCTCCTCGCCCTCTCCATCCTAACAGCAAACCACGACAGCGGCAGGCTGAGCACCAGGACGGCAATCAGTAGGGTCCTCAGTCGAAACTGGAGTTTTGGACGGCATCGACCAAGCCCGACGATAGCCGTTACCCCCACGGCGAGAATCGTGCCCAGCGGCAGTGTCAACATGGGAAGTTGCCCAATCCCAGTACGGCTGGTCACAAGCGCCAGGTATACGAGATTGGCCAGGAGAAGTGCCAGACACGAAAGCAGATACCATTTCTTACGGGAGAACCAGCCCAATGCAGCCAATCCCGCGCAGAGAATCGTAACGGCCAGCGAAGCCAGAAACTTCCCCGCAAGCGACACCAGAGCGATCCCATCGGCTGCGGCACCGAGATCCATCGTGTGCTTACCTTCGTGAGTAAATACTTGACGTGACTACAGTCTCCACCTTTCCAGCAACCCAGTCAATCTGAATCGGGAGACGGCAGAATCGCGCTTTGTGACTTCGCAGCACCCAACGAGTACGACGCCCTGCGACACCGTTGTGGCCAGAACGTGTACCCCCGTGGTATTTGCACGAGACCGACTCCGCATGATAAGATACCGGCTGCCTGAAAAGCACTTCACCGTCTCCAAGGACTGTACTACGAGGATCCAGCACCATGCCGAAGGCCAACCACCTCACACCGATCCGATCTCTTTGCCTCTTCCTCGCCGTTTTGGCGGCGGCCGCCGCGTCGCTGCAGGCGGCCGAACCTGCCTATCAACTGACGGTCGTTACCGACCGCGAAGACGCCCTCTATGAGACGGGCGAGAAGGCACAATTCCTCATCACGGTGTCCAAGGACGGCCAGCCGGTCAAGGAAGGTGCCGTTTCCTATGCGGTCGACGACTTCATCACTGAATTCCCGCAGAAGAACGATTTCCCGAAAGGCCGCCTGGAATTGAGCGATGGGTCGCCGTCCGTGACCGTCACGTCGGATCGTCCCGGCTTCCTGCGTTGCCAAGTGACCTTCGCACCACCCCAAGGCAAGGCACTACAGGCTGCTGCCGGGGCCGGATTCTCACCGCTGAAGATCGAGCCGAGCCTGCCGGTGCCGGACGACTTCGACGCCTTCTGGGCCGAACAGAAGAAGAAGGTGCGTGAAATGCCGCTGGAGCCGGCCCTCACACCGGTCGAGCAATCCGACGCGGACGTCGAATGTTACGACGTCCAGATTCCCTGTGTGGGCGGCGCACCGGTGTCGGGCTACTTCGGGCTGCCGAAGAACGCGGAGCCCAAGAGTCTGCCGGCCATCCTCTGGGTGCACGGTGCGGGCGTGCGCAGCTCGTCGCTGGGCAACGCGGTCAAGGGCGCCCAGTCGGACATGCTCTCCATGGACATCAACGCCCACGGGATTCCCAACGGCCAGCCCGCCAAGTTCTATAGCGACCTGAGCGCCGGACGGTTGAAGGACTATCGGCAGGCGGGGCGAGAGGATCGTAAAACCGTCTACTTCCGGGGGATGTTCCTGCGTCTGGTCCGGGCCCTGGACTTCCTCACGTCGCGCCCCGAGTGGGACGGCAAGCACCTGATCGTGATCGGGCACAGCCAGGGGGGCGGGCAGGCACTGGCCGCCGGAGGGCTCGATCCGCGCGTCACGCTCATTGCCTCGGGCGTGCCGGCCATCTGCGATCATTCCGGGCGAGCTGCCGGACGTGTCAACGGATGGCCCAAGCTCGTGCCCACCGGCGAAGACGGCAAGCCCGACCCCGTCAGCCTCCAGGTCGCCCGTTATGTCGACGCGGTCAACTTCGCCAGCCGCTGCAAGGCCGAGGCCATCATGAGCGTCGGGTTCATCGACATGACCTGCCCGCCTTCGACCTGCTACGCGGCCTACAACTGCCTCCAGGGGCCGAAGCAGGTCATCAACAAGCCGCTCATGGGCCATGCCGCCCCGCCCGACATCCACGAAGCGTTCTACGATCGCGTTCTCGACCACGCCGGCAAGGCCGTGGCGGTGGCACAGTAGCGCGGATTATTCACAGACCTTTGTCGATTGCTCGTAGTCCGTTGCAGGCAAAGAAGTTGAAGACAGGGCCCCAGAGGCACTGTGTATTGGGTGGCACGCTCTGAGCGTAGCGATGGGCGTGGATCGTCAGGTCACCACGCCCATCGCTGCGCTCTGAGCGTGCCACCCATGAATAATCCGAGATAGCTTCACGTGCAACCCGCGCGTTATCTCCGTGAAGCAATCCGCGCGTCATTCCCGCGAAGGCGGGAATCCAGAAACATCGTCGCAGACAGTCCATGATCTGGATTCCCGCCTGCGCGGGAATGACGAGTCAAGGACAGTCTGCAACGGCAACTCGAACGTCCGGCAGGCTCACGCCCCGTAGACCGGAACCGGTTTCCGCTCCTTCCACTTCCCCTGCGTGAAGTCGGGGAAGTCGACGACCGCGCCGCTGTTCGCCACGGACTCGAACGACAGCGGCGTGATCACACTCCAGGTGGCGGCGTCGTAGACGTCCTGAGGGAAGGGCGTGCGGTTTCGAATTGCCTTGAGGAACTCGTACATCGTCACGTAATCGCTGCCGCCGTGGCCGCCGTGCTCCTTGGCCTGCTCCTGGAGGGCCGTCCAGAGGGGATGGGAGTATTTCTCCATGTAGGGTGCAAAGGGTTCGTAGGTGTGGGCCTTGGGCGACGTGCCTTCGAGGTAAATGTCCCCCTGGGCCCCGCCCATGTGGATGCCCTTGGTGCCCTGGAGCCGGAGGATGAGATCGTAAGGCCGGGGCGTGCACAAGTCGAAATAGAGAGTCACCGTCAGGCCGTTCTCCGTCTGCAGAACGCTCGTATTCACGTCGCCCAGGGCGTAATCTCGCTTGGCCAGCGGGTGGTCGGGACCGAACTTCTGTGCGGCATAATTCTTTAACCCCGTTGACTTCGTGCTCACGCTGGAGATCCGCGTGAATCGGTCGCCGCGATTGATGTTCATCCATTGGGCGACCGGGCCGATGGGGTGGGTGGGATAGAGGTTGCCGTCCTTGACGGCCCCGTGCTCGCCCCGCCAGGTGAGCTTACCGTCGTCCGTGAACATGAGGAACCGGCAGTCGTGCTGGTAGCCCACCTCCGCGTGAAGCAGATCGCCGAAGACACCTTCGCGGACCATCCGCAACAGCGTCAGGACTTCCTGGAAATAGCACACGTTTTCGAGCATCATGCAGGGCATGCCCGTCTGCTCGGAGGTGCGAACCAGGTCCCAGCATTCTTCCACGGTCACGGCGGCCGGCACTTCCGTGCCCGCATACTTGCCGGCCTTCATGGCGGCGACCATGATCGGCGTATGCCACTCCCAGGGCGTGGCGGTCAAGACGGCGTCGAGATCGTCGCGTTCGACGAGTCGCTGCCAATCCCGCTGGTCCTTCGTGTACGCTTCAGGGCGAGTTCCCGTGGCCTTCTCCACAAGGTCTTGTGCCCGGGCGGCCCGCTCGGGAACGATGTCGCACACGGCCGGGACCTGTACGCCCGGGAACGAGAGCATGGTCTGCAGCAGGTGCGTACCCCGGCTGCCCACGCCGACCATGCCGATGCGAATCGCACGATTTGACGCGTCGCCTTTAGCTTTTGCACTCGTCAGGGCAGTGGCGGCAGCGACCGTGGTTGCGGCGTTGAGGAAGGCTCGTCTTGAGAGTGCATTGAGCGTCTGCATGGGAGTTCTCCCGAATTGTGGATCATATCTGGAGTCGGGAAGTCATTTGGCGTCGTTGGGTGCAGTGGGTTTCACCGCCTTGCCACGATCCGTGATCAAGATGGTGGCTACCCCGAGTGCCAGCCAGGCTTTTGACGTGGCAGTGCCTTGCTCCTTCAACAGACTGGCTGCAAGATCGAGCTGTCTTGTTTCAGCGCAGAATTCCCCGAAAGCGATCCAGCTCGTTGCCGGTTCTGATTTCGCGGCGTGAAGCATCTGAAGGGCGCGGTCGGTGTGTCCCGACCGGACCAGCACACCAATAATCGCCGGGCCCGTCGTGAAACTCGTGAGACCCCGCATCAGCTTCATCATGTTCTCTTCAGACGACAGCGCCTCCGGTATCAGAGATACCGCCGATTCCCTGTCCCCCAACTCCAAATAGATATCTGCCAGGAGGACCAGATTGAGTGACTTCGCGAAGGGCTCGGCGATCTTCCTGGCCGCGGCAGTTCCACGCGACAAAGCGTCCAACGCTTCATCGCGGGCGTCCTTCTGCGCGTAGTACCATGCAATTCCACGCCAGGCAGTGGCAAGTTCCTCTGGATCGGTAAGCTTGTCGGCCAGACCTCGCGCCCTGTCAACATCGTCGATCGTCGAACCGAGTCCCCAAAGGGCGAGAAGCGCTCGATAGCGGCTCGCAGCGTCGGTGGACGGTGTCTCTGGAGGTCGTGAAACATTCTCGGCTCGGTATCTCAGGATCAACGCAAGAAGCGCGGTTTTGTCCTTGGCCACCGACTCCTTCTCGTCGGAATCCATGTCATCGGAAACGGCAATCTGATCGAGTGTCGTCAATGCATCGTCCCACCGCCCTGATTCGGCCTGTGCTTCTATGATCTTCTCAAGTGCGTGGTTACGCGTGCCGCGATTCTGGATCTTCGCTGCCGTCTGGGCTGCCATGTCGAAATCATGCCGTCTGGCGAAGGCCCAAGCCAACTGCTGGGCGGCTCGTTCGCGCTCCGCTTCCGAGTCCAACCGGGCCACAATCTGGTTTGCCTCATCGATCCGTCCTGCCACTACCAGGTGGTGGGCAATAACGGAGAGGTAGTGTCGCATCTTCTCTTGGTCCTTGACATCCTGCGCCAACGCCCAAAACCGGGAGAGGTCACCTGATAGCGCCAGGCTCTCTGCCAAGGTGATCATTACGTCATCATGTGCATCAGCACCCTCCGGGCTGTTGGCAAGATACATGGCACGTCCGATCCACCACTCGGCATTCTCGTGTGGAGGACTGAACGGCATCTCGCGACTCGGCTCGTCGCCGAATCCGACCTCCACGATTTTGTCTTCGTACAGCGTAATGACTGCATAGGCGTTCTTCACGGGCGATTCGACCATGCCACGGACGGTCACGTGATGGACGCCTTTGCGGACTGCATATCCCCCGGCATGGTCGTGCCCGGCAAACCAGGCGACGACACATCCTGCTTTGTCCATTATTTCCAGAATCGGTTCCGGCTTGGCCATCCGGTGGTGCTTGGCGGCCTCAGGCAGCAGAGCGAAATGGCAGAAACAGATCACCTTCTCTCCTGCCTCGGCCGCCTTGTCGATCGTCGAGCGAAACCAGGCGACTTGCTCGTCGCCGATCACCCCGTAGCCCGCGTCGTTGCCGTCCAGCACGACGAAACGCCATCCTTTGGCCGAAGGAACTGTGAATTCGTAATAGAATCGTTCCAGCCCCAGCTTGTGGCCCAGGGCCTCCTTGCCGACGGTGAGGCAATGATTGCCTACCACATGGTACTTGGGCATCGGCAGCTTGTTGAAAACCGGCAGGATCCGATCCAGGTCCGCGATCGATTTCTCGACGTCCTTGCCGTGGCCGTTCACGATATCGCCAAGCTGGATGACGAAGGCGAGTTCGCGTTTGCTGAAGTCGGCAACACAATCCTCCAGCTTCACGAGCGCTGTCCGGTAGTGGCGCGCACCGGCAGTATCCAAGTCGGCATATTGGACGTCGGCCATGAGGCCGAAGACGGGCGGTTCCTCGGCTTGGGCGGGCCGGGCGAAGGAGCAGGCAACGAATGCAAGTGCGAGAACGATGACAGGCAGTTTGGCATATCGCATGGTTGAATCTCGCGGGTTGAAGTGATGTGCAAGAGACGGCCGGAAACCACGTTGCCCTTCTTCGTAATCGCCCTGGGGACCCGTGTCAAGTTTTCGCCCCGAAACGCCCTGCGTATCGTGCGAGACTTACCACGGATTCCGGCGAGCCGCCAAAAAAGAACGGGGCGACCCGTTTAGGGGTCGCCCCGACTGCGTAGGTGGGATGAACGGTGGGTGGAATATCGAAAGCTGCTTGGATTACGCGCTCTTGTTCTTGCGTTCGGGCAGGGGGAACAACTTGGTGCGGCCGTAGACGACGTCGTCGGTGATGCAGTATTTCTGCCCGGCCTCCTGGTCGGGCAGTTCAAACATGATGTCGAGCATGACTTCCTCGACGATGGCCCGGAGGCCCCGAGCCCCCGTTTCTCGGAGTTGTGCCCGCTCGGCGATGGCGACCAGGGCCTGATCCGTAAAGGTCAGTTCCGCCTCCTCCATGGCGAACAACTCGCGGTACTGCTTCACCAGGGCGTTCTTCGGCTCCTGCAGGACGCGTATCAGCGCCTCGCTGTCCAGCGGTGTAAGCGGCGAGAGGATAGGCAGACGCCCGACCAGTTCCGGGATCAGGCCGAACTGAAGGATATCGTCGCTGGTCACTTGCGGCAGAGCCTCGGCCAGTTCCAGGTCGTGATGGCTCTGGGCCATCTGGCTGAAACCGATCGATTTCTTGCCCAGTCGCTTTCCGATGATCTTCTCCAATCCGACGAAGGTTCCTCCGCAGATGAAGAGGATGTTCGAGGTATCCATCTGGATGTACTACTGTTCGGGATGCTTGCGTCCGCCCTGGGGCGGCACGTTGGCGGTCGTGCCTTCGAGCATCTTGAGCAGGGCTTGTTGGACGCCTTCGCCGGAGACGTCGCGAGTGATGGAGACGTTCTGGCTCGTCTTGCCGATCTTGTCGATTTCGTCGATGTAGAGGATGCCCTTCTGGGCGGCCTCGATATCGAAGTCGGCGGCGTGGAGCAGCTTGAGCAACAGGTTCTCTACGTCTTCGCCCACGTAGCCGGCCTCGGTCAGCGTCGTGGCGTCGCCGATGGCAAAGGGGACGTCAAGGACGCGGGCCAAGGTTTGAGCCAGAAGGGTCTTGCCCGAACCGGTCGGACCGATCAACAGTATATTCGACTTGTCGATGACCACGTCCGAGTTTTCGCTGCGGTGAACCAGACGCTTGTAGTGGCTGTGAACGGCAACGGCCAGAACCCGCTTGGCGAGTTCCTGCCCGATCACATATTCGTCGAGCCGGCCGACGATCTCGCGCGGCGTCGGTATCTTGGAAAAGGGCTGTTTCGAGGATCCGCGGCGGCGGCGTTCCTGGTCCAGAATCGACTGGCACAGGTCGATGCACTCGCCGCAGATATAGACGTCGCCGGGGCCTTCGACCAAAGGGCCCACGTCTCGATAGCTCTTGCGACAAAAAGAGCAGAACGCGTTCTTCTTGGTCGATCCGCTTCCTCGGCGTCCAGAACCGAATTCCCGTCCAGAGGGCATACTCAGTCAATCCTTTCGGTTGTGTGTTCGCACGGCTCGTTGCAGGTGCAAACCGCGGGTGTCAGACTCCAGGTGTCGCTCGACGGCCGGCCGCCGGATAAGGCGACCGATTCGGCCTCTGGGCATCCTTGTCCACGCTTTTTCGAGCTTGGGCGCCAGTGGTTCCTACGCGAGTAGGTGGCTGCGGGTTTTGTCCCTCTCCTTAGGGAACGCCTCCCCGGTCAGCACGATCGCCGCGATCCCTGCTTCCGATCAGGTCTCAAGCGAGCGTCCTAACCCTTTCCCTCGTTATCCTTTAACTCGTGTTGAAGTTGTTCCGTCAATGTAGTCTTTATTGTTCGGAATTCTTCCTCGCTGAGGTCACCTTGCCCGCGGAGTTCTCGAAATTTTGAAAGCATTTCGCTGGCCACCGGTTCGCTTTGTGCCGGCTCGGATCGGATTCGCATGATGACGTAAACCGCAACGGCAATGATTGCCGCAAGGACCGCCAGCCAGATGACCAATTGTACGGTCGGGTCCTCAAAGAATTCAGCCATCCTACGCCCTGCGTACTCTGCACACTCGCTGCCGCCGGCCCGTTCGGACCACACCGTCTATTATGTCCCGTGCCGCAAACCTCGTCCAGAATATGTGAATCGGACAGGCAACCTAGGTTCACCGGAGCACTTCGCTCCTTCAACTCGTCAACGCAGGGACCGAATTGTCCAGGTGACGTGCCGGTGCTCCGGCCCGGACAATTCATGGGTGGCACGCTCAGAGTGTAGCGATGGGCGTGGTGATCTGGCGATCCACGCCCATCGCTACGCGATGGGCGTGCCACCCAATACACAGCGCCTCGGGCGCCCCCCCGAAAGAGCGTATGTATCGCCTTGTTTTTCCTGAGACTTCGAGTTTAACAAACCCCAACTGGTATAGGTCGTTGCGGATGACGCCCATCGGGTGTCCCGCAAGGCCCAGACGATCTACCGCTCCGAATCACTCAACGGCACGCGATCCGATGAACGGCCGGTTTGCACTGCCACAAGCAGATAGGCTTCGGATTTCCACACGACAAGGAGCTTGCCCTGCAGGACACAGGCGTCGATGGCAGCCAGGAACGGCGTTTGACGCTCCAACCAGTCCTCCGTGCAGTCAGGCCCCATGGCCACGCTTGGGATGACGACATGGGTAATCTGCTCGCGCCGTAGCACGTCCATAACGTGATCCGGGTCGGCATAGTGTTCCGGCGGGGTAAATGGTCCTTCCTGAAACAGAGGTGTGCCAATGACGTTCTGGCGAGGGAGGTAGAAGCCGCGATGCTCGTAGAGGAGCAAGAGTTTTGCGTCCGGCGGCGTCAAGGCGTCGATCGCCTGAACCAGCGGCAGGTAGACTCGATCGGTCATGTTATGGACGTAGTCCTCGCGGCTGACTCGTCCCGTTGCGGCAAGGATGGAGTACCAGTAGTACCCGGTTCGCTCCCAGGGAATGCTCGCCAGCGCCGCGACCGTCAGGGCTGCAAGTGCACCTCGTCGCCAGGCCCCTCGGAGTTGATGGAGGCCCGCACCGCCCAGGACGGCGATGGCCAGCACTGCCGGTATGGCGAAACGAGCCTGCTGGGCAGTGAAGAACCAGAACAGGTAGAACCAGAGGGCGACCGATGCCGGCCAGAACACCGTCAGACGCGCTCTTGGGCGACGGGCCGCCATGACGGCGACGACGGCCAGAGCGACGAACCCAATGAGTTGCCAGCCGAAACGCCCGTCGTAGGTTGCCGAGTTGAAGGCAAGCAGCAACGGGCCCGTGACAAAAGGTGCAAACCCCTTCACCCCGAAACCTACCTCGCCCATCGCATGCTGATGCCGACTCATTTCGAGGACGGCCGGATCGGTAGCGAACCAATGGGAAAAATACGGATAGAAGGGATTTCCCGTTGCCAACCACGGTCGCAGGTAGAACGGGAAGGCAACCATCATCGCCGTCGCCAGACAAATCACCGACCGCTGAGCGATCGCAACTTGGTGAGAACGGTCACGCCGATAGATGTAGGCATACCACACACACGGCACAACCGCCACCGCGGCACCGGTCAGCTTCACGGCCGCGGCTCCACCTACCAGTACACCCAAAACAACAGGGAGACGCCAGGAACCTTCGATACGCTCCCGCCGCATCGACGCGGTGGCGAGGAGCATGGCGCCCAGGTTCATCATCACGATCGTCTCAACGTAGCAATTCTCCGCGACGAGCAAGCCTGTCTCGCTGAGTGGAAAAACGACCGTCAGAACGGTTGCCGAGAAGCGTTCCAGATAGCGACGCAGCACCCCGTAGAGGCTGAGAAGGGCGAGCATCCAGCAGACCCAGTTCAGCAATCGCGGGGCAATGCTCGATTCGAGCGGCGCCACCAGCCAGAACAGGATTTCGCCCATGGCAGGAAAGCCGGAATAGGGGAGATCAGGATAGAACTGCGGTGAGCCGGAGGATAACCAGCGCTGTGGCAATACCTCGTGGTACACCAGTTCATCCCAGCCGGAAGGAGGGCAGAGCGCAGGCGAGAGAGTAACGAGGGTGGCCGCGAAAACAGCCGTCACGAGTACGATTTGCCACGGGCGGCGTGATACAAACAGTCGCTTTCCCGGATGGCTTGCACCAGGTTGACGGCGGGACCTGCCGAATCGTAGGAACGGCAGGAGAGCTAGCCCCAGCAGCAGCCAGATGCTTCGCATGCCCGGGAGCAAACCCAGGATGCCCAGAACCATGCCAAGAAACCCGACCAGATTGAGTCCGACGATGACTTGCAGCAGGCGAGAGTTCCAGCGTTTCTGAGAAGACGCGTCGGAGATCGGCCGGAAGAGGCTGCCGACACTGACCGAGCTGGCGAGAAGGAGAATGACTGCTGCCAGGGCGCGAGGAACCGAACCGAGAGATTCGAGCTCAGGCATGGCGTGCATACCTCCTACTGACGCCAGCACAGCCCATGCGCGAGGGCGACCAATCGAAGCCAGGCCACTTCCGGCCTCCTGTTGCTCGCAAGAAGAGAAGCGTCAAGAATACAGAAAGCGGGCGACCCGTGTCGCCCGCCTGTATCGCTTTTTCGTCAGATCGCCGGGATCAGTCGGTCAATTCGAAATCGAACGTATTGGGGCCGGCTTCGGTAACCGTGGCGGTGAAACCCGAGGTCTCGGGATTTCGGTACTTGTCCGGAAGAAGGCTCTTCGAAGGTGGTGGCTCAGCCCCTTCCTCGGGCGGAGCATATTCTTCCTCGTTTTCCGTCCCCGTCGCTGCCGCCGCCTCGAATTTTGAGATGGTGACCTTGTACTCGCCGGGAATGGCGCCGTCGCCCGCCTCAAAGGTCATCAGCGCGTACTTGCCGGAAGCATCGGTCTTGGCCAGCGCGAAAGACGAACCGCCCACAAGCTGGAAATTGAGATTGGCGTCCGCTACCGGCTCGCCGTTGTAGGTAACCGTACCGGTCACCGGATAGGTCTTGGGCCGGTCGGATTGTTCCGGAGCACAGCCGAGCGAAAGAGCCAGAGCTCCAATCATCAGACAGACTGCCACCCGCGTGTTCAATACACTCATTGCGATTTGCTCCTATGGTCTGCTTGAACTTGTTTCAGAGACGATACGCAGCACGGCGCTGGCACTGCCAGCGCCGTGCTGGAAAGTAGAACGTTGCTCGAGAATGGCTACTAAAGCTTATTTGGCTCCTTCCCGGACCTGGAGCCCAATGCACCCCAAACGCCGTAGTAGCTCTGGCCTGAGTAATTGCCGGCAGTACGCACACTCGTGTTGCCGGTGTCGATAGTCTCGCTGACGAAGGTCACCGAGCCGTCTGCCATGGCGCAGTTCACACCGCCGGGGTGGGCACTATTCGGCGGATAGACGCCCGAAGTATTATCGGCGTTGACATTGCCTCCGTGCGAGCACGAAGGCGCGTTGGGCGCCAGCACGGTGTTGAAACCGACTCGTTCCATTTGCCCGTCCGTCCAAAGCGTGCCCCATCTCCCCTTGACCGACTCGCCTTGGCGATAGTACCCACTGTCGTTCACTGCCAGGCAAAGGTTCGGTTGGACGTCCATCCCGGTTACCGAATTGGCGATTCCCTGGGACAGCTCGTGAGTACGAAGACCGGCCGTTGTTACGCCGTAGTCCCGCGATCGCACGCGCTCGCTCATCAGGATCGTGTTGCTGGTGCCGTCGCGGATGTCCGCAAACGTGTTCCATCGCCCGAAGCAGCCGCGATAGTTCGCCTTGTTGCCGTCGTTCAGATTGTCGGTCTGATCGCCGACGCAGAACGCATAGCTGTGGTCCTGCTCGGCACTATCGGGCGGGCCATAGTCGGAGGGGCACAGGAGATTTTCGGGCGCCCGGTTCCACACGCTCCAACCTGCCCACGCCGCAGGACCACCAGGAGCGATACTTGCAGTGGAGTCTCCAGCCATGATCCGGTCGTACATGGCGCTTTGCTCAAAGAACGGGAGCAAAGGGACGAAGGCGGCGAGGCGTCCGCCGTTGTTGGAAGTGCGCTCACTGCCGTTGAAGGCGTGGTTGGTCCCGCCTCGCCGGGACGGGAGCGACTTGTACGAGTCATGGTAATTGTGACACGCCAGAGCCAACTGTTTCAACTGGTTCGTGCACTGGGCGCGGCGCGCGGCCTCGCGGGCTGCTTGCACCGCCGGTAACAACAGTGCGATCAAGATGCCGATGATCGCAATCACAACAAGGAGTTCGACAAGCGTGAACGCTTGTCTCTTGCGTAAGACGTGAGACATGGGAACACCCCCACAGAGTGAGAAAAAGAGGAAAAGGAAGAAGAAGTCACCTAAGGATTTGGACAATGCCTTACCAAAATCCAACAGAATCATAGTCCTACGGTTAGGCAAGTGTCAATCGTCTTCTCGGGAATGTACTCTGCGAACGCTTTGGTGCCGTGCCTTCTTTGGCCCTGTTCGGCCGAGTAGATCCGACTCTGGCGAGTGTATCGCTAATCCCCTCCAGGAGCGGGGATGGAGAATCGGACCAACTGATTGACACGGTTCCGCCCAAACCTGCGCTCCGCAAGCAAAGGACCGCCCCGCCGCGGAACGGCTGTCCCATATACAGAGCGAGTGGGCCTGCTCCCCCGAAGGCAGTCACCGCCTGTTGACCGGTGCTTTGACTGGTCTCGAACAGGTCCTCAGCCAAGCTGCCGATGCCTGTCGGGGAGTTCCATCTGTGATGGACGGTCTGGCTTCCGCTCTGAAACGTGCCGCCTGGGCAGCCCTGACTACGGTTCCGGCCGGGCGTTGGCGAAGTCCGGCATGATCATCGATCGGAACGCTGCGTATGGATTCACTATCGACCGAACGGGGGGGTTGGGATTCGGGACAGCCTCAATTCTCAAGCAGCACATAGGCACGCGATGAGACCGTTTGTCCGTCGCTGAGAGAATAGGGACGCTCTCCATAATTCACCACCACCCGCTGACCGTTGCTGTAGGTGGTTTCGAACACCTCGTCGGCCAACTGCCGATGCCCGTCGAGAAACTCCATCTGCAGATGCCCGAGTCGCTCAAGGTCGTCGAAGACACGCCGGAGCCCGGCCACCGCCTGCTTGAGACCTTCGGCGTCGTCGTAGCGGTAGTCGCGCTGCCCCAGCCAGTTCTTGCTCTCGTCGAGGAGGAAGTGGCCGTAGAAATAGGCCAGCGGCGCGCCTCCATACTCGATGTTGCGCAGGTAGCCTTCCTCTCCGGGAAGGCTGTTGACCACTTCGGTCGACAGGTTGTAAAGCAGCACGCCGTGATAGACCGTCTGGTAGAGGGGCACACGCGAGTCGACATACGGCTTCTTTGCCAGCGGAGACCACTTGTCGCAATCGATATAGAGCAAGCGATCGAGGGCCGGGGCGGCGAAATCGAGCGAACCTTCCGATTGGGCCCCGCCGAATGTCTCGCGTGCCCGGGCGAGAATCCGCACCGCTGCCTCGGCATCCTGGCTGCGCGTCTGCGGATGCCGGGGATCGAAGCACGGACGCGGACCGAGAATCGAAAGGACGTCGGAATAGTGACACCCCTGGAAACCGAGTTGGCGAATCCGCGGCAGGTCGCGTCGGACGAAGAGTTCGTCGGCACGCACGAGACAGATATTGTAGCTCTGTCCGCCGCCCCACACGCCGCCTTTTACCGGCGTGCCGTCGAAACGCTTGCGAAGGTAAGCCTCGCTCCAGTCTTCCGAAATTCGATAGGCTCCGTAGTAGCAGTCGTGGGCCACAACCTGGTAACCGAGCGACTGCCCATGGCGGATCGTCTCGCGAAGTTCCGTTTCGCCGCCCAGCGCCGGCTCGACGGGGAAAATCTGCGGGTAGCGGCCGTCGTGGCCGCCGCGGTTCCACCCGACCAGGCAAAACTCGGCTCGCTCGATCCCCTGGCGGTCACATTCGTCAAAGATGTCCCTGAGCCGCGCGAAGTCGCAGAACACCCGCACGGGCGGTTCATTCTCCGGCGTCTGCTCAGTGACCTCGTGTGGCACCGGCTTCACTCCCAGCCGGACCCGGACCTGCAAGGCCTGCGCCGAGTAGGCCAAGGGAGGTGAAGACGCTGCTCGGTCGCGCAGCGGCCGTATGTCGCGATGGACGAAGTTGTGCTGCCGATAACGTTTCGCCACGCCTAACCACGAAGCCTCGTCGGCGGGCAGAAAGTGATATTGGACGGCCAAATTGTCGGCTAGACGCGGCTCCTTGGGGGCCGACCGCAAGGTGAAGGCGGGGTCGATCGCATACTCCTTCCGCGGTCCCCAGGCCGTGCTGATGCAGACGCGGGCGTCGTACTGCCCGCTCGCCACAATCCCGGCCATGCCGGTCGTTCCTCGCACGGCGCCGAACACGGGCATGGGACACTGGCAGATGCTCTGATAGACCGACACCCAGTGTTCGGCCGGCTTCTTGTCGCGGAACAGGCAGGTCGCGCCCGACTGCTGGGCGATTACCAGGTAGCCCTCCTCACCCTCGGTTGCCGCACCGAAACGAGGCAGGAGACGCAGAGTCTTCAGCCGAACGCCGCTCGTCTCCGAGATGCCGGCTGCCGGGACCTCGACGCTGAGCACGTCGCCGTCGGCATTGAAGTTCATCGGAAAGGCGAATCCCAACTCGGCCTGCCGGCAAACAACCTGACGCGAGTTCCCGGCCGAATGAAATTCAAATGTCCATCCTGTCTTGGGCACCACTTCCTGTCGTCTCTCGGCTCCGGCGTCATCCCAATAGGCTATTTCGGCAAGGCCGGTGCTTTGCCATTGCAACTCCGTATCGGCACGACGTGCTGCCAGATGCGTTGTCTGTTCGTCAAACGTCCACTCCAAAGTGTCTTCGTTTGCACCGACGGTTGCTGACGGAATAACGGTCGCCAAGAGAAGAACCGCGGGGCCAACCGTAAGGAAGACGAATCTGGCGGAATTTCGAGGAGTGTGTTTCACAGAAGCACCCGTTTGGTAGGAGAATGATCGTCTTGCCGACCCTTTGACGTCCGTTCCGGAACGTGTCACCCGAACCGCCTTCACTACGGTTCCGGCCGGGCGTTGGTGAAGCCCGGCATGTCAGCCCGTGGGGTCTCCAGCGACAGCCGCTTACCGGTCTCGATCGATTCCAGCATCGTACGATAGTCTGGATCGCCCGTCGATGGGAACAGGAAACCGCCATCGGAAGACACCGGGACGCCGCGGCCGCCGGCTTCTTTGGGCAGGTGAGCCGTCAACGCCGGACTGAGTCCCGGATGGGTGAAGTTGATCCAGGCGAAGCGGCCCTCCCAGTCGATGGTGCCCTCCAGCTTGCCGTGGCACTCGGCGCAGCGGCGGTCGTAGACGCCGAGGAAGCCCTTGACGTACCAGTGCGAGGGCTGCCCCGTGACGGCGTCGCAGCAGAGGTCGCGGCGACCGGGCGCGGCGGGGCGGCTGTGGGCGTAGGTGCCGTAGTAGGGGACGTTGGCGTCGATCCAGGCATAGATGCGTTGCCTGTCTTTCGGCGGAACGGGACGCCCGACGTGGGATTCCTCGAAGTATTCCGGCAGACGGCTGGCGAATGTGCCCGTCATGAGCGGCTGGTTCACGGCCGTAGGCGTACGCAGGAGCCAGAAGAAATGGACGAGCGGCCGGCCCTTGGCGGCCTCTTCGGGGAGCATCTCGCCGGTGGCCATGTCGTGCTGCCGATAGGATCGGCTGCGACCGAGGAGATTGTCGTAGGACATGCTGAAATAGCGCGTCTTGTCGCCGCTCAGATCGCAGCCACCGTCAGGAGCGGGACCGCTGTGGCACTCGACACAGTACCTGTCCAGCACCGGCTGAACGAGGGAAGGATAGTCAAGGACGCCGTCCTTACCCCACACGGGCGCGGTGAGGTTGCGTGGAGGCCTGCCCGCGGCCAGCGGATATCCGGCGACCGATCGGGGCGACGACTGCCGTGGTTCGTGGCAGCCGATGCAACTGACCCGCTCGCCCGGCATGAGCTGGAGTGCGGAAGTCATCCGTTGCAGTTCCCGCCCTTCGGCATCGAGAACCTGGAAGTAGATCTCGCGCAGGGCCGGCACGCGGAAATGGGCCGAACCGTCCTCCTCAACCGGCACGGTGCCCCAATCGCGCTTGGCGTAGTACGTGCCGTAGCTCATCACGGGCGATTGATCGTAGGCCCGGGATACGAGATCCTCGGTCTTGCGAACCTGCTCCATGACGCGAATCGACTTCACTCGTCCGCGGGCGATCGCCGGCTCCAATCCCTGGTAAACGTCACCCAGAAGCAGCGTGCCGGTCGGGTTGCTCTCCGTCGAATCGGGAGCCGACGCCGGGGCCTCGACACGATCGGGGATCTTGACCGGAGCGGCCTTGGGTTTCAGGGGAATGGGAAAGAAACAACTCTGTACGGGGTCTTCGTAGAGCAATCGGCGGCGCCCTTCGGCGTCGATCTGATGAATGCGAAACCGCTGCAGTTGGGCGTCGCCTTGAGAGCAAAGGAAAGAACGATCGCTGATCGGGAACGGATCGCGATAGGCCCATTCCTGCCGGCGATCGCCGATCGTGTCGAAGCCAGGGGTGATGTAGCGGAAGCCCTTCCCGCGAGGCTCCTCCGGGCCGGCACTGCGATCGATCAGGCCGATGGCCCCGTGCGGAAAGCCGTGATGGGGCGCAAAGGTGGCCACCACACGATCGTTGCGGTCCGGTAGCGGCCGGGCCTGCCAGAAGGTGCCGACATCGCGGACCATGTTGCCGAAATACAACTGGAAGACGGTGCCGTCGGGATACTGCGTCCAAAGGCTCTGACGGTAGGTCAGGTCGCGATCGATGTACTCCCAACGAGTGAACAAGACGCGGCCGTCAGGGAGCATCTGGGGGCTGAAGTCGGAAAGCGTGTTCATGCTCACGCAGCGCACATCCTGGCCGTCTGCCGACATGCGGTAGAGATTCGATGCCGGGCCGGGCTGGCAAACGGTGTGGCCGAACCGGCGCGTGGAGACGAACACGACGTCGCCGTTGGGCATGGGGCAGGGACTCACATCGTAGAACGGACCGTCCGTCAGTTGCCGCAACCCGCTGCCGTCGGCGTTGATTCGCCAGAGATGCCAGTGCGACTCGTCCTTGCGGCGATAGGAAAAGAACAGCGTCCGGGCATCATCAGAGATGTTGACGTCGTAGATGCAGCCGTCGCGATCTTCGAAAATCGTTTGGGCCGGCAGGCCGGGCCGGGTTGGGTCGACGATGCGAATACTGCAGCCGGGTGACCGGGGTTGAGACATCCACAGGTCCAGTCCCACGGCGTTGGGAGCGGTGAGCGGGAAACGCGTGATGCAGACCAGCGGCGGCAACTTCTCGCGCTGGAGTTCCTCCGGCCAGGCCGAATCATCCGGTTCGACGTAGACTCGGAAGAGGTTGACGGAGCCGGGTGTCTTGAGCTTCACCGCAAACTGGGCGTTCTTACAGGACTTCCCGGCAACCAGTGAGAACGGGATCTGCTTCATCGAATCGCACGCGACCGCGAGCTTCGTTTCTGCAATCGTTCCACTTCCGGCATCGTTTAATGCGACATACAGGTCGGCCGTGGCGTCACGGCCTTTCGCCCAGAGATATCCCTTGCAGCTTCTGCCCTCGACCACCGGAAACCCCTGGTGATCGGGCCCTCCGTACTCGATCGACACTTCCCCGCGACCTTTGGTGAGATCCATTCGTTGCGAACGCGACGCTCCGGGACCGGCCGGCGGTTCGATCTCATACAAAGCCTGAACCTGTCCGAGACTGCCGGGAGACCAGCCACGGCAGACTTGTGGAGCGGATGCCCCGGGAGCCGAAAGCTCAATGGCTCGCTTCGTTCCATCCTTCTCGATCCACAGATTGCGGTATCGGGCTTCTCGTTGCCAGGGGCGGAAGGCGATCCGGCCGCCGATCAGCGGATGCTCCTTGTCTTCGTAACGATGAATCAGCTCGCCCTGCACGTAGATGTCCAGCGTGGTCTCGGTCATCTCTACCACAAGGGAGATCCACTGCCCGACCGGCACGGTGCAGGGGAAGAAGCCGATTGGCTCGTAGTTGTGGCGATGTCTGGCGAGATGGAGGACCTGTTTGTCGGCGTAGAGAGAAACCTCGTATCCGTTCCAGTTGTCGGCGCCCACGCCGGCGTCGCTCAGTTTGACCAGCAATCCCACGTTCCCGCCGCGGTTGTCGGTGAAGAACAGTTCCGCTCCAACGCGACCGGCAGATAGGTCTAGATCGTCCAGGACCAATTTCGGCCCACGCCCCGGTCCTACGGAAACGACACCGTCGTCAACTCTCCAATCGCCGCCCAGCGTCCGAAAGCCGGCGACCGCGACGGGAGATGCGTCCTGGATAAAGTACTCGTCGACGAATGCCGTTGAGCGATCGGCCGATTGGACTTCCCCGATGTGCGGGCTCAGCCAGGGACCGCTCAAGAGCACTGCGACGACTACGACAGATCGCTGCATCGTGATTATGGAAGATAGTTGAAGGAGAGACACACGCCACTGGAATGATAGCCGTGGAGGTTCCCCGCCGCAACGTTTGCCCGCTGCAAATCGGTGCGCGAGTGTGACGATTAGCGCAGAGTATACGTAAACCAACCAGGCCCTTGCGGGTTTGTGTCAGATTGGGATGAACGCTTTGCGGAGCGGGCTCTCTTGATGCCGGCCGTCTCAACGGGTCCGGAGACCGACCTTGGCGTCAGATGACAATGCTGTGGAGCAGCAGGCGGTGGGAGGTCGTTTCCTGGCTGAGCCTGGCGAGGATGTTCTTCACCTCGAGGACGTCCGTCTTGATTGCCTCGGCCAGGTGAGCTTCGAGAAGGGATTGTTCAACGTCCTTGGCGAACGAGACGGCATACCCGGGATGCACGGTTCCCTTCTCGATCTTTTCGATCATGCCGTCGATCTCGTGGCTCATCATCCGGGCGGCCTTGGGCGAGAACTTTCCCACGGCGAACAGGGCCGGCATCTCCTCGACGATCTGGCCTATCCGCTGTATCGCTCCGGCATGAGATTGCTCCTGGCGTTGAAGGATGCCCCATGTCTCCCTATGTTCCGGAAGGCACTCCTCCATAAGTTCGTAGTAATGGCCAATCCGTTGCTCGTTCTCGATCAGGGCGGTCATCAACACGGCCAGTTCGCCCTCCACGCCCGTCCCACCAGGCGACTTGCGATCGTTCTTCTTGAGGTAGAACATGTACTCCTTGTCTTCACCGGTGATGTGACCGATCCACCATTGCTTCAAGAACCGGAGGACTTCTCGAACACCAGGTCCGCCATCTTGCAGGCTCTTGAAAAGCAGGTCGCGGGTCTCGCCGGTGAGTCTCTCGTGGCTTCGTTGGTGGGCTGCATAGCCTGGAAAACCGGCCTCCAACATCATTCGTTCTTCATCTTTGAAGTGGGTCTGCGTATACTCGCTCAACCGACGCATGATCGTCGGAATTGCCCTCTGATCCTCCTCTCCACCGAGAATCATTTCATAGAGCCAGTTGACCAGTGAAATGATCGTCTGGTGTTGCGAGTCCAGGGTCGGATCGCCGACGCTGTAATAGTCGCGCCACTGAATCATCAGCGGACTGCCGATTAGCGATGCGCTCTGCATGCTGCCCCTCCTGCAGAATTCCAGGCCCACAAAACAAACGTGCGGTTGATACCGCAGAATATGTGGATTCTACGGCAACCATAGGTCGGATGCGTGCTGGAGGAGCTATTGATAAGCGCCGTGCTCCTGTTTTTTTGGCTCTCCGCATCGCCGTTCTGCTCAGGCTGCCGTTTGGGCACAACCAATACCCCTCTAAAGTATATTCCGACTCCTCTCCGGCAGGATTCCTCTCGCTGCCACAGTCCCTACAATGAAGATCATCGGAGTCTAATCTGCGAGAACCGTTGTCGAGCTGGTGCCGTAACCTGCTTGTTGGAAACGCTTTACGGTTGTCCCGGTGATGTCGTCATCTATTGGCGTTGCGGCGAAAGCAAGCTAGATTTGGAAAACGACGACTCGTCATCTTGTCACCCAATTTCTTCGATCGCTCCATTTGTCGACCCCCAAGGGTTCGGGTACAATGAGCGGTTTGACTGCTGGCAGGTCCCTTGTACTACCCGCTTTAAATACGGTTAAGTTCTTCGCAATGGGCCGCGGCCGACCGAAGCAAGGCACTGCAATTGAGTGCCGCTTCGCACTGGTTGGCGGCCCTGCGACGAGGGGATCCTCCAGTCAACACCAAGGAGGCACGATCGGTGCAAATCCGAATTTCGACCCGGCACGGGAATGTTAGTGATGCGACCCAGGAGAAGATTACCGCGAAGGTTGAGAAGCTGGGTCGGATCTTTGACCGGCTTTCGGAGATTACGGTCACCGTCGACCTGGAGCGTCGCGACGCTCCGTCGGTGGATCTTCGTGTGTCGGCCGAGCACAAGCACGATTTCGTTGCCGCGGCACAGGCCGAAGAGTTAATGGCCGCATTAGACTTGGCCATACACAAGCTGGAACAGCAGTTGCGGAAATACAAAGAAAAGATTCAGGGCCGCCATCGTGATGGGTCCGTGAAACAGCTCGGACCAGAAGAAGTCCAGGCGGAGCCGGTCGAGTAATCGTCCGAGGTCTGCCCGGCGTAGCCGACTGCGATAGGGTTGCGGTTCAGGTTCGTTTTCTGCGAGGGAGGCATTTGCTGCTTCTCAGCGCGGAAATCTGTCCGGGGCTTGTGCGGGTGGCTACCTGTGATCGAGGGTGGTCCTTGTTTTTTGTCGACTGCCCCCCCTTCAGTGGGCGTGAGGAGATTTGTTGGATGAAGTTTGCCGACTTTGTATTAGCGGAGAGCGTCCAGGCTAGCTTGGCCGCCGAGGATAAGGACGGCGTCATTCGCGAGATGGTTCAATCGCTGCTTGACGCCGGTGGAATTGAAGAAGAAGAGCTGGAGAGTATCATCAAGGCGATCATGAAGCGCGAAGAGCTCGGCTCGACCGGCATCGGTCGGGGCGTGGCTGTGCCTCACACGAAGCACCCAAGCGTCGACAGGCTCGTCGGAACCGTTGGTGTTAGCCATGACGGAGTCGACTTCCAGAGCTTGGACGGCGAGAAGGTGCATCTCTTCTTTCTGCTGATCTCGCCGCCGGACCGCCCTGGTGATCACCTGCGGGCCTTGGAGAATATCTCACGCCAGTTGCGCGACGACACCTTCTGCCGCTTTCTCAAACAAAGCAAGACGGCGGACGATATTCGTCAACTTCTGGAGGAAGCCGACAACAACCAGTTCGGCTCGTAGGTCTCAGGGTTGCCCAAGAAGGCGGAGATCGTCGCGCGTGCGAGTCGGTTTTCGCCGGGGATCGCCGGGACAGGGAAACCAATCGGATTTTGTTTTCGACGGAATGGCTGGGAAAGGGACGACTGGTGGCCCCGTTGCCGCTTACATGCCGAGGGCCGAGAGCATTCGTTGAGCGTAAGAAGGGGAAGGGTGTTTGCGGTCTTTCCCGGATAGAAGAGAGAGTATCGCCGACATGGAACAGCGACCGGCAACCCGAGCGTTACGCGTGGGAATCCCCGAGGGATTGCACATGCGCGCCGCCATGGAGGTGGCCAAGTTGCTCGGGCGCTTCAAGTCGCATGTCGTCCTGGTGAAGGAAGGGCAACGGGTCGATGGTTGTGACGTCCTTCAGATTCTCTCCCTGGCTGCCGTTCAGCACGAAGAATTGACGGCCGAGGCGAGCGGAGACCAGGCCGAAGAGGCACTTGCGGCGTTGGCGGCGTTGTTCGACAACGACTTTGCCGAAACAGAAGAAACAACGAAAGAAAAGGGCTGACGACTCCCACTGCGCCGAACCTGACGCCGCCAATCGAGAAGCCTCGCGGGTACGATCGGATCGCAGGGATTGGAGCGAGCTCTCTGCCCTCGACGGGCCGGCGAAATGCCGTAGGTCGAAGGGGTGTCATGAAAAAACTGCAGGGAATTGCGGTTTCGCCTGGCGTTGCCATCGGCGAAGCGCTCGTGATGGACACGGAGGGGTTTCGGATCCCCCGGCGGTTCGTTGCGCGCGATGCCGTCGAAGAAGAACTCGAGCGGCTCCATCGGGCCATCGACAGTGCGGGCGCCGAGATTGCCCGGAATCAACAGGCCGTCGCCTTCGAACTGGGCGAGCAGTATGCCGCGATCTTCGAAGCTCACTTGCGCATGCTCGAAGGCGCCAAGTTACGCGGCGAACTCGAAGAAATGATTCGCGATCGCCACTACTCGCCCGAGTATGCCGTGAGCCGGACGTTTCGCCGCTACGCAGAGCTGTTCGAGAAACTGCAAGCCGAAACGTTCGCCTCCAAAGCCAACGACATTCGCGACATCGAGAAACGCCTGTTACGCAATCTCCTCGGACGCCGCCGCGAGGGGCTGTCCAAGCTTACTTCACCCGTGGTGGTCCTGGCCCATAACCTCACCCCGAGCGAAACGGCCAATCTCAACCGCGAGTTCGTGCGCGGTTTCGTCACCGAGACCGGGGGGCCGGGCAGTCACACGGCGGTCGTCGCGGGCGCCCTGGAAATTCCCGCCGTGTTGGGAACCGGGCCGTTCTTAAACGAAGTCTCCGGCGGCGACCTGGTGATCATCGACGGGGATGAAGGCCTTGTGATCCTCCATCCCGATGAAGAGACCATTGCCCGCTACCAGCACGAAGCCGAGGAGCTTCGCTCCCTGGCCATTCAACTGGAAGAATTGCGCG
>Ga0123328_1000133_pt1 | contig 73322 bp, 56 predicted proteins | sample BioC12SIPDNA_2_FD_89702 | JGI IMG/M metagenome (GOLD analysis project Ga0123328, IMG submission 89702) | Anaerobic biogas reactor microbial communites from Washington, USA - Biogas_R1_A C12 SIP DNA | ecosystem: Engineered > Bioreactor > Anaerobic > Unclassified | place: Washington, USA...
GGCTGGCCGCGTTTTGCGCGGCTCCCGACCCAGGGTTGCGCACGGCTCGTTTCACTCGCCGTGCTGCACCCTGGGCTGGCTTAGGGGCGTCCCTTCGGGACGGGCAGAGCAAACGAGTCGGGCTATTCTTGCGGGGCGACCTTGACGCCGTCGCGAAGGCTGCTTTGCGGCATGCTTATGACCAGGGCGCCGTCGTCGAGGCCGGAGAGGACCTCGGCTTGCCGATCGTTCATCAGGCCGAGCTCGACCTGGCGAATCCGGGCCCGGCCGCGTTCGACCACGAACACCTGCCACTGGCCGTGTTCACCGCGGAACAGGGAAGACCGCGGCGCGACGAGGGCTTGCTGGCGCGTCGTGGTGATGATCTTCACGCGGAGCCGGTACCCCACCTGGAGGCCGTGCTCCGCGGTGAGCCGCTTGAGGTCCTCAGGGTCAAACGCGACGATCACCTTGACCCGCTGCTCCTCGACGCCGAGGGAGCTGACCTTGGTAAAACCGGCCGGGTAGATCCTGGCGACCTTGCCTCGGGCGGGTCGCGGTCCGACCGCGGGGCCATAGATTTCCACCGGGTCGCCGAGTTCGACGCGGCCGACGTCGACGCTCAGCAGGTCGGCTTCGACCTCCAGGTCTTCCAGCCGCCCGACCTCGAGCAGCGGCGCGCCGGCGGCGAGGAACTGTTCATCGACCACGTGGCGCTTGAGCACGACGCCGTCGACGGGGCTGAGGATTGTCGCGCGGCGCTCGTCGAGCCGGGCCTTTGCCAGGGCCGCCTCGGCCTCCGCCCGTTGCTGCTTGAGGACGGCGTCGCTGAGCGACTTGTCGGCGATCATCTGAAGGATCATCTCTGGCAGGATCTCCGCGGCCACCGTGAGGGCTTTCGCGATCTTCAGCACCAATTCGTCCTGGGCGAGATCGAACTTGCTGGTGACGTAATCCAGCGCGGCCAGGTCGCGCTCGTCCTCGGTCACGGCGGCGGCGGCGTGGGCCTGCTTGATCCGTTCCAAGCGCTTGGCGAAATAGGCTTTCCTTTCCGCGCCCGAATCGACCCGCGTCTGGGCCGCCTTGATCGTGTCGTTCATCGACCGCGCGAATTCGTAGGCTTGGCGCATGGCCAGCTCCTCGAGGGCCTTGGCGAGATTCTCGACGATCGACGCATCGAGCCGCTTGACGACGGCCTGGGCCTGGTCGACGGCCAGTTGCAGGTCGTCGGCGACGATCCGGGCCAGGGGGTGGGCCGGATTGTCTTTCTCCGCGGCGTCGCCCTCCCGGAGGGCGATCTCTTCGATCCGCGCGGCATAGGGCATGGAGACGAGGTGGGTCCGCGAAAGCCGGGTGATCGCCCGCTCGTCGATGTACTCCTCGATCGGCCCGGAAGCGATGCAAACGACCTCGACCGCCTCGCCCGGCCGCAGGACCAGCGCGCTGGCAATCGCCGCAACGATGATACAGCCGGCGAGGATCGCGAGTATCCACTTGGTCGTGTTCATTGGGGTGTTCCGGCCTGGGCGGCAGGTTGCAGGTTTATACCGGGTTCCCAAGCGGGAGCTTGGGAACCAGAATTAAATGAGAACCAGAACTAAATAGGAACCAGGATCGTCGGGACCCTGGAGTACTTCGCTCCTTCGGTATTTGGTCATTCCTTCGCCATTCGCCAGTTGACATTCGCCATTCGCCATTCGCCATTTCCCTCCGACCGTGCCCTCCCTCCCTCCCTCCCTCCCTCACTCACTCGCTTGGAGGGCTGCGAGCCAGTCCATGCGGTGAATGCTCCGCTGCACGAAGAGGTATGCCGTTACGGTGAAGGCCAGTGCCAGCAGGGCGGTCGTCGCCGGGGTTGCCGCCGACAGGATCACCGGAAATCGCATCAATTCCGATTCGTAGCTGGCTGCCATGGCGACCGTCAGGTAGTATCCCAGGGGCAGCCCGAGCAGGGTGCCGAAAAACGAGAGCAGCAGGCTCTCGCGGAGCAGCAGGCCGCCGATTTGCCAGGGGCCGTAGCCCAGCGTTCGCAGGGTGGCCACCTCGCGGCGGCGTTCGGCCAGGCTCACCAGCGATGAATTCAGGATGCTGCCGAAAAAAATCACGCCGGCGAATACCACGAGGACAAAGATGAAGACCTTCATATTCAAGACGATCGTGTCTTCGAGGCTTTGGATCATCGTGCGGCGGTCTGCCACGCCCTGAATCGCGGGCAGTTGCTTGAGGTGGCGATTGAGTTCCGCCCGGGCGGCCGGATCCGGCTCGACTTTCAATTGTACACCGGTCAAGGCGTATTCTTCGCCAATTAGCCGGCTGAGATACTCGATGTCGGTGTAGATGGCGGCGCCGAGATAGCTGTCGGCGATTTCCACGACCGGCACTTGGCGCGGCTGGCGGAGCCCCTTGGTCGGGCGGACGGTGACCCGGTCGCCCGGCTCCAGGTCGAGAATCTGGGCGAGGATGCGGGTCATCGCCAGGCCCGAGGTGGGAATCCGGATGGGGCGCGCGTGGGCATCGCGGGGGACGGTCAGGGCGGCGTCGGCGGCCAGGCCGGTGATCCCGCCCTCGTGGCGGAGGTGCCCGTGTTCGAAGGTGCAGGCGACGTTGAGCAGCGGCTCGGCGCGGGCGACCGCCGGCAGCCGCGCGGCTTCGAGCAGGGCGTCGGGCCCGCGTTCGTCCTTGAATGTCAGCTCGATGTCGCTTCGGACGAGCCACTTGAACTGGAAGTCGACAAGGAAGTAGGTCGCCTCGACCATCATGAAGCCGCTGGTCATGACCGCCGCTCCCATCGCCGCGGCGAAGACGCCGGCGATCGAGCGGACGCGGCTCCGCGCGAGGCTGCGAAACACCATCCGCCAGCCGACGCCCAGCCGGCGCCAGAAGAACGCCACCTGTTCCAGCAGAATCCTGCCGCCGCGTTTCGGCGGCGCGGGGCGCATCGCCTCGGCCGGTTGCAGGCGCAACACGGCCCGCGTCCCCCGCAGGCTTCCCAGCAGGGCGCAACCGAGGCTGATCGCCAGCGCGGCCAGCATCCGCCCCGGATAGAAGTGATTCTCCAGCGCGGGAAATACAAAGAAGAAGCGGTAGACCCACGTCATCCATTCCGCCAGGAGATAACCGAGTCCGCAGCCGGCCAGTCCGCCGGCCAGTCCGACCGCCAGGCCGAACTTGAGAAAGTGCAGAAACACCTGCCAGTCGCTGTAGCCGAGGGCCTTGAGCGTGCCGACGATCGTCCGCTGCTGCTCGGCGAGCCGGGTCAGCAGCACGTTGAGGACGAGCGCCGCGACCGTCAAGAAGACCACCGGCATGAAGACGGCAAACGTTTGCAGCCCTTCAATCTCCTCGCTGAGGTACTTGTTCGAAAGCTGATCGGCCAGGGGGGTCGTCGTGAACACGCCGCAGTCGGCCAGGAGCAGTTCGGCGCGGTCGAGGATTTCCTCCGTGGAGACCGCCGTCCCGGGGGCGAGCCGCCCGAGCACCTGGTTGGCCGCCCCGTCGAAGTCGAATACGTCCTCGGCATACGACTCCTTGAGGAAGAAGACGCCGAAGTGTTCCGCGTCGGGCATGATCGTGCCCGGCGAGAGCATGTAGACGAACTCGGCGGAGATCGCCGTCCCCACGACGTAGAGTTCCTGGCTGCGGTTGTTCAGCAGGAGCTTGACCCAGTCGCCCGGCGCCAGGCCGTGGGCCTCGGCGAAGGCCTCGTTGACGATCACCTCGTTGCCCCGGCCGGGGCTGAAATAGGCCCCGCGGCGGAGCACGATGTCGTTGATCACCGCCTCGCGCCGGTCGGGCATCGAAAGCACCAGCGCGTTCAAGGGCTCGGGCGCCGCCTCGAGATCGACCGTCGCATAGAACTGGATTCGCGGGCGGATTTCCGTCACGCCCGGCAGTTCGGCGACCGCTCGCAGGTCGACCCGCGGCGCCTTTTTCAGTTCGATCGAGAAATCGGCCATCCGGCACTGCCGATAGTAGTCGGTCTTGGCCCGCGTGAGGTTGTTGTAAGCCGTCCCCATCGCGACGAAGCAGGCGACGCCGACGAGCACGATCCCGGCAATCGCCGCGAGCAGCCAGACATGGGCGAAAAGCTCCCGCCGCAGCTTCCGGTCGAGGACGCTCACCAGGTCACCTCCTCGGGCGGCAGCGGGCGGGCGTTCTCGCGGACTTCGACGACCTGGCCGCTGCGGAGGCGGATGACCCGATCCGCCACCTGGGCGATCGCCCCATTGTGGGTGATCAGCACGATCGTCTTGCCGAGCCTCGTCTTCAGGTCGACGAGCAGTCGCAGGACCCGCTTGCCGGTGGTGAAGTCGAGCGCCCCGGTCGGCTCGTCGCAGAGGAGGATCGCGGGGTTCTTGGCCAGCGCCCGGGCGATCGCCACGCGCTGCTGCTCGCCGCCCGACATCTGCGAAGGGAAATGGTCGAACCGTTCCTCGAGTTGGACCAGCCGCAGCGCTTCATCGACATCCATCGGCTGGCGGCTGATTTCAGTGGAGACCATGACGTTTTCACGCGCGGTCAGGTTGGGCACGAGGTTGTAGAACTGGAAGATGAACCCGACCGTGTCGCGGCGGTATCGGGTCAGCTCCGCGGCGGTGAAGCTGGTCAGCTCGCGATCGCCAAAGAAGACCCGGCCGGCGGTGGCCTTGTCCAGGCCGCCGATGATGTTCAGAATCGTCGACTTGCCCGATCCGCTCGGCCCGACCATCACGAGCAGCTCGCCCTCGAAAATCTCCAGGGAGACGCCCTCGATCGCGCGCACGGCCACCTCTCCCATCTGGAAGACCCGATCGACGGATTCGAGGCGGAAAATCGGTTGGCCCTTCATCGGCGGAGCGCGCGGGGGGGCGTGGTGGTTGGTGGTTGGAGAAGCGGATTGTCCGGCGATTGCCCCCACAAGGAGCGTACGTTCGCGCTGCTGCGGGGGCAACCGCCGGGCGCCGCGAGGGCGCGCGCCAAGCGAAGAACTTCCGCTAGAATCGCTGTTTTCGCTAGGGCCGGAAGAAGCGGTCGTCAGCCGGCCGCCGCGCGGCCGTCGGCCGGCGGCTGGAACTTCCGCAGGCGGAGGCTGTTGGCGACGACCGATACGCTGGAGAAGCTCATCGCGGCGCTGGCGAGAATCGGCGAGAGCAGCCAGCCCAGCCACGGATAGAACACGCCGGTGGCGATCGGGATGCCGACGATGTTGTAGACAAAGGCCCAGAACAGGTTCTGCCGGATCGTGCGGATCGTCGCCCGCGACAGGGCGATCGCCGAGACCACGCCGCCAAGGTCGCCGCGGACGAGCGTGATGTCCGAGGCCTCGATGGCGACATCGGTTCCCGTGCCGATCGCGATGCCGACGTCGGCCCGGGCCAGGGCCGGCGCGTCGTTGATCCCGTCGCCGACCATGGCCACGATGTTCCTCTCCTGCTGGAGCTGCCTGACCTGGTCGGCCTTCTCTGGCGGGAGGACTTCGGCGAAGACGCGCTGGATGCCGACCTGGCCGGCCACGGCGAGCGCCGTGCGGCGGTCGTCGCCGGTCATCATCACCACCTCCAGGCCCATCCGCCGCAGCGTCTCGATGGCCTGCCGCGCCTCGGGCTTGACCGGATCGGCCACGGCGATCACCCCGGCCAGGCGGCCGTCGATGGCCAGCAGCATCGGGGTCTTGCCGGCGGAGGCCAGTTCGGCGAGCAGGCGCTGCTCGGCTTGGCCGAGGGGAACGCCGCGCTTGGCCAAGAGGGTCCGATTGCCCACGAGCAGCCGCTTTCCCTCCAAAGTCGCCTGGATCCCCTGGCCGGCGACGGCGCTGAAGTCCTCCGGTTCGCCCAGCTCGATGCCGCGCTGGCGAGCCGCGCGGACGATCGCCTCGCCGAGGGAATGCTCGCTGGCCCGCTCGGCCGACGCGGCCAGGCGGAGCAGTTCCTCTTCGAGCAGGCCGTCGCAGGGCAGCAGATCGGTTACGGCCGGTTGGCCCCGCGTGATCGTGCCGGTCTTGTCGAACACGATGGTCTGCACCCGGTGGGCTGTCTCCAGCGCTGCGCCGCTGCGGATCAGCACGCCGCTCTCCGCGCCGCGCCCCGTGCCGACCAGGATTGCCGTCGGCGTGGCCAGTCCCAGGGCGCACGGGCAGGCGATGATCAGCACCGAGACGGCCCGGACCAGCGCGGTGGCGAGCTTCGCGTCGGGCGCGGCCAGGAGCCACGCCGCGAAGGTCACCAGCGCGATGCCGAGCACGATCGGCGTGAAGATGCCGCTGACGGTGTCGGCCAGCCTGGCGATCGGGGCCTTCGAGCCCTGCGCCTCTTGAACGAGGCGGACAATCTGCTGGTGGGCCGTCTCGCTGCCGACCTTCGTAGCGCGAAAGCGGAAAGCGCCCGTGCGGTTGAGCGTCGCCCCAAACACCGCGTCGCCGGGACGTTTTTCGACCGGCATGCTCTCGCCGGTCAACATCGACTCGTCGACCGACGAGGCGCCCTCCTCGACCGTTCCATCCACGGGGATCTTCTCTCCCGGCCGGACGATCACCAGGTCGCCCGGGAGGACGTCTTCGACGGGGATGTCGGTCTCCTCGCCGCCGAGGAGCAGGCGAGCGGTCTTGGGTTTCAGGCCGATCAGGCGGCGGATCGCGTCGCCGGCGCGCCCCTTGGCGCGGGATTCCAGCATCCGGCCGAGCAGGACCAGGGCGATGATCGCGCTGGCGGCCTCGAAATAGACCGGCGGCATGGACACTTCGGCGCGATGCCCGGCGGCGGAGGCTTCCGCGAAGGCGGCGGGAGCGATCGTGGCCGCCGCGGAGTACAGGTAGGCGGCGCCGGTGCCCAGGGCGATCAGGGTGTTCATGTCGGCCGCGCGGTGGCGGAGCGCGGCCCAGGCGCCGCGGTAGAACTGCGCCCCGCAATAGAACACCACGGGAGTGGCGAGGGCCAGTTGCAGCCAGTTTGCGCCGGGGAAGTCGAGCCAGGCGATCTTTCCGTGCGACATCGCGATCAGCAGGAGCGGCAGGCAGAGGGCGGCGGCGACCCAGAATCGGCGGTTCAGAGCGCGATACTCGGCGGAGCGGGCCGCCAGTTCGGCGTCGTCGGTGGAGTCCGCCTGGGCCGCCGAGGCCGCGTTATAGCCGAGTTTCGTGACCCGATCCATCAGCTGGCGCGGGCTGGCGGTTGCCGGATCGTACTCGATCGTCGCCCTGCTGGTGGCGAAGTTCACGCTTGCCCGGCGGACGCCTGGACTGGCGGCGAGTCCGGTTTCGACGCGCCGCGCGCAGGCCGCGCAGCTCATCCCGCCAACCAGCAGGTCGATCCGCGCCCCCGGCTGGCCGAGCGCGGCTTGGGGGCGGGCCGCCTGTTGGGCGGAAGTCGAAGAGCCGTCGCGATCAGCCATTGACTGAGACCTTCGTTTGGAGCGGGCAGGCTAAAGGGCGCCGGCGGCCGGCGGTCAGCCGCCAGTTGGGGACCGATGTAATCCTACGCGGATGGCGCTGCGCAGCGAAGCCTTGCCGCTAGCGCCATTGCCCGGAGTCGAGCAAGGCGATCAGCTGGGGGATCAGCCGCCGCGCGGCGCGGGAGCGGTGGCTGAGCACCGCCTTGGCGCGTGGCCCGAGTTGGCCGAAGGTCTGGTGATATTCCACGACTTCGAAGAGGGGGTCGTAGCCGAACCCGTGGCCGCCGCGGGGTTCACCGATGATCCGCCCGCGGCAAATCCCGTCCGCTTCGGCGCGGATTTCGCCGCGGGGGTCGCTGAGCGTCATGTGGCAGACGTAGTGTGCGCTGCGTTGCTCGCTGGGCGTGGCGGCGAGCTTTTCGAGCAGCAAGCGGTTGTTCGAGAGGTCGGTTGCCTTAAGGCCGGAGAATCGCGCGGAATAGATGCCCGGCGCCCCGCCGAGGGCATCGACCTTCAGCCCGCTGTCTTCGCCGAGGACCCAGGCGTCCAGATGCCTGGCCTGGCCGATCGCCTTCAAGGCGGCGTTGGCCGCGAACGTCTCGCCGTCCTCGCGGACCTCGATCGGATTGTCGACATCGGCCAGCGTCCGCACCGTCAGCCCCAGCGGCTCGAACAGCTCCGCCAATTCCATGCCCTTCTTGCGGTTGCGCGTTCCGAGGACAAGGGTCGGCCTCTGGCTGGTCATCGGGGAGAATCCTTCGGGGGCGGAAGTCGGCAAGGTTCACGGCTGAATTGCCCATGGCCGGGCGTGGGCGAGGGTTGACCCTCAGGATCGCCGGATTGGGGGAAGTTGGACCTTGAACCTGGGGTTTGGAACCTTGCCCGAAAAAATGGCGATTGAGGCGCTGGTTGCGACGCGCCGGGGCGCTGCTGCCAGCCCGGATTGTTCATCAGCCGATCGTTCACCCGAAGCGTAAGCGAGGGCGGCTGACCCGAGTTCGCCTCGCTTACGCTTCGGGTTTCGATAGCGGACGTTGTCAAAGAATCCCCGGCTCGTGAATCATCCGGGCTAATTCAGGCCCAGCAGCTTCGCGCCGTAGCTGCTGCTGATCGAGGCCTTGGGCACCTCGACCGGTATCGGCTGCATGTCGAGGGGGATCCCGGCGAAGGTGACCGGCTGCATTACGCCCTCCGGATGTCCCGGCAGAGGCCTGGTCCGCTTGGCGCTGAAGGTCTCCATCACCTTGAGGATCTGCGGATTGATCTCGATCTTTCCATCCGGCCTTGGCGTCCCCACGGAATCGTAACTGCCGACCGTGACGATACTCGCATAGCGATCATGGAACTCGTAGGCTTCGTAGCCTTCCTTGCGAAGCGCTTTGGCGAGGCGCGCGGCCTTGTCTCCCGCCTCGTCGAGTTTGCTGTCGAAGTGTTTGCTGTTGAGGATCGACTGGACCTTTTTCTGGTCGATTTCGACATGGCCCGTGAAATGGGCGACTTGAACGGTATACCTGCCGGGGCATTTCAGCAGGCTGTGGGGACTATCCTGGTTGAGGTCGACAATGAACTTTTCCAGGCCCTGGGGGGCGTAGTATTCCTTCGGCAGGAGCGGATTGGCAACCATGAAGGCCTTCCACATCGGCCCTTTCTTCTTCTCCGCGTCGTGTGCCATGCCGAAGAACAAGCGCCAGCTGGCCAGGTTTCGCGCGGTCGGCCGCGTGGGATCGAGTTTCAGGCAATCGGGGCTTGTCTGCTTGATGCGATCCAGGGTCTTCTGCGCCCGCTCGTCGTCGACGGTGGGATAGTCGCCCACGAGCACGGCGATTTCGGTTGTCTCGTCGCCTTTCTGGTATCGCAGGGGGATTGGATCGCCAAACTGATCGACGCCGCGGCCGCCGTCGCCGACCCGGTGCTCAAAGGTCTTCTTGTAGAGGTATGCGGGGAGCTTGTACTTCTGGCGGAGTTCGATCGCCAATTCGTGCGCTTGCTCGTAGGCATGGGGGCCGGAGAAGCTGCACGCCATGACCAGCCAGGGCCCGTTCGATTCCGTCAGTTCGTAGTCCTTGTTCGGGTCCGCCTCGACCTTGGCGGTGGCGAAGAGGCTGTCGAGCGGGCCGGCGATCGCCTGCCGCGGTCCCGAGGAGCCGGCGGCAATCAGGCTGGCCAAGAGAACAACCATTCCGAGCAATCCGACTGGCTTCCCGTCCATTACGCGCTCCTTGCGTTTTCCAGCGGGTTCAGGTTGCAGCCCCGCTGGGCTTCCTGCCACGGGTCCGAAAAGTGGCCGGGAGTGTAGCAGATGGCGACGGGGTGTTCCAGTCCGATTTGAATCCGCCCGCGTGGGGGGTTAGCCAATCAGCCTGCCCGCGACTCCCTCGCCGGTCGCCCCGCGGGCCTCGACCTCCGCCAGGCGCCCGACGAGGTCCGCCGGACCGCTCGTGGCTACCGGAGCATAGCGCGCGGACGTCCCCAGCAACTCACCGGTGCCGGATGCATCCGCCGATTCGACAAGGACTTGGAGCCGGCACCCAAGGAGCGACTGAAAGAACCGGGAGCGAAGCTGCTCGGCTAGCTCGATCAGGTGGGATGCCCGGCGCTGTCTGACAGCCGGATCGATCTGGTCGGGCATCTCGGCCGCCGGGGTGCCCTGCCGGGGGCTGAAACGGAACACGTGGACTTTCGAGAAGCCAACCTGTTCGACCCTGCGGCAAGAGGCCTCGAAATCGGCTTCGGTCTCGCCGGGAAATCCGACAATCACGTCGGTCGTCAGGGCTGGCGCCGGGAGCGATTCCTTGACTTCCAGGCATTTCTCGACAAATCGCGCGGACGCCCATCGCCGCTCCATCCGCGCCAGGACCGCGTCGGAACCGCTCTGCATGGAAAGGTGGAGATGTGGGCAGATGCGCCGGGGGTGCTCGGCCATCAGTGCCAGCAGCCGGGCGCTGACTTCGACAGCCTCGAGGCTCGAAAGTCGCAAGCGGAAGGGGCCTTCCAGCCTGAGGATCGCCTCCACCAGGTCGACCAGGCCGAGCTTTTCCCCCGGCCACTCCAATCCCCAGTGGCCCAGGTGGATGCCCGCCAGCACGATTTCCCGATGGCCGCTGTCCGCCAATCGCCGCACCTCTTCGACGATATCGGCCAGCGGCCGGCTCGACAGGTCGCCACGCGCGTAAGGGATGATGCAGTAGCTGCACTTCATCCGGCAGCCGTCCTGGACCTTGACGTAGGCCCGCGCGCGATGGCCAAACCGCGAAATCCCCGTGGGAACGTCGAGCACGCCCCGGCGCGACAGAAAATCGGCAATCTGCCGCTTGTCCGTGAGCACTTCGACCACGCCGGGCAGCGCGCGGACGGCCTCCGCGGCACGCGTTGCGTAGCAGCCCATGACGACGATTTCCGCGCGCGGATTGTCTCGCGCCAGCTGGCGGACCGCCTTGCGGCTCTTCCGATCGCTCTGGGCGGTCACCGTGCAGGTGTTGACGATGCACAGATCGGCCGGCTCGTCTCCCTGGGCGTCGCGGAACCCCAACCGCGCCAGCCCTTCGCGGACCAGCTCGGTCTCGTACTGGTTGACCTTGCATCCGAGCGTAAGTGTCCGCAGCGTGGGCATGGGTGAATCGCTGTCAGCCGTCAGCGGTCAGCGATCAGGTTACAGGTCATAGCCGTTAGCCGCGAGGGCTTGCCCCGCGTTTGGGGCAGCTCGCAGGTTACAGCAGGGTGTTGGAGAATCGTGGTTCGTGTCATATCTGGCGTCTGGCGCTGGAAGGCCGGAGCTTGTGCAAATTGGTAGGCCGATGGCTGACGGCTATTCTACTCTGCCGATTCGATCGTTGCGTACATCGCTCCCCGGCAGCGGGCCATCCGCTTGTCGGGGCCGAAGGCGTGAATCTGGTCGCGCTTCAGTTCGGCGTGCTCGAGAGTCGTCGTGATCACGACCGCCTTGCCTTCCGTATCGACTTTCTTGGCGATCTGGTAGCCTCGCTCGAACGGGTATCCGAACAGGCGGAGCATCATTTCGATCACGTACTCGTACGTGTGGTCGTCGTCGTCCCAGAGGACGACATGGTACGGCGGTTGGCGTTTGGTCTCCTGCTCGCAATCCGTCTGCGTCTGTTCGACCGGTTCGGCGACCGTGGTCGATTGCTCATCCGGCATCGCGGCACCCGTCCCCTGACTGCGGTTGAGTCGAATCACGCGGTTTGAGGAAAACCTCTCCTTTGCCCCATTGGCCGTCGGGATCGACCCCCATTATATTGGATGGTTTCCCGGCGGGGGAAGCGATGGCCCGCGATGGCGGCGGGTTCGCCCCCTGCAATGCGGGGTCCCGGTGACTCGAATCTCCCTGGAAGGCAGCTGCCCATGTCCGCGATCGAGGATTACCTCCAACGCCACGGTGACGAATTCCTGGCGGAACTATTCGAACTGCTGCGGATTCCGAGCGTCAGCGCCGACCCGGACCGGGCGGGCGACGTGGAACGGGCCGCCCACTGGGTAGCGGACAAATTGGCCGCGGCCGGTCTCACATCGGAAGTGGTTGCCACGGAAGGGCATCCGATCGTCTATGCCGAGTCGCCCCATGTCGCGGGGCGGCCCACGGTGCTCGTTTACGGCCATTACGACGTCCAGCCGGCCGATCCGCTGGAGCTCTGGAGATCGCCCCCGTTCGAACCGGAAATCCGCGACGGATCTATCTACGCGCGCGGCGCGACGGACGACAAGGGCCAGATGCTGACCCACCTGTTCAGCGCTCGGGCATGGATCGAGGCGGGCGGCGGCCTGCCGGTCAACCTGAAGTACCTGATCGAGGGCGAAGAGGAGGTCGGCAGCGAGGCCCTGGCCGGATTCATCGCCGCAAACACCCAGCGGCTGGCCTGCGACGCGATCGTCGTCAGCGACGGCGGCCAGTTTGCGCCCGGGCAGCCGGCGATCACCTACGGGCTGCGGGGGATCGCCTACTTTGAAGTCACGGTTCGCGGGCCGGATCGCGATCTCCATTCCGGCTCGTTTGGCGGTTCGATCACCAATCCGGCGCTGGCGCTGGTGCGGATGCTGAGCGGATTGATCGATGAGGCGGGCCGGGTCCAATTGCCCGGCTTCTACGACGAGGTGGTCCCGCTGCCGGACGAGGAGCGGCGAGCGTTGGCGGGGCTGCCGTTCGACGAGCGGCAATACCTGGAGCAGGCGGGCGTGTCGGGCACGTGGGGCGAGTCGGGCTACTCGCTGCTCGAACGCCGCTGGGCGCGGCCCACGTACGACATCTGCGGGCTGACGAGCGGTTACCAGGGTGCGGGGGGCAAGACGATCATTCCCCACAAGGCGTCGGCCAAGATCAGTTTCCGCCTGGTCCCCAACCAATCGCCCGAAACGGTCGGCGCAGCCCTCGCGGCGATGCTGCCGGAGATCGCTCCGCCCGGAGTCGTAGTCGAGGTCGAGCCCCTGCACGGCGCCCCCAGTCTCCTGGTGTCGCTGGACAGCCCGCGGGTGAAGGCCGCCCGCCGGGCGCTGGAGCATGCCTTCGGCCGCGCGCCGGTGATGACGCGGGAAGGCGGCTCGATCCCGATCGTCGCCACGCTTCGCGAGAAGCTCGGGGCGGACACCCTGCTGCTCGGCTGGGGGCAGGACGACGACAACGCGCACAGCCCCAATGAACGATTTTCCGTGGCCGACTTCCACCGCGGCATCCGTGCCAGCGCGCGACTTTGGGCGGAACTCTAGCACGGCTTCGCCGGATTGCATTGACGGGACGCACAACCATGCTGGATCGCAAATTCATCGTTGAGAACTCCGAGGCCGTCAAGCGGAACTGCCGCGACCGCGGCGTCGCGGCCGACGTTGACCGGTTCCTGGCCCTGGAGGGCCTGCGGCGGGAAAGACAGGCCGAGGTCGAGAATCTCAATCGCCGGGCCAACGAGGTTTCCAAGTCGATCGGCCAGGCAAAGGACGCCACCGAGCGCGAGGCCCGCAAGGAGGAGGGCCGCCAGCTCCGCGAGCGGACCGGCCAGCTCCGCGCCGAGCTCGATGCGCTGGCCGCCGAGCAGGAGGCGATCCACCGCTGGATTCCCAATATGTCGCATCCGGACGCCCCGCGCGGCCGCGACGACCAGGCGAACCGCGAAGTTGGCCGCGGCAAGACCCCGCTGCCGGAGTTCGATTTCGAGCCGCTCGACCACGTGGAACTGGCGGAACGGCTCGACCTGATCGACTTCGCAGGGGGGGCCCGGGTCGCCGGCCACGGGTTCTACTTCCTCAAGAACGAAGCGGTGCTGCTGGAACTGGCCCTCCAGCGCTACGCGCTGGGGCTGCTGATTGGCGAAGGCTTCACGCCGATGACCACGCCCGATTTGGCCTCGAACCAGATTCTCGAGGGGACCGGCTACATCCCCCGCGGGCCGGAGACGCAAATCTACAGCATCGAAAACCAGAACCTGAGCCTGATCGCCACGGCGGAGATCACGCTCGGCGGCCTGCTGGCCGGGCAGACCGTCGACGCCGAGGCGCTGCCGCTGAAGCTCTGCGGCGTCAGCCATTGCTTCCGCACCGAGGCCGGCGCGCACGGGAAGGAAAGCCGAGGGCTGTTCCGCGTGCACCAGTTCACCAAGGTCGAGATGTTCGCCTTCACCCTGCCCGACGACAGCGAAGCGATGCTCGAATATCTCCGCGAGCTGGAATGCCGGCTGTTCGATGGGCTGGCGATTCCCTACCGGGTCGTCGACACGGCCACGGGCGACCTGGGCGGACCGGCCTATCGCAAATACGACCTGGAAGCCTGGCTTCCCGGGCGGGGCGGCTTCGGCGAAGTGACCAGCACGTCGAATTGCACCGACTACCAGGCCCGGCGGCTCAACGCCCGGTTCAAGGTCAAGGGCGAAAAAGGCACGCGGTTCGTTCACACGCTCAACGGCACGGCGATCGCCATCAGCCGGGCCCTGATCGCCGTGCTGGAGAACCACCAGCAGGCCGACGGTTCGGTCGCGATCCCCGAACCGCTCCGCGCGGTGGTCGGCAAGGACGTGATCGAGCCGCGCAAATAGGCGTTTTGCGCGAGAAAAAAACGGCCGCGGCGCCGGCGGCCGATTGCCCGGGCTGTAGACACGCGCTCCCGCCCGCATTTATAGTGTGTGTATTGGGGCCCGGAGCGGCTTTGGGCCGGCGATCGGCGGCGAATTTCCGCGCAGGTCACCGGGGGTCGGGTGAGGTGGCCTGCGGAGGGAGCTGAAACGGCATGAGGAAGCTTCCCTTGGCTTGGACGGTCGTCCTCGGGGCTGCCCTGCGTAGCGCCGCGGCGGCAGAGATACCGGCAAACGTCTACGAAAGCCCTGAACCGGCGAGACCCGCCGGCCGGCTGGACGAAATCGTGTTCGCCAAGCTGTCGACGCTGGGCGTTCAGCCCGTCCTCTGTTCCGACGCGGTATTTGTCCGCCGCGCGTATCTCGATCTGATCGGCAAGTTGCCGACCGCCCAGGAGGCCCGGGAGTTTATCGAGAATCCCACCAAGGGTAAACGCCGCGAGCTGGTGGACGGATTGCTCGAACGCGACGAATATGCCGACTACTGGGCGATGCGCTGGGGCGACATCCTGCGGATCAAGGCGGAATTCCCCGTCAATCTCTGGCCGAATGCGGCGCAGGCCTATCACCGCTGGGTGCGGGCGTCGATCGCCGAGAACAAGCCGTACGACAAGTTCACCCGCGAGTTGCTCACCTCCAGCGGCAGCAACTTCCGCGTCGGCCCGGTGAATTTCTACCGCGCTGTTCAGAATCGGACTGCCGAGGGGATTGCCATGGCGGTCGCCCTGGCACTGATGGGGTCGCGTGCCGACGGCTGGCCGGAGGAGCGTTTGCAGGGGATGGCGGTCTTCTTCTCGCAGATCGGCTACAAGCCGACCGGCGAGTGGAAGGAAGAGATTGTCTTCTGGGATCCTCTCCGTGCGAGCGCCACGGCCGGCAACACGGCGCCCGGCAGGGACGCCATCGGCGCGGTTGCCCAACCGGCCGGCGCAGCGCTGGAGTCGCCCGCCCTGCCGCCGGCGGCGGGCGGTCCGAAGATGGCGATGTTTCCCGATGGGACGCGGATCGAATTGCCCGCCGACCGCGATCCGCGGGAGGTCTTCGCGGATTGGCTGATCACGCCCGAAAATCCCTGGCTGGCCAAGAGCATCGTCAATCGCGTCTGGGCGTGGCTGCTGGGGCGGGGGATCATTCATGAGCCGGACGACATCCGCGCGGACAATCCGCCGAGCAATCCGCAGCTGCTGGCCTACCTGGAGGAGGAGCTGGTGGCCGGCGGCTACGATCTGAAGCAGCTTTGCCGGCTGGTTGTCAACTCCAGCACGTACCAGTTTTCCTCCGTGCCGCGGACGAGCGATCCTGAGGCGCTGGCCAACTTCGCGGTTTACCCCCTCCGCCGGTTGGATGCCGAGGTGTTGATCGATGCGGTCAACCAGGTCACCGGGACTTCGGACCTTTACACCAGCGCGATTCCCGAGCCGTTCACGTACATTCCGCGAGACATGCCGGCGGTCGCGATTGCCGATGGCAGCATCACGAGCCCGTTTCTGGCCTTGTTCGGACGGCCGGCGCGGGCGACCGGCATGGAAAACGAACGCGACAACAAGCCCGTCCCCGCCCAGTGGCTGCAGATGCTCAATTCGAGCCACATCCAGAACAAGCTCGAACGGGGTCCGAACCTGAGGGGGATCATCGCCTCGGGCCGCGGACCGAGGCGAATCCTGGAGGAGCTCTACTTGACGATCCTCTCGCGGAAGCCGAGCGGTGAGGAGATTGCCGCTGCGCTGGCGTACGGCAGCGCCGGCGAGGTGAACCGGCCGGCCGGATCGGCCAGGTCGGTCGGAGAGGGCAGAGGGAGCCGATTCGTCGGCGGCAGGACGCGCGAGAACTGGATCGACATCGCCTGGGCTTTGATCAACAGCGCCGAGTTTCTCTATCGGCACTGATTCGCGCCCGGCTCGCGGCGGCGGCAGGTCGAACATCCGTGCGGAGAGAAGAAGGAAGGCAGACATGAGCCTGAACGAAACCATGGCACGTGGACCAGGCGTCTCGCGGCGGGCGGCGCTCCGCCGGGGCGTTCAAGGGGCGGCGGGCGTGTTGCTGGCCGGCGGCCTGGCCTCGCGATTGCGGGCGGCCGAGCCGGGCAAGACGGAGCCGGAGGCGAAGGCCAAGTCCGTGATCCAGATCTTTCTCTGGGGCGGGATGTCGCACAACGACACCTGGGACCCCAAGCCGGAGTCGGGCCGCGAATACATGGGGGAGTTCTCGGCGGTGATCCCCACGAATGTCGACGGCATCCAGATCGGCGCGTTGTTTCCCCAGCTGGCCCGGCAGGCCGATAAATATTCCCTGATCCGCAGCATGACCCACGGAAACAACGGCCATGAGACGGCGGCCTACCTGATGCAGACCGGGCACGCGCCCGGCGAACGCCTCGCCTATCCGAGCGTCGGGGCTGTCTTCGCGCTGTTCAAGAGCCGCGGATACACCGGCATAATTCCCCCTTATGTCGTGCTGACCAAGCCGCAGGGGCGGTTCTCCGAAGAGGGCTTCCTGGGGCCGAAGTACAAACCCTTTGCCAGCGGCGGCGACCCGAACGCGAGGCGCTTCGAAGTCGAGGGCGTTGTGGCTCGGAACATCAGCGACGACCGCCAGCAGGCCCGCCGCGGGCTGCTCGACACGATGAACACGATGGGCCGGCTGATGGCGGCCAGTCCCCAGATGACTGCCGCCGCCGAGGCCAGGGAGCAGGCCTATGAACTGATCCTCGGCGCCGGCAAGGAGGTCTTCGATCTGTCGAAGGAGGAACCGGAGCTGCGCGATCGCTACGGGCGCCACACTTTCGGCCAGGAGTGCCTGGTGGCGCGGAGGCTCGTCGAGACCGGCGTTCCCTACGTGGTGATCAACTATCCCGGCGGCTGGGACACGCACAAGGGCCACTTCCAGACGATGCGGCGGCAGGCGCCCCAGCTGGATCAGGGGCTGGCAATGCTGCTCCAGGACTTGAGCGATCACGGGCTGCTGGAGACGACGATTGTCTGGTGCTGCGGCGAATTCGGGCGCGGCCCGAAGGTCGACTGGCAGCCCCCCTGGAATGGCGGCCGGAACCATTATGGCAAGGTGTTTTCGGTCCTGGTGGCGGGCGGCGGATTCAAGGGCGGTTGCGTGGTCGGCTCCTCGGACGAAAGGGCCGAGGAGGTCAAGCAGCGGCCGGTCTATCCCGTCGATCTGCTCGGCAGCATCTACAAACTGGCGGGCATCGACTGCGGCGCCAGGCTGCCCCATCCGATGGGCGCCGAGGCCTACGTCCTGCCCGCCGCGTCGGAAGGCGCGAAGTCGGCCGGCCTGTTGACCGAAATCATGTAGCGCGCCGGCGGGGAAGACCGCCAGCGGGGAAGACTTGACTGTGCACACAACGGAGCAGGTGATGAACAGGGTTCCGTGGCTGACGATCCTGGGACTTGCCGCGGCGCTTGCGACCGGGTCGGCGGCCGGCGCGCAGCCGCGGCCCTACATCGGTTATGTCTACCCCGCCGGCGGGCAGCAGGGCGCCACGTTTCCGGTCAAATTGGGCGGGCAGGGGCTCGACGGTGTCAACCGGGTGCTGGTCACCGGCAAGGGCGTTTCAGCCAAGGTCGTCGAGTACTTGCGGAAGATCGGTCCCCAGGAAGTCGCCTTGCTCAGGGAGCAGCTCACCGAGTTGAAGCGGGCCGTGAAGCAAGGGAAGGGCGACGAGCTGGAGGCGCTCGGCCATATCGCCAGGATCGAGAGGCGCTTATCCGAGTACGTCAACCGGCCGGCGTGCGCCTCGATCGCGAGCCTGGTGTTTGTGGAGGTGGCGATCGCGCCGGATGCCGATCCGGGCCGGCGCGAACTCAGGTTGGCGACGCCGCGGGGGGTGTCGAACCCGCTCGTTTTCCAGGTCGGCCAGTTGCCCGAAGTGTGCAGAAAGCCGATGACGACCTGCGCGCTTCAGGTGCTCGGCAAGGAGGAGTTGGCGGTTCGCAAACGGCCCGACGACGAGATCGAGCAGTCGATCACGCCGCCGTGCACGGTGAACGGCCAGGTGGCCTCCGGCGAGCTGAACTTCTATCGCTTCGCGGCCCGCAAAGGCCAGCGGCTGGTGATCGCGGCCGCGGCGAGACAATTGATCCCGTACATTGCCGACGCGGTGCCCGGCTGGTTCCAGCCGGTGCTGGCCGTCTACGACTCCCAGGGGAGGGAGCTTGCCTATAACGACGACTTCCGTTTCCATCCCGATCCGGCGTTGCTTTTCGAGGCGCCCGCCGACGGCGAATACGTTTTCCGCATCAGCGACGCGATCTACCGCGGACGCGAGGACTTCGTCTACCGCGTGACCATCGGCCAGGTCCCCTGGATCACGAGCATCTTCCCGCTGGGGGGCCAGGCGGGCGCGTTGAAGCAGGTTGAAATGCAGGGTTGGAATCTCCAGGATGCGAGGCTGGCGATGCCCCCGAAGGACGCGCCGCCCGGCGTCTATCCGGTCGTCGCGCGGAAGCGGGGACGTGTGTCCAACGCCGTGCCGCTGTCCGTCGACGACCTGCCGGAGGCGTTCGAACGGGAAGACAACGACGACCCGGCGCGCGCGGAGCGGGTGACTCTGCCGGTGATCGTCAATGGGCGGATGGATCGCGGCGGCGACTGGGACGTGTTCCGGTTTTCGGGCAAGGCCGGCGATCGGGTCGTGGCGGAAGTCACCGCCCGGCGGCTCGATTCGCCGCTCGACTCGATCCTCAAGGTGACGGATGCCGCCGGCAAGCTGCTGGCGCTGAACGACGACAGTGAAGACATCGGCTGCGGTTTGAACACCCACCATGCCGACTCGTACTTGATGCTCAGGCTGCCCGCCGACGGGACCTATTGCGTGCACCTGGGCGACACGGTTCGCGGCGGCGGCGAGGAGTATGCCTACCGGCTGCGGATCAGTCCGCCGCGGCCCGATTTCGCGCTCCGCCTCGTGCCTTCGAGCGTCAGCCTCCGCGGCAGGTCCTCGGCCACGGTCAGCGTCTACGCGCTCCGCAAGGACGGGTTTGCCGGCGACATCCAGTTGCGCCTGAAGAACCCGCCGAGGGGGTTGTCTTCGTCTCCGGTCACCCTTGCCCGCGACCAGGAGGCGGCGAAGCTGGTGGTCCGGAGCGGCCGGCCGGCCGCCGCCGGGCGGCTTGCCCTGACGGTGGAGGGCAGCGCGCTGGTCGATGGGCGCCCGATCGCCCGCGTGGCCGTGGCGGCGGAGGACCGAATGCAGGCGTTCCTCTGGCGGCACCTGGTTCCCGCCGAGGAGCTTGCAGCGGTGGTCCAAGGTCCGTTCAACCAGGCGGTTCCGAAGCGGGTCCGCCCGGCATCCCAGACGGCAACAGCACCCCAAGCCGCGTCCGCCCGGGGGGCGGACGACAAGCCGAAATTCACCAAGCAGCAGGTCGCCGGCCGCCTGCGGCAGATCCAGCTCCTCTACGAGGAGTGGCTGATCACCGACGAGTTCAACGACCGCAAGGTCGCCGAGTGCGAAGCGGCGCAGTGAGCGGCGGGGGAGGTTGTACGTGCCATCCCCAACCGTTGGCTGCGTGGGCCTGCTCCGCGGTTCTGTCAGGACTCAAGCTTGATCTTGGGAAGTTCCACGTTCACAGCGTCCAGCCCTGGCGGTAGGGGGGGTTGACGTGGCGGTTCGCCTGCTCGGAGTTGGTGAACTGCATGTTGGCGGCGTCCCACTGGAGCTTCTCGCCCGGCAGCTTGATCGCCACCACGCCGAGCATGGCGATTTCCGTCAACGGGCCGCCGTAGGCGAAGTCGGAGCCGGCCTTCCCGCCGTTGCGGATCGCATCGAGCCAGTCGTGGTGATGCCCGCGGACACGGGGGAGCGTTTTCTCGGGCGGCTGGTACTGGCGCATCTTGGCCTCGGGGACGATTCGCAGGCCGCCGGCGCCGTGGGAGCCGTAGGTGATCGTCCCCTTGTCGCCGAGGACGACCGCGCCGGTCTCGACCGATTTGCGGTCCGGTTCGAGGTCGGCGGGGCGGGGAATCCGTTTCACGCCGCTGTACCAGTGCATGGTGATCGGGCCGCGGCCCGCCTTGGCGGCGAACTCGTAGGTGATGATCTCGCCCTCGGGGAAGGCGTCGCCCTGGGTCTTCGGGTCATAGTTGCCGACCTCCGCCTGGACGGTTTGCGGCGCGCCGAGGTCCAGGGCCCAGAAGACCGGATCGACGACGTGGCAGGCCCAGTCGCCCAGCGTGCCATTGCCGAAGGGGACCCAGCGCCGCCACGCCCCCGGCAAGTAGGCCGGGCAGTAAGGCCGCTGCTGCGCCGGGCCGAGCCACAGGTCCCAGTCGAGCGTGGCGGGAATCTCGTAGGTCTGCTGCAACTGGGGGAGCAGCCGGATTGCCGAGTTGACCGCCGTACAGCCGGCATGGATCGTGTGGACGTTGCCGATCGCCCCGTCCCAGATCCATTCGCAGAACGTGCGGATCGAATCCGACGAGTGGCCCTGGTTGCCCAACTGGGTGACGACGCCATGCTCGCGGGCGGCCTTCATCAATGCACGGACTTCAAACACGCTGTGCGCCAGCGGCTTTTCGCAATAGACGTGTTTGCCGCGCTGGATTGCCGCCATTGCCGCCACGGCGTGGCAGTGGTCGGGCGTGGCGACGATCACGGCATCGATCCGGCTCTCCAGGGCATCGAACATCTTGCGGAAGTCGCGAAACCGCCGGGCGGCGGGAAAAGCGGCAAACGTCTTGGCAGCGCGGTTCTGATCGACGTCGCAGAGGGCGACCATGTTGACCTCCGGGGCTACCGCGCCGATCACGGCGGCGCCCCGCCCGCCGGCGCCGATGGCGGCGACGTTCAGTCTCTCGCTGGGCGGGGTCTCTCCGCTCCGGGCGAATGCGCGGCGCGGCACAATCGCGGCGGACGCCAGCGCCGCGGCAGCGGCGAACCGTCGCCGCGAAATCAGAACGCTCTCGTTCATCGTTGTCTCCCGGTAATTGAAGGCCGTAGCCATGGTTGTCGCGAGCTCGACTGATCTACGGGCCGTCGAGTGGTGCGGCCGATCCTAAGGCGGTGCGACCGGTTTGGAGACCCCGTCCTACGGGCCGTACAACGGGTTTCTAACTGATGGCGGGACGGCGTGCAATCCCGCGGGCTCAGGCCCGCTGCGCGGCGACTGTCCGGGGCAGCTTGATGACGAACACGGCGCCCTCGCCGGGCTCGCTTTCGACCTCGATGCTCCCGCCATGGCCGGTGACGATTCGCCATGCCTTGGAGAGTCCGAAACCGAGGCCGCGGCCGGCCTGCCGGGCGGAATAGAAGGGATCGAACAGGTGCCGCCGCTCCTCCGGCTTGATGCCCGGGCCGTCGTCGGCGACGAGGACTTCCGCGCCCAAGGGGGTCCGCCGCAGGGAGACGTCAACCATGCCGTTCCGCCCGATCGCCTCGATCGCGTTCCGGCACAAGGCGTGAATCGCGATGCCGATCTGGTTGGGGTCGGCTTCGATCCGCAGGGCCTCGCGGTCGCCGCTGCGGACCAGGGCGATGGCGCGCTCCGCCGCTTGTTCCGCCGCCTCGGCAAGCACGCGGTCTACCAGCTCCGACAAGTCGACGGGCTGGAATTCGGGTTCGGGCGGGCGGGAGAAGAGGCGGATGTCGGCGATCATTTCATTGGCGCGGCGAACCTGGGCGACAATCATCGCCAGTTCCCGTTGGCGTTCGCGGGAGGGTTCGTCGCGGAGCAGGAGCTGGGCCCTGCCGCCGATGATCGCCAGGGGATTGTTGATCTCGTGGCCGGCCCCGGCGGCGAATTCCGCCAGGGATTCGAGTTTCTCCGTCTCGAGCGTCTGGTGGAACTGCCGCTCGAGTTGGGCCAGCCGGTCGAGTTTCTCCGCAAGCGGCGGCAAGAGCGCCGGCAGGCCGGCCCGCTCGCGGCACCAGGCGTGGGCGTTTTCGAGGGCCCAGTCTCGGCACTCGCGCCATTCCGCGTCGGGCTCGCCGGCGTCCGGGGCGGCGGTCGCCCTGGCCAGGGCCGCGGCGGCCCTGCCGGCGGCGGTCTTCTCGGGGGTTGTCAGCCACGGGGGAAGGATCGCGCCGGCGTCGGAGACGCTTCCGCCTGAGGCCATCTCGAGCCAGCGTCGGGCGCCGCTGAGGAGCCCCAAGAGGTGCGCCTGTTCGCGGACTTGCGGGCTGTCGTCCTGGGCGAGCCTCGCCGCGGTCTCGCCGGCAACCAGGTCGGAGACGATCTGCTGGACGAAGCGGTCGTCGGGCTTCTCCGCGGGAAGAGACTGGAATCGCCGGGATTCCCGCTCATCCCAGCGGATTGTAGACGCCGCGTTTTCGAGCAGCCAATCGGCGAGCTGGCGAGCGCCCGAGGGCCGGAAACCGGCGGTCTGCCATGCCCGGCAGGCGGTCCAGAGGATCAGCGGGGGGTCCAGGATCAACTGATCGACCCGGCGGTCGGGCCCGGAAGGACTTGGGGCGACGAGCAGGCCCTCAACGAGCGTGGCGGCGGAACGGTCGGCGATTGGCAATCCCCAGCTCTGGGAGCCGGCGACCAAAGCAGGCAGGCGGCGCATGCGGCGTTGCTGGCTCCCTTGCGGCCGAGGTCAAACGGAGGAATGCCCCTTGCGGGCAAGCAGGCGCCAAAAGCCGCCACCATCCAGGCAGTCGCTGCGCGGGCAACACCGCGGCGGCGCGCGCCGTGGACCGGAGCACCTCTTGCCCCCGCGAGCTTCTCACATGCTCGGGATCGCCTCGATGTCGAGAAGTTGGCACATCCGCTCGATGAGCCTCTCGACTTCAAACGGTTTGTGCATGAAGTCGTCTGCGCCGGCGGCCTTCAGCTCGCCCACCTTGTCCTCTTCGACCATGCCCGAGATGCAAATGATGCGAACGGCATCCATCGTCTTATCGCTGCGAACCCGCTGGCAGACTTCCTTGCCGTTGATGTCCGGGAGCATGATGTCGAGGACGATCAGGTCGGGCCGGTAGTCCTTGACCATCATTCCGGCGTCGAATCCGTTGTTGACGGTTCTGACCTCGAATCGCCCGTCGCGGACGAGCACGTCTTCGATCAGCTCCACGAGCTCCTCGTCGTCGTCGACGATCAGGACCTTTCGCTTGCCGCTTTCGAGGGCGTCGGTTGGGATGCCGTTGTCTCGCATGAACGAGAACAGTTGGTCGCGAGGAATCCGGCGGAACCGGCTGCCGGGAACACGAAACCCTTTCAACTGCCCGGAATCGAAACAGCGGATGATCGTCTGTTGGCTCACCTTGCAGATCTTAGCTGCTTCACCCGTCGTAAACACAGTTTTCGTTGGCATTGGTACTTGTCCGTCCTCCTAGCCACAATGCAGCCAGTCTCAGCGAGACCCCCAGACCCCTCGCGTCGGCACAACGTCCAAGAGTCTCTAGGCTTCCATGTCATCAAACTCGCGGGAAAGTAGCCTTGAGCCCGCAACGGCTGTAAACCATGTATTTCCCGAAGCTGCACTTAAACGGCTGGCCTCTCCGGTTCTGCCGACTTTACCGAATTTGCCAATTGCGACCAATTATAGCTATCTTCCAGAACGTGTCAATACGGCTATTTTCTTTTTAAGTCATTGAAACTGCACTACTTACGGAAACACCCGCGATTCCAGATTTGGCGGATCCGCTCGCCAGGATTGCCCCGCGCGGGCCGGGGGCGCGAGCTACGCGCGGCCGCGATCGTCCAGGTGGACCATCAAGACGGCCAGGTCGGCCGGTGTGATCCCGCTGATCCGGCTGGCCTGGGCGAAGTCGAGCGGCTGGACTCGGGCGAGCCGCTCGCGGGCTTCGATCCTGAGGTGCGAGACGCCCGCATAGTCGAACCCCTCGGGGATTCTCCGGCTGGCCAGCCGGGCCTGCCGCTGCACCTCGGCTTCCTCGCGGGCGATGTAGCCGGCATACTTGATGTCGCTGGCTGCCTGCCGGGCCGCTTGGCGCGGAAACCGTGCCAGCTCCGGCAAGCGGTCGACGACGTCTTGCCAGGTCGTTTCCGGCCGGCGGAGGATCTTGACCAGCGGCTGGCCGTTCAGATGCGTTGTTTCCAGCAGTCCGATGATCTGCTCAATCTGGGCTGTTTTCCGATCCAGGAGTTGGCGGCGGGCATCGTCGACCAGTCCGAGTCTGTGCCCGAGAGGCGTCAGCCGGCGGTCCGCGTTGTCGTGCCGCAGGCGGAGCCGGTGTTCGGCACGGCTGGTGAACATACGGTAGGGTTCGACGACCCCCCGCGTGACCAGATCGTCGATCATCACGCCGAGGTAGCTGGAGTCGCGGGAGAGCACGACGGGTTCCCTGCCGGCGAGGGTCAGGGCCGCGTTCGCTCCGGCAAGCAGTCCTTGGCCGGCGGCCTCCTCGTAACCGGTGGTTCCGTTGACCTGGCCGGCGGTGAACAAGCGGTCGACGCGTTTGGTTTCCAGCGTGGGTTTGAGTTGCTCCGGCGGCAGGTAGTCGTACTCGATCGCGTATCCGTAGCGGAGAATTTCGGCGTTGCGGAGCGCCGGCACCGCGCGGATGATGGCGTCCTGCACGTCGCGCGGCAGGCTCGTTGCCAGCCCGTTGACGTAGACCTCCGCGGTATTCCTCCCCTCCGGTTCGAGAAACAACTGGTGGCGATCCTTATTGGCGAAGCGGACGATCTTGGTCTCCACCGAGGGGCAGTAGCGGGGGCCCTCCGAGCGGATCTGGCCCGTATACATCGGCGCGCGGTGGAGATTCTCGCGAATCACCTGGTGGAGCTCGGGAGTCGTATAGACGACCCAGCATGGGACCTGTTCGGTCTCGATCCGCCCGGTGAGAAAGGAGAACGGCTCGGGCGGATCGTCTCCCGACTGGATCTCGGCTCGGGCGTAGTCGATCGTCCGCCCGTGAATCCGCGGCGGCGTGCCGGTTTTGAACCGTGCCAGCTTGAAGCCGAGCCGCTCGAGGGCCAGGCTGACTGCCGCGGTTGTGCCCTCGGCGGCGCGTCCTCCGGGGATCGTCTGCTCGCCGTAGTGCAGCCGTCCGCGCATGAACGTGCCGGTCGAGAGGACGACCGCGTCTGCCCGGTACTCGGCATCGCCGCGGACTTTCACCCCCACGGCGCGGGGCTTGTTTTCAGGCCCCTCCACGACCAGGTCGACGACGGTCTCCTGCCTGAGGCTGAGGGCCTCCTGCCCTTCGAGGAGGCGCCTGACCTCCTGCTGGTAGGCCCTGCGGTCGGCCTGGGCCCTGGGGCTGTGCATTGCGGGCCCCTTGCTGCGATTGAGCATGCGAAAGTGGATGCCCGTCCGGTCGATCGCCGTGCCCATGCCCCCGCCAAGGGCGTCGATTTCGCGGACGATCTGTCCCTTTGCCACCCCGCCAATCGCCGGATTGCAGCTCATCTGCCCGATCGTGTCGAGATTGTCCGTCAGGAGGATCGTGCGGGCGCCGAGCCGCGCGGCGGCCAGGGCCGCCTCGCAGCCGGCGTGTCCCCCTCCAACAACGATCAGGTCATACTCGTAAGAGACTCCAGCCATACCCTCCATCTTAGGGTTGGGCCGGAAGACCGGAAAGGTCCGCGGCCAGAGGTGGGTGCGGGGGATGCTCGCCCGCGGTGTCTGGCGCGGTTTGGCCGGCCGGTTGGTGCCGAGCCGGCCGGAGTTGGCCAATGGCGTGTTCTGGTCGCGTTGCGGCTGAGCCAGGCCACTTCGGGTGGGGCCGCTCCGCACCACCCTGCCGCCGTTTAGCCGCGTGGTGCTGCCCGGCGTTTGCGCGACCCGGGGGCCTCCAACGGTGAATCCGGTGGGGCGGGGCAGCGACCTTAGTTTGCGGCAGATGCTGGGTGAGCGGGTATGGTTCGCACTAGGAAAAAAACGGCGCGGGGACGATTTTGCAGAAAAGTGTACAAATGTTCATTTTTTCTGTTGAAATCTTGCCCCGTTTTGGTATGTTGGGGTCAGGACAACGATCGACAGCCATCGACCGGGCAAGACGAGGTTGCGACGATGGGAACCGTGGCCGAAAGCCGCACGAATCGAGACAAGATGGAGCAGTTGCATTTGGCGCTGGCGGAGATCCTGTCTGGCGTGCTGAAGCGCGGCTTCCACGGCACCGCCGGGCTGGAGATGACCGTTCAGGACGGGACGATCCAGCACATCCGCCGCAAGGTGGAACAAGTTGAGAGGTAGCGGAAAGCGGAGAGCGGAGCGAACATTGCCGAGTCTCGGCTTTCCGCTTTCCGCCTTCGGAAGGCTGCCGAACGCCGCGTTTGAATGACATCGGTATCAACCGGGCTCGCCTCAGAGGAGGCGGGTATCGGGATGAGCCCACCTGACGCGACCCAATTGGGTTTCGGGTGGGCTTTTTTTGTTGCCAATTGTCAACTCCTGGTTCCCAAGCCGGAGCTTGGGAACGAGGTAAGCACTGAAGAACGGAACCCTGAACCCCGACCCCTTGCGAGGAACCCAGGAATGCACGAACCGATTCAAGAGTTTGTCGATTCACGCGGGCTGGTCATGCCGATCGACCGCCAGGGTGGAATCATCCGCGGCGTGAAGATTCTCGGTGTCACGTCGCGGAACGGGCGGACCTATCTGCCCGAGGCGATCGAGCGGGCGGCGCCGCTCTATGAGGGCGCCAAGGTCAACGTGAACCATGCCAGGCGCGGTCCGGCCGGGCCGCGGGATTACCGGGATCGGATCGGCGTGATCCGCAACGTCGCGGCCCGGCCGGGCGAGGGGTTGTTCGGCGATTTTCACTTCAACCCCCGGCACGCGTTGGCCGAGCAGTTGCTCTGGGACGCCGAACACGCTCCGCAGAACGTCGGCTTTTCGCACAATGTCCTGGCAAAGCTCGCGCGGCGGGGCGAGACGCTCGTCGTCGAAGAGATCACCAAGGTGCAGAGCGTCGACCTGGTGGCCGATCCGGCGACAACGGCTGGACTGTTCGAGTCAACCGACGACGGAGCGTCTCGGCAGCGGGCGGCGGCGGCCGGCGCGGGTCGGCTCGAATCGCTCACGCTCGATGAGCTTCGCCGGGTGCGGCCCGACCTGGTCGAGGCGCTGCTGACCGAGGCCACCGAGCGGATTGCGGCCCTGGAAGGGGAACTGGACCGTCTCCGCCTGGCCGATCAGATCCGCGCCCGCCGCGAGCGGATTGGCCAACTGCTGGCGGAGTCTGGCCTGCCGGACCCGGCGCCGGCCGGCTCGCCCGAGCGGCAGATTGTCAGCGAGTCGTTTCTCCAGCGACTGATGCAGGCGGGGGACGAAGCCGAGATTCGCCGGTTGATTGACGAACGAGCGGAGATGGTCCGCGAACTGGCCGAGGCCGCGTGCCCGTCCGCCCGCCCGGTCGCGCGAGAGCAGAATCCGTTCTACCATCAGCCGCCGGGAGACGTGGAGGCGTTTGTGCGGGCGATCGCGTGAGGGCGGACCGCACCTTTGCGCAGCCGCGTGCCGGGCCGACGAGGCAGTCGTCAACAGATTCCAGTTTTCACCCAAGGAGCGTTTCCAATGTCTGACAGAATGCGCTGGCGTTACGGCGACACGAATCCGGTGGTCGCGGCGGTCGATGTGGATACGGTGATCGAGATCGGCGATCTGGTCTACCAGGCCGTTGACAACGCCAGGCCGGCGGCGGCTCAATCCGACCAGGGCGCGCCGGCGGCCAACCAGACGCTGTTTGCGGCGAACTTTCTGGGCGTGGCGATGCAGCGGAGCCGCGCCGGGCAGGCCGATCCGATCCGCGTGGCGACGACCGGCGTCTTCGAGTTCGACATCGCCAGCGGCGTCTTCGAACTCGGCGAGCTGGTGGGGGCCAGCGAGAACTCGGATGGCACAGCGCTGGAGAACCAGGTGGTCGAGAAGGTCGGCGCGGCCGATCTGGCGATCGCCCGCATCGCCCGCCGCGCGCCGGCCGGCACGACGAGCGTGCTGGTCGACATCCGCTCGACCGTGATGACCGGCGGGGTGTGAGAGGCGCTGCAAGGGGCAAGGTTCAAGGTTCAAGTCGCAATGGCCAAGAGTGGATCGCGCTCGGGCTGTGACGCGGCAGCCCGGATTCTGGATTTTGAACCTTGAACCTTGCCCAAGTTTCGAGCGCCGGCAAGCAGCCATTTGCGGGAGGGTGTTCCTCCCCGGCCCCCACCTTTCCCCGTTTCCCGTTTCCGCTTTCCGCTTTTTAGAGGACTTCTCCATGCCAACGATCAAATACCGTGAACTTCGCCGCCGTTACCAGCTCGATGGCGCCCGGCAGACTGTCGCCCACCTTGCGGAGGCTCTCCGCCTCCGTCATCTGAGGGCCGAGGACTTCAGCATCCGGGAGCTGGCCGAAGGGCTGATCCCGGACGGCCACCAGTGGGTGCGGATGCTCGACCCGCGGCAGTCTCCGGGGGTGAGCGTGGTCGAGGCGGCCGAGGGGGTCGACGTGACGGCGTTCCTGAACGTCACCGGGCAGGTGATCTACTCGAAAATCCTCGATGCTTACACTCAAGAGGCGTTTGTCCTTTCGCGGCTTGTCGATACGATCCCCACGCGGCTTGACGGGGAGAAGATTCCCGGCGCGGGTCGGATCGGCGACGAGGCCACCGAGGTCCATCCCGGCATGCCCTACCCGCACGTCGGCTTCGGCGAGGACTACATCGAAACGCCTTCGACAACCAAGCGCGGGCTGATCGTTCCGGTGACCAAGGAGGCTGTGTTCTTCGACCGCACCCACCTGGTGCTCAGCCGCGCCGCCGAGGTGGGCGAAATCCTCGGACTGAACAAGGAGAAGCGGTTGATCGACCTGGTCATCGGCCGCACGAACACCTACCGCTGGAAGGGCACCGACTACGACACCTACCAGACGCTCGAGCCGTGGCGCAACGCGCTTGAAGACAACGAGCTGGTCGACTGGACGAGCGTCGACGCGGCCGAGCAGCTGTTTGCCGAGATTCTCGATCCGAGCACCGGCGAGCCGGTGCTTGTCCAGCCCAACGCGGTTCTCGTGATGCCCGCCTACCGGCACGCCGCCCATCGCATCTTCCAGGCCACCGAGATCAGCTACACGGCCGTGGATTCGCCGACGACCACGACCTCGGCCAACCCGCTGACTCGCTACACGGTCGTTGACAGCCGGCTGGCCTACCGCCGGATCATTGCCTCGGGCGCATCGGCCGAGAACGCGAAGAAGTGGTGGTTCCTCGGCGACTTCCGCAAGGCCTTCGCCTACATGGAGAACTGGCCGATCACGGTGACCCAGTCGCCCCTGAGCAGCGAGGCGGATTTCAACCAGGACATCCTCGTGCGATTCAAGGCGAGCGAGCGCGGGGCCGCCGCGGTGATCAATCCGCGCTACGTTGTGAAGTCGATCGGCGGCGGGTTTGAATAGCTGTCAGCTGTTAGCGATCAGCAGTTGGTGGTTGGAAATGTGTCTTCGTTCCCAAGCTGGAGCTTGGGAACGAGGAGAGGGCGCGGCACGAAAGACTGAACCCTGAACCCTGAATCTGCGATGGCTGCCTGCTACTGGACGGGACGAATCAGCACGGACTTCGGCACCGCGGCCAACTGGGACGCCGCGCCTGGTGGGCCGGCGGCCTCCCGTCCGCCCGGTCCGGAAGACACGGGGCAGTTTCTCTCCGGCGGGGTCGATTGCCTGCTCAGCGGCGACGTGACGATCGGCGGCCTGGTGACTGGTCCGGGCTACCGGGGCACGATTGATCTGGCCGGCCACAACCTGGCCGGCAGTCCGGCCGCCGGTTTTCTTCTGGCCCACTCGGGCGACTTCGTCCTGGGCAGCGGCGTGCTGCGTGTCGATGGCGGCACGCTCGGCTGGGCTGGGCTGGGAGGCGTCCTCGATCGCGGGACTTCGACCGTCCACCTGTCCGGAGAAAGCGTTATTATCCCGCGGAGCGGCGACCGCTTGAACGATCTTCTGGTCAGCGCCGAAGGCGACGGCGCGACGGTCGTGGCAATCGGGCCGGGCACGCTCGGGCTGGCCAATCTGGTGATCTCCAGTTGTGGTTCGTCCAGCGTGATCCTCAACACGGCCGAGCACGCTCCGAGGCTCGTCGTCGAGGGCGACCTGGCGCTGGTCCCGGCCGATTCCAGCGTGATCACGGTCGAGCAATCGGGCGCGGCGCCGGAGTGGGAGATCGGCGGCGATGTCCGCGTCGAGGGCGGTCGGGCCGGCCAGGTCGGATGGCGGTGCGGCAGCGGCACGTTGACGGCCACGGGCGGCCGGACCCAGCGCTGGGATTGGTCGCTCGTCGCTGGGCCTCTCGAACAGATCGTCATCGACAAGCGGTGGGGATCGCTCGTGCTGGCGGGCAGTCTCGCCTGTCAGGGATGGACCCACCGCCTGGGTGCATTTGATCCGGGCGGGCGGGAGATTGTCTGCCACGGCGACCTGGCGATCGAGCCCGGCGGGCGGCTGGCCGCCGATCCCGGCACGATGAACGGTTGTTCGATTTGCGTGGGCGGGAGGCTCTCGATCGCCGGGCGGCTCGGCGCCCGGCTCCGCCTGCGGGCCACGTCCGCCTGGCGCTTGACGGTGATCGGCGAGGCCGTCGCGCGGTTTGTCGAGGTCGCCCACTGCGACGCGGCGGGGGGAACGATCATCGACGCGTCGGACGGCACGTCGATCGACGGCGGGGAGAATCGCAACTGGCGGTTCGCCGACTGGCCGGCGGGGGGCGCCGGGAACGTGGCCGCGGCGGCCGTCGGCTCGAGCGGTTCGGCGGCCGGGCTGGTGCATTCGGCCGGCGGACCGGGACAGGTCTCCACTCCGGGTTCCCAACGAGGAGCGATTCATGGCTAGCGCCGCAGAGATCCGAGGAACGGTGTTCCGCAAAGGCTCGGCGGTCCTCCTGGCCCGGGTCGTCGGCGCCGACGGCAACCTGCTCGCGCCGCTCGACCTGGCCTCGGCCGAATACACCATTTACGCGCTCGACCAGGGCGATCCGGAAGCCGAGACGCCGATCAGCGGCCACGCAGCCGTGGCCGTGCCCGTCGCCTCGCTGATTGCGCCCACTTTGAAAAACGACGCGCTGTGGGAGGTCGACACGACGGGCTACAACTTCAGACATGAACTCGACGTGTCGGCCACCCCGGCGTTTCCCGAAGCCGCTCGCCACTACCGGATCGTGTTTGAACTGCATCCCTACCAGGGCCAGGTGATCCTGGTGCGGTTTCGGGTGTATGCGATTTGAGGAGCAGTCAGCAGTCAGCTATCAGCTATCAGCAGTCAGTGGTTGGTGGTTGGTGGGTGGTAGATAGAAGGTATTCGGTATGAGTTGTCAGTCATGCCACTGGTTGAACCCCGAACCCTGAACGCTCGATCCGTTCCCAAGCTGGAGCTTGGGAACGAGGTGGGAAGTGAACCCTGAACCCTGAACCCTGAATTCCTGGCAATGCCTACCGATTTTGAACAACTCCGGACGATCCGCAGCCAGGCGCTGGCCGCGATTGCCGAGATCACGGCCAGCCCGAAACCGAGCTACACGATCGACGGGCAGTCCGTTTCGTGGAATTCCCACCTGCGCCGGTTGCGGCAGACGGTCGACTGGTGCGATCGCAAGCTGGCCGGCGAGGAACCCTTTGAAATAAGTTCCCAGGCCGGCACATAGACTAACCCCGGCAAGAGTGCGAGCTGGCGTTGCACCTCTGCCGTGTGCGCTATTGGCTGTCACCCGGAGCCCCCTAACCTGTGAGCTGTAGCCGTCTCATGCCGCTGTTCAACCCTTGTGACGATTTTCCTTCCGTGGTGGACGGCATTGAGCCGGTAACGCTGCTCCGGCCCGGCACCCCCCTGGCAATCGAACTGGCGGCCCTCCGCGGCGCGGTCAGCCAGCGCGAGGCGGCGGCGTCCACCGGCCGCTATACGGCGGCCGACGTCGCCTGGCACCTGCCCGGCAGAACGTTCACGCCTGAGCCGCGGGTCGGCGATCTGCTGGTGGACGGCGGGGGCCGGCGCTGGACGATTCTCAGCGTCACCCGTGCGACGTGCGGCGCTCGCTGGCGGTGCATTTGCCGGAGCCTGGCAGTTGAGCAGGGGCTGGACGACTACATCGACCTGGAAAGGGCGGTGGCCACGAAGAGTGCCGCGGGCGCGGAAGTGCTCGCATGGCGGCCGTGGCGGACCGGCCTGGCGTGCAGAGTTCAGCCGGTAGCAGGGCAGCTTGGCGCGGGGGGGCAGGCAGGGCGCGGCCGTTGGCGGATTTACCTGCTCGACGAGGTGGAGCTCGACGGCGTTTGCCGCGCCCGAGCCCCCGACGGGACAGTCTATCGGATTCTCGCCAGCCGGCGTCCCGAGCGCCTGGGCGAATTAATGTATCTCGATGTTGAGCGGCAATGATGGAAATCGAACAGCTTCTTCACCAGCGTTGGAACGACGCGGCCGCGTTGGAGGCCCTTCTCCCGTCGCGGCGAGTCACGACCGGCCGTTCCCTGTTGAACACGCTTCCGCGGGCAGCCATCGGCCGCCGATCGCGAAGCGTCGTCTGCCGCACGAACCTGGGCGAGGTGATCGAACAGATCGTTTTAGAAGTCCGCCTGGAGCACGAAGAGTTTGACCGGGGGGCGGCGATCGTCGGCGAGTTTCTCCGCGTTTTTGATCGAAAGAGGTTCCCGCTATCCGGCGGAGCCAAGGTGCTCCAACTCCGGCGCGCCGAGGACGACTGCCGGCAGCGCGACGACGGCGTCTGGCAGTTCCGCGTGGCGATGGTCGCGCGGGTCTGGCTGCCGGCCGAAGCGGCCGGCGAATAATCCCGGTTCCGACTTTCCCCTACTCCGGTTTTAGAACAGGCTGCGTGATATCAAATGACAACCAATTTGCGGAGCAAGATCCAGGCAGAGCTCGCCTGGACATGGACCGACCACGTGTCCACGTCGCCGGTCGTTGACAGCAACCGGCTCCGGTTGGGCGTTGACCTGGCCGATGGCCGCGCATCGCAGCAAGCCGACGCGGTTTGGCACGCTTGCGGCGGATCGCTCGCCGAGGGCCAGTCCATCGTTTACCCCTTGGACAACCTGCCGCAGGAATTGTTTGGCGCCACGATCCGCATCCGCCTGGCGAGAGTCAAGGCGCTGCTGATTATCAACACATCGGACTTAAGCGGCGGCGATCTGCTGATCGGCGGCGGAGACGAGGCCTGGGAGGGGCCCTTCGGCGACTCGGGCGGCCAGGTGCTGCTGCCGGCAGCCAGCCCGCTGCTCGTGGCCAATCCGCTGGACGGTTGGAGCGTCGTGTCCAATGAGTGCAACCTGCGAATCGTGGCGGTCGACGGCGCGGCGACGTACGACATTGCACTGCTCGGCCTGCTGCTGGGGTGAGGGCTGGCGTGGGCTCGGTGGGGCGGCGCTGGCGGCCGCTGGGCGAAACATTGGCACAACCGCAACGCCAGCGGCGGCCCACCACGAGGCGGCGTTCGACGTTTGCCCGTGCGCCCGGTGGGGCGGCGCTCGTGTCAGTGGCCGCGCGGATGTCGACGGTCCCCATAAACCGCTGCGGCCCTGCCAAGCGGATCGGACTGGTCCGCTCTGCACCACCCTACGGCTTGTTGTCCGCTTTCATCCTTAATCCTTGGAGGTTTACCGATGGCCGTGCATTTCAGAGAGCTGGCCGGTTCACCGATTGAGCAATACACGCTGGAGGGGTTCCGCGCGCGGCGCGCGTTCCTCATCGGCTGGCAGGATCGCGACGCGTTTGCCGCGGAGGTGCTCGGCAGCGCGACCCCGTTCGGCGGGGGCGGATCGATCCACTATCCCGGCAAGCCGTCGGTCTACGCGGTCAAGCTCCGCTTCGAGCCGTTCGATCCGGACGCGGCGGAGATTCAATCGCTGGATGACCTCGCGGTGGGATTGAACAGCTACGGCGACTCGCTTGCCAAGGCGGTTGTCGAGTATCGAACGATCGTCGATCGCGACCGTGAAGACGGTCCGGCCAACGAGGTCGGCACGCACCTGACCTACCGGATGGGGTTCTCCAGCGATTCGCTGCCGCTGACCAGCGAGGGCTGGGTGTGGGAGGATCAGCCGGCGGTCGCACTGCCCGGCGGCATGGAGCTGGCCAGGGCGATTCCGATGACCGAGCACCGCCTCATCTGGCGCCAGGTGGTCAATCCGCCGTGGGGGGTGATCCAGGCGATGCAGGGGCGAGTCAACGCCGCCGCGTTTCTCGGCTGCCCGGCGGAGACGGTGCTCTTTGAAGGGGCCGAGGCGCACAAGCTGTTCCGCGCGGGGCTGGAAGAGGGGCCCTCGCCGTTCGCCTGGGAGATTGCCTACGTCTTTCGCGAGCGATCCATCAAGCAGGGCGGCGCGGTTTACGGGTGGAACCACGTCTACCGCGGCGATCCGCCGGGCTGGGTCCGCGTGACCAACGGCGCCGGCCATCTCTACGACACGGCCGATTTCAGCGGGCTGTTCGTCTCGGCGGAGTGAGCCGGAGAAGGCTTTACGCGCGAGCGCGTCCCCCTTGGCTTGGGAGCCGGGAGCGACGGCTACGGCGCGGCTTTGCGGCGTCTTCGCGCGTCGACAAACGACTTCAGCCCGAGCACAACCAGCACGGCACAGAGCACGATCATCAGCAGCTGGGAGACGCCGGCGGCTGAGAAGCGGAGGCCGGCCGAGGCGATCCGGCCAAGCGGCGCGAGCAGCCCAAATAGCGCCAGGAGCACCGCCCCGTGGATGGCGTGTTTGTGGATCGAAGGCCGCAGCGCCGCCAAGCCCAGCAGGGCAATCGGGAGACCGAAAAACGCGGGGATCAGAGCCGTCAGGCTCTTTGAATCGCTGGCCGCATAGAAGCCGGCGCCTTGGAGGATCAACAGGATGCCGACGGTGATCGTCGTCTTTCGCACGTCCATATCACGAGGTCCTTCTGGAGGGTGGTGGGCTGGGCAGGGGGTTGGCTATCCAGGCTGAACGGAATTGTACCGGTTCGGGTAGCTCGGCAATCCAGGGTGCGGATTTGCCCAGGGGCGAGGTCGGCCGCATTCCCCCACTTATGAGCAGTTCGTGCCCGAAAGGCATGCGGGACGAAGCGGCGATGCAACGCCGCACCCCAACGGGTTTGTCGGCGGGTTGGACACTGCCCGTTCTGGACTCCGCTCCTGGCGGACGCTATCTTCTGGGAAGCCAGGGCTCGGAAGTCAGGCAACCGTCCATCGTGTCCTGTGTTCTGCGGCCTGCGGAAGGAGCCCGCGTTGGACCTCGGGATGACGATCGCGCTGGCCCCGGCAATTGGCCAGGCGCGGGATCAACGTGAATTGCGTCGCGCCGGGTTTGATGTACACTGAAATGCTCGCCGCGGCGAGCGGCGCCGATCCGGAGAAGTCGAAGCGGCGCGTTCCTCCCGGGCGGCTCGGCCGAGCGCCGGAGATCGCCGGCTTGGCGGTGTTCCTTTGTTCGGATCGGGCGAGCTACACGACCGGCGCTACCGTCGATGTGAGCGGCCTGGCGATGCACTGACCAACCCAACCCTCAGCCTCAGGAAGCCAACCATGACCAACGAACCGTCTCTGCTCTTCAACCGGATTCGCCTCAGCGCGATGATGTTCCTTCAGTATATGCTGGTGGCGGTCTGGTGGGTTCCGCTGGCGGCATATTTGAAGACGATCGGCGTGGGCGCGGCTTATGAGGCGTTGATTCTCAGCACGATGGCGCTCGGCTGCCTGACTTCGCCCCTGGTGGGGATGCTTGCCGACCGGTACTTTGCCGGGCAGCATGTCCTGTTCGCCCTGAATCTGATTGGCGCCGTGCTGCTGGCAGTCGCCGCGTTGATCGAGTCGCCGGTTGTCCTGTTCATCCTGCTGCTGGCCCACATGCTCTGCTACATGCCCACCTGGGGGCTGACCAGCGCGATTGCCATGGCCCATGCGCCTTCGGAGAAGTTTCCGCAGATTCGCGTCTTCGGGTCCATCGGCTGGGTCTTGGCCGCCGTCTTCAGCATCGTGGCCGTGAAGGCTTTCGGAGTTGCCGAAAAGGGGTTCGATACATCGAACTTGCCGATGCTTTGCGGGGCGGGCGTCGGGCTTGCCGGCGCGCTGCTGGCCCTCACGCTGCCGAACACGCCTCCGCCGGCCAAGGGCAAACAGGGTTCGATCATCGACGTCCTCGGACTCCGCGCACTGACGCTGATGAAGGATTTCTACTTCGCCCTGTACATCGTCCTGGCGATGCTCGTGATGATACCTTTTGCGGCGTACTTCAATTTCGGCTCCGCCTTTCTCAACGACAAGGGATTCAAGTACCTCACCTTGACAATGAATCTGGGCCAGTTCGCCGAGATGTTCTTCATGGTGGCCGTGCCCTTCGTCTTGGCGAAGTGCGGGATTCGTTGGACGCTGATTCTCGGGTTGATTGCCCTGACGGTTCGCTATGCGGCGTTCTGGTTGGGAGACATGGCCGACATCTCCGCGCTGTATTTCGTGGCCATCCTGGTTCACGGCCTGATCTTCGGGTTCTACTTCGTCGGCGGCCAGGTCTACGTCGACAAGAAGGCGCCGCCGAGTCTTCGCGCCCAGGCCCAGGGGATCATGTTCCTGCTGACATACGGCGTCGGCACGATCATCGGCAACTTCGTGACGGCCTGGCTCCGCGACGCGAGCAAGTCGGCCGCGGGTGTCGTGGATTGGAAGCCCGTCTGGTTGACGATGACGGCCATGTCTGCGGTGATGACCGTTGCGTTCCTCGTCCTTTTCCACGACAAGATCGCCGGGTCCAAGAGCGGCGAGGCAGAAGCCGTTGGCGACGAGTCGGCCGCCGCGGACTAGTCTCCCAGACGTCTTCGCTGGGCGGGTGAAGTCTGCGGACAAGTTGGCAAACCGAGAGAGCCGCCAACCGGATCGAGCTTCGACGGACTCGGAGAGGCGTTCCACGAACCGGTTGGCGGCTCCGACGCGTCTGGAGACGCATTCTGCGGCAAGCGGCCATCCCCTTGTTGGGGATCCGCCTTGGCCGTACAGCCCGCCTGTCGAGGGCGCACAGTCTGCCCAATCGGCACGACGCGCCCGCCGCCAGCGAATCGCCCGAATTCGGCGCAGCGGGTGCTCAAGTCGAAAAACGACCGATGTCGATCCGCTCTGATACAGCCCATTGGGGGTAGGTAACTTTGTGGGATATTCTTACGGGTTGCCGGCTCGGGGGAGTGCGAGGGGCTGGCCGTTGAACCAGGCAAGCGGCAGGAGCACTTTTCTGACCCGGAGGGGGTCAGAGGATGGGGGGAATGAGAACCGCGTATCTTGTTGGGATGGTTGTCGTTGGGGCGGTATTCTTTGGGGGCCAAGACCGAGGCCAGGCACAGCAGGCGCCCGCGGCGCCGCACACGCTGTGGCACTTTCTTGGCATTCCGCAGACCGTCCACCGCTCGTACGACGGCCTGATGAATCGCCAGGGGGAGCATCCCGGGCTGGAGCGGAAGCCGCGGCTGAAGGCCCTGGCCGATCCGGCCAACCTGGCGTCGGACAATCCGGCGATCAAGGCGGCGGCCGAGATCAAGCAGCAGGAGGACCTTAAACCCCAGAAGATCAAGGCGATCAAATATCTGGCCGAGATCGCCTGCGGTTGTTACCCGGGTGTCAAGGAAGCGCTGCTCGCGGCGCTCGACGACTGCACGGAGGATGTCCGCTACGAGGCGGCCGTGGCCTTTTGCAGGGCGGCGGGCAATCCGTGCGCGCTCTGCAATCGGGCGACGTGCTGCGATCGGCAAGTCAAGGACAAACTGCGGGACGTGGCCTTGGCCACGGATGCGAACGGCTGCTGGAAGGAGCCTTCGGCCCGCGTCCGCGCCGCAGCCGAGATGGCGCTGCGGGCGTGCAACCAGATTCCGACGGTTGCCCCGGCGGAGGTCGAGGAACGGAAGGAGGGGCCGACGGCGGTGGACGGCAAGGAGACCGACGAGCGGGTCCTCGAAGCGCCCGTGCCGCCGGCGGCGGGGACTGCAACCGCGACGCTGGTCCATCCGGTGGGCCTGTCGTCGCACGGGTTCGATGGACCGGCGGCCGCCGCCGGGCGGTCCGAGGCCGGAGCGGCCGGCCCGTTGGGCCCTGTCTCCGTTGAGCATTCGGGCGTTCGGGGGATCGGATGCCGCTGCGCCCGATGCTTGGGTCGGAGGGCGGGGGCGGTCTGCCCGCCGGCGCCCGCGGCGCCGATGCCGCCCGGGGTGGAAGCGGCGAAACCCGCCCCTTCGCCCGGTGACGAGCGGGCGGAAGGGGCGCCCGAAGTAGCCGCGGCGCCCGAGGCAGCGGCCCTGGCGGGCTCGTTCGGGGCGGCCCGCGCGCCCTCATCGGCCGCGCCCCACATGATCGGCGATTTTCTCGGCGGCAACTACAGTTACATAACGATCGACGAAATCGAAGGCGGCGCCTCGCCGGTTTCCATCTCCGGCGGCGATCGCAACTTCAAGATTGCCGAAAACAACAGCCCGATCCCCATGGATCGTTTTTTTTTCAACTACAACCATTTCGCCAATGCCTTGGAGACGTTTGATGGGCCGGCGCTGCCGCTCGACCGGTTCACCTTCGGCCTGGAGAAGACGTTCTGGGACGAGAACTGGTCCGTCGAGTTGAGGGTCCCGTTCGCCCGCGGTCTGGATGCGTCGCAGGTCGTCGGCCAGGACGCGGGGCTTGAGGGGACCGAGTTCGGCAACGTGGCGATGGCCGTCAAGACGCTGCTCTGCCGCAGCCAGCGCAGCGCGTTGGCGGCGGGGCTGGGGATCGTGTTTCCGACGGGCGCTGATTCGGAGTTGATCCTGGACGACGGAGTTGGGGGGGTGACCACGCTGGCCAGCGTCGAAAACGAGGCGGTGCATTTCCAGCCGTTCATCGGATACCTTTGGGTGCCCACCGACCGCCTGTTCGGGCAGATGTTCGCCCAGGTTGATTTCGACGCCAACGGAAACCTGACGCGAATCCGCGGCGCCGAGGGGCGCTTGCAGGACCAGTCGCTGTTGTTTCTCGACATGAACATCGGCTACTGGGTGTACCGGGCCCCCAACGCGCCGTTCCTCAAGGGCGTGGCGCCGATGGTGGAACTCCACTATACCACGACGCTCCAGCCGCCCGACGAGGCGCCCGCCGGGGATCTCGTGGTGACGCCCTCCCCGTATGAAATCGACACGATCACCAACCTGGCGGGGCGGCAGGACCTGCTGAACCTCACCGGCGGCGTTCACTTCCAGTTGTTCGAGGCGACGCGGTTGACCGTGGCCGCCGCCTGCCCCTTGCGCTGCGACGCGGACCGCGAGTTCGACGCCGAGGTGATGCTCCAGTTGAACCACTATTACTAGCCGTCAGCCGTCAGCCGTCAGGCGTCAGCCTTCATCCGGGGGATCGCCAACCCTCCCTCTTGATTGTCTGGTGACGGCTGATGGCCTTTCTTGCTGACAGCGAGAAAATCGGCAAGCGTTCAGAAAAGTACTTGTAAATTTCTGCTGATTTGTTAGGCTGATACACGAGCATCAGGTATCGAGTGAGCTCGACCTCAAGCGAGGTCGGGTATCCCTACGGGCCCGCCGCCGGAACGACCGTTTCCGGCGGCGGGCCTTTTTTTTGGTTCTTGCCCAAGGCAAGAGCGTTCCCCAGCGGGAGTTTGGGAACGAGGTCAAATTCCCGTGACCTGCAACCGGTGATCTTCCCCAGCCATGCTTGCGCCCGTAGTGATCCGCCGAATCAAGCAGCTTCTGGCCGAGCGGACCCACAGCTATCGCCAGATTGCCGAGCTTCTGAAGGTCAGTTGCGGCACAATCAGCGCGATCGCGTCGGGCGAGCGGTGGAGCGACGAGGCGCTCGAAATCCGCGGGCAAGTCGAACCGGAGGGGCCTCCGCGCCGCTGCCCGGAGTGCGGCGGCCTGGTGAGGATGCCCTGTGTTCTCTGTTCCGCGCGCAAGCGGTCTGCCCGGACGGGGCGGTTGCCGCCGGATGTGCCGCTCGAGAGGCCGCTCGGCCTCGACCTCAAGCCCGAACACCAGCGGCGGTATGCCGAGGTCCGCGTCGCGCGGCGGAAGCAGCAGCATCGCAATTGCCTGCTGGCCGTTTGCCCGACGAACTACACCGCTTCCCCGTATATCGCTCCCGAACCCTGAACCCCGAACCCCTATCCGACCCGCGATGCCATCTCCCAACCACGTTCACCTCGTCCCCTACTCCGCAGCGCGGTGCGAGATCGCCGATGGGGACCTGCTGCTGTTTCGCCGGCGGAGCGTGATCTCCGTCGCCGGCCGGGGCGTCCACAGCCACGCCGCCAAGGCCGCCTGGTGGGGCAACGACCTGTTCTGCCTGGAGATTCGCGGATGGTACGGGGGCCGGGCCGTGACCCTTTCCAGCCAGGTTCGCCGCCGGCCGGGGCGGATCGACGTCTACCAGGCCAATCCCGGCGGTCGCTGGCCGGAGTACAGCGCGGCGGCGGCCGTCGCCTTCATGCGGCGGTTGGCCGGCTGCGACTATGGCTACCTGGGCCTGGTCGCGGCGGCCGCGCTCCACCTGCCGCTCGTGCGGATGTTTGTCCGCCCCAGTCTTAACGACGATCAACCGAGCCGCTGGCCGCCGTTTTGCAGTCAGGCGTGCGTGATGGCCGATCGGCTCGGCGGCGGCGTCGACCCGGTGCCGCACCTGGCCGATCGGCTCACCGAACCGGCCGATCTGGCGCGAAGCCCGTTCTACCGGTACCGCTTCACGCTGAAGTAGGCAGGAAACAGAGGAGATAGGGTCCACGGTCCAAGGTCCAAGCATCGGGGCTCGAGCAAGATGGTTTTGCGCAATGCGGCAACTCGGCTGCTGTTGATGATTGGAGCTTGTGCCTTGAGAATTCTCCGGCAATTGCCCGCGGCGGTCTGCGCGGCCGCCATCCTCCCTGCGGCCGTGGCCGGTTCGCGCGCCGAGTGCGTCGGTGGAAGTTGCCCGTCGCCGGGGCCGCGGGCGGTGGTCCGCGTTGTCCAGGCGGTCGGGCGGTGCCGCCTGTATGCCAGCGGCAGCGTGGTCCACGACGATGGCCGGTCCGCGCTGGTCCTCTCTTGCGCCCACCTGTTCAACGAGGGGACCGGCCGCGTGTGGGTCGTCTTCTCCGACGGGCGGCAAACCGGCGCGGCGCTGCTGGCGATCGACACGACCTGGGACTTGTCGGTGCTGCGGATCGACTCGCCCGGCATCGAGCCGATCCGCCTGGCCGCGGAAGCGCCGCGGCCGGGCGAACCCCTGGAGCACTGCGGTTACGGTCCGGACGGCGCCTACCGCTGTAGCAGCGGCCGCGCCCGCGGCTATACCAACCGCTCCGGCGCGGCGACGTATGAGACCCTCTGCCTGGCTGGCGCTGCCCGCGACGGCGATTCGGGTGGACCGGTGCTCAACGCGGGGGGTGAGCTGGTGGGCGTTGTCTGGGGCACCGACGGGCGCACGGTTCACGCCACATACTGCGGCCGCGTGCGGCGGTTCCTGGAACGGCTGCTGCCCAGCCCGCGCGCGCCGGACGGGCCGCCCGAATCGCCAGCGCCGCCCTCCGGCGACGCGCCAGCAAGCTTGCCCCAATCCGCGGACGAGTCGCTGGCGGAGCCGGCGGCAATCCTCGGGCGATTCGACGCCCTGGAGCGGCAACTCGACGCCCTGGCGCGGCGGAAATCCGCCGGCGATCAGGCGCTGGCCTCAAGGCTGGCCACGATTGAATCGGCGCTCTCCGCGATCGGCGGACTCCGCGAGCGGCTCGAACGGCAGGCGCCGGCCGGGCAGGAGCAGTTGCCGGCGGCCGCCGGCGAGGCCGCTCGCTCCGCCGCGCCGAGCCTGCTGGCCGCGGTGCTGCCGAGCCTATTGGCCGCGCTGGGATGGACGGCGCCCCCTTCGCTGGCGGCGGTCCTCGCCCTGCGCGTCGGGCTGGCGATCCTCCGCCGCAGAGCCGAGCGCCGGAAAGGGGAGAAATCCGCGCCCGGCGATTCCCGCCGGCCGCCGGGCCCGTGGAACGACCGCTATGCCAGGCAGCTCAACTCGGTCTACGCCCTGTCGGGCCGCAGCGCGACGGCCGACGCCACGCTCGGCCGGGAATACGACCGCGAACTGTGCCAGATGGAGGCCGGCGCCGACGACGCCGTCGCCCGCTGGGCCCAAAACGTCCGCCGCCGCGTTTGCGACCGCTTCCTGCGAATCCACGACGCGGAGCCGTTGCCGGCAGAGCCGACATAGGGTCCAGGTAGAGGGTTCAGGGTTCCGTATTTTTGTGTTGGCCTGGTAGGAGTGGGCAACTTGATGGCTCAGATGGATTTGCCTGGTTCGCTGAAGACTGAACCTCGGACCCTCCACCCAAGCCCGACCCCAGAGCCTGCGCCCCGAACCCTCTACCTGGTTCCCAAGCCGGCGATTAGGAACGAGGTGCACTGCAAGAAACTGAACCCTGAACCCTCTACCTGAACCCTTTCCCCCCAAGGAGCCTGCCATGTCCGTCCCCGGCAAAGACACGTTTGAAGACTCGATCACGCGATTCCGCAACCGTTCGATCCACACCTACGTGGGCCATTGCCTGCTGTTCCGCGGGCAGATTCTCCAGGATGGCGAGTTCGGCGTGCAGAGCGGCTGGGACACCGCGACCAACGATTTCATCATCGAGCACCTGGTGCGGCTGGATTTCCTCCGCCGCAAGATCACGCACAATCCGCAGCAGATCGACATCAAGACGTTGCAGGAACGGGCGCGGGACCTGAATCTGACCCTGCTCGACGACGTGAACGACAAGAGTCCCGCCGGCGAGGAGGTCGCACGGCCGGCGGGCCGCGAGTTCGACCTGCCTTACCGGCTCGACGGCTCGGACCCGAACGTGCCGCTGCTGTGTGATGTCGATTTGCGGAACGTCGACGCGCGGATGTTCGTCACGGCCCTCGACCAGCACATCGTCGAGGCCACGCGGCTGGACAGCCGCTACGCGACCTACCGGATCACGCCCCGCGAGTCGCTGATGCTCTATGCGTCGCTCAGCGAGATATTCGACATGGCCGTCTCGTTCGGCGGCGATGCGAACCGCGTGCCGATCCCACACGGCGTTCGCCCCAGCGAGGAACCACGCGGCCCGGCCGCCAGCCCGAACCGGGAAAAGGATGCCCAGGCCTGAGTCAAGGAAATGACGAATGTCGAATGACGAGTGTCGAAAGAATAGCGAATCACGAATGTCGAATGACGAAAGAATGACGAATGACGAATGTCGAAGCCTGAAGCCTCCGACTTCTCCGTGTTCGCGCTTTGGGCTTCGACAGCCTTTCGACACTTCGCCTTCGACATTCATTCGACATTCGACATTCGACATTCCGGAGAGTCCCCTGTCCACCGCTGAATGGCAGATCATCGTTTCGGTCGTGCTTGCCGCGCTGTTGGCGTTTGGCCCGTGGATGCTGATGGTGCATGGCAAGTTGGCCGTGCTTGTCGCCAAGCTGGCCGAGCTGTGCGAGAAGATCGAGAAGGTCGCCGAGGCCCAGCAGCGGCTCTGGGAGCAGGCGGCCGAGCACACCGCTCGGCTCGATCGCCACGAAATCCAACTCGACCATCTCGACCAGCGATTGCGCGAGATGGAATAGAGGCGCAGGCTCAAGTCTCAAGGTTCACTTTTTCAATGGCCAATCGGCGCCCCGCCAGGTCGCCGGGCTGCTCATGGCGATTGAACTTTGAAGCGTTTTTTCGTTTCCCTGACCCTGGAATTGCCCGCTATGCAGATCCGCGACCGCATCAAGGCCCTGCGCCGCATTCCGGCCGCCAGCCTGCGGCCCAACCCGAGAAACTGGCGGACCCATCCCCGCTCGCAGCAGGACGCGATCCGCGGCATCTTGGCCGAGATCGGCTATGCCGGCGCGCTGGTTGCCCGTGAGCTTGACGACGGATCGCTGGAGCTGATCGACGGGCATCTCCGCGCGGAATTGACGTCCGACGCCGAGGTGCCCGTCCTGGTGCTCGACGTAGACGAGGACGAAGCGGCCAAGCTGCTCGCCCTCTACGACCCCCTGGGGGCCATGGCCGAGGCCAACGAGGCGATGCTCGACGAGTTGCTCTCGTCGGTCACGACGGAGAACGAAGCCCTGCGGAAGGCGCTCGATCGTCTGGGCAGCCGGACCAGCCAGGAGGAGGACGACTTGCCGCCGAGCCCGATCGACGTTGCCGAGCTTTACCAGATCGTGGTCGAGTGCGCCGACGAGGACGACCAGCGGAGCCTCTACGAGCAACTGACGGCTGAAGGCCGCAAGTGCCGGCTGATGAACTTGTAGCGTAGCGGTCAGCAGTCTGCAGTCAGCAGTCTGACAAAGAACTGAACCCTGAACCCCGAACCCTTTACTTCATGCTTACCCTTACCTGCCCGATTCATGACTCGTTCCGCGTTCGCCAGGTGGCCGGGATGTTTGACGTGCCGCTGGCCGAAAGGGCCGTGCGGCGGCTGCGGTTCGAAGCACCGGCGCTCGATGGTCCCTGGCGGATCGGCCTGATCGTCGGCCCGTCGGGCAGCGGCAAGTCGACCGTCGCCCGGCACCTGTTTCCTTACGGATTGGCGCGGCCCCAACCTTGGCCGGAGGATCGGGCGGTGATCGACTGCCTTGGCGAGCGGCCGATCAAGCAGATCATCGGCGCGCTGACGGCGGTCGGCTTCAGTTCGCCCCCGAGTTGGATCAAGCCCTACGATGTGCTTTCGACCGGTGAGCGATTTCGCTGCGAGCTCGCCCGCGTCCTGCTGCGGGCCGCGGAGGGGAGTCCGCCGGAGGATTCGGTGGTCGTCTTCGACGAGTTCACGAGCGTCGTCGACCGGACGGTCGCCCGGGTCGCCTCGGCGGCGGTCGCCAAGGCGATCCGCTCGGGCCGCTTGGCTTGCCGGTTCGTGGCGGTGACCTGCCACGATGACGTGGCGGACTGGCTGGGGCCCGACTGGATGCTCGACATGGCCACCGGCGAGTTGGCCGGGAGGCGGCTTCGGCGGCCGGCGATCGAACTGGAAGTCTTTCGCTGCCGGCGATCTGTCTGGCGGCTGTTTGCGCCGCATCACTATCTGACCGGCTTGCTGAGCCCCGCATCGCGCTGTTTCGCTGCCGTCTGGGAAGGCCGCCCGGTCGCTTTCTGCTCGACCGTTTCGCTGATCGGGCGCAAACGACATCGCCGGGTCGGCCGCCTGGTGACCTTGCCGGATTACCAGGGGATCGGGATCGGCGCGGCGCTGCTCGGCGCGGTGGCCGGCTGGCATGCGGAACAGGGGCATCGGGTGAGCATCACCACGAGCCACCCGGCGATGATCGGCCACCTCCGCCGCAACGGCCGCTGGCGGGCGGTGGGCGTGAAGCGCGCCGGGACCCGCGGCAGCAGGCGATTTTCCGGCATCTACCGCGATTCCGCCGGGCGCGCGGTCGTGTCGTTTGAATACCGCGGCGGCGCTGGTTGTCGCTGATCAAGCAAGGATTCGAGGCATGGGACGAGGCAAGAGAAAACGGATTCTCGAAGACTCCCAGAAGCGGGGCCGGATTCTGGGAGTCCTCGCGATCGGTTGCAGCCTCCGCGCGGCCGCCCGAATCGTCAACTGCTCGCCGTCGACGATCTGCCGGGAGGCGCGGCTGGATGCGGACTTCGCCGCCGCGCTGGAGAAGGCGAAGGGCGACTCGGAGGTCAACTTCATGAAGCGAATCTTCGACGCGTCGAAGAAGGACCAGTATTGGCGCGCCGCCGCCTGGGCGCTCGAACGCCGCCATCCGGAACACTACGCGCCGCGCGCGCCGGAGGCAATCACGATCGGCCAAATCGCCAGGCTGGTCGCCAAGCTCTCGCAGATCATCGAAGAGGAAATCCCCGCCGCCCGATTCCGCAAGAAAGTGCTCGCCCGCCTCGACGCGCTGACGCGGGAAGCGGTTAGCGGTCAGCCGCCGGCTGCCGCCCGCCAGTCGTCAGCCGCCAGCGATTAGCAGTCGGTAGTTGGTGGTTGGTGGCCGGAAATGTGTCTTCGTTCCCAAGCGGGAGCTTGGGAACGAGGAGAGCGCGCGGCATGAAAGACTGAACCCTGAACCCCGGACCCTGAACCCCGAACCCTTTTCTTCATGCCACCACGACCGTTCTACTCCGACGAACCGATCCCCGACTGGATGATCCATCTGCTCCGCCGGGTGCGCGACGGGCTGGCCGAGCGGCATGGTCGGGCGCGGCGCGTGGACGCCAGTGCGGCCGGTCTGGACCTGATCGCCTGGTCGCGGTTCTTTCTGCCCGATCATTTCACGCGCCCCCCCTCGTCGATGCACGGCTGGCTCGGCGGCCAGCTGGACTGGTCCGTCTGCCGGCGGGGGCGGAAGGTCAACCTGCTGGCGCCGCGCGGGGCGGCCAAGTCGACGGTCGCCGCGCTTGCCTATCCGCTCCGCGAAGCGGTCGAAGGCCGCGAACCCTACATCTGGATCGTCTCCGACACCCGGCGGCAGGCCGAGGCCCACCTGGGGAACCTCAAGAACGAATTGGCCGGCAATCCGGTGCTGGCCCGGGCGTATCCCGATTCCTGCGGCAGGGGGCCGGTCTGGCGCGCCGGGTCGATCGTGCTCGCCAACGGCGTGGCGATCGACGCGTTCGGGACCGGCCAGCGGATTCGCGGCCGGCGGTTTCGGGCCCACCGCCCCACGCTGATCATCTGCGACGACCTGGAGAGCGACGACCAGATGCGCTCGGCCGCCGCCCGGCAGCGATCGCGCGACTGGTTCCAGGGCTCGCTGATGAAGGCGGGAACGCCGGAGACGAACGTTGTCCACCTGGCCACGGCGCTGCATCGCGACGCCCTGGCGATGCGGCTTTGCCGGACTCCGGGCTGGACCTCGCGCGTGTTTCGCGCGATTCTCCGCTGGCCGGCGGCAATCTCGCTGTGGCAGGAGTGGGAAGCGATTTACACCGCGGTCGATCGCCGGGACGCCCAGCGCGCCGCCGCCCGGTTCTACCGCGAACACCGGACGGAAATGGACGCAGGCGCGGAGGTGCTCTGGCCGGAGCTGGAGAGTCTCTACACCCTGATGTGCATGCGGGCGGAGGGGGGGCGGGCGGCCTTCGAACGGGAGAAACAGAACGCGCCGATCGCGCCGGAGGACTGCGAATGGCCCGAGGAATACTTCGACGAGCGGGCCTGGTTCGACGAGTGGCCGGCGACGCCGGCGATCAAGACCCTGGCCCTCGACCCGAGCAAGGGGGCCGACGCGCGGCGCGGGGATTATTCGGCGTTCGTGATGCTCGCCGTGGATCGCCGCGGCGTCCTCCATGCCGAGGCCGATCTCGCCCGCCGCTCCGTCGCCCAGATCGTGGCCGACGGCGTGGCCCTTTACCGGCGGTTCCGGCCGCACGTGTTCGGCGTCGAGGCCAACCAGTTCCAGGAGCTGCTCGGCGCGGAGCTGGAAGCCGAGTTCCGCCGCCAAGGGGTGTTGGCTCCGGGCGTGCAACGGATCGACAACCGCGTCAACAAGCTCGTCCGCATCCGCCGGCTCGGCCCCTACCTTGCCGCCGGGCGGCTGAAATTCAAGTCCGGCTCGCCGGGCACGCTGCGGCTGGCCGACCAGCTTCGCGACTTCCCCGCCGGCGACCACGACGATGGCCCCGACGCCCTCGAAATGTCCGTTCGGCTGGCCGAACAGTACGCCGCCGGAAACGCTTACGCCGACGGGCTGCCGCGGCGGCTGCCCATCGAATGAAACATGCCCTTCACCCCATAGGAGCTGTCCCATGCCCCGAGCCACCACCTACTCTCGGCTCCTCGAAATCTTCGACCGGCTGGCCGACAACCTGGTCGATCCGGCGGAACCTCTCGACGACGCCGATGGCACACGCTGGTCGATGGTTGCCGGCGGGTTGGCGCAGGAGTCGGCCGTGCCGTTTGCCAGCGAACGGCAGCTTGCCGAGATCCGCGCCGAGTGCCGGGCGCTGGCCGTCTCCAACGAGTTCGCCATCAACGGCCACGAGAATCGGATTTCGTACGTCGTCGGCCCGGGACACGCCTACCGGGCGGCGGCGAAACCGGGCGGCCGCTGCCCTGCCAGCCTGGTGGCGGAAGTGCAGGCCGTGCTCGACGAGTTCGTCCACGTGAATCGCTGGCGGCGCCGGCAGCAGGAGATCATCCGCCGCTGCGATCGCGACGGCGAGGCGTTCTTGCGGTTCTTCGTCGATTCGGCCGGCATGACCCACGTGCGGTTCATCGAGCCCGAGCAGGTCGCCGCGCCCCGCGGCAGCCAATCCGATCCGAGCACCACGTTCGGCATCCGCACCGACGCGGCCGACGTGGAAACCGTCCGCGGCTACTGCGTCGACGGGGCCTGGATCGGCGCCGAGTGGGTCCAGCACCGCAAGGCGAACGTCGACGGGAACGTGAAGCGTGGCCTGCCGCTCTACTATCCCGTCCGCAAGAACCTCCGCCGCGCCGAGCGGCTGCTCCGCAACATGAGCGCGGTGGCCGAAATCCAGTCGGCGATCGCCATCATCCGCAAGCACGACTTCGGCACGCGGGGAGCGATCGAGCACTTCGTCCAAAGCCAGTCCGACACCGCCCGGGTCGACCCGTCCACGGGGCGAACAGGCTATTTCCGCCGCTATCCGCCCGGCACGATCCTCGACGCGTTCGCGGGCACCGACTACGAGTTCCCCGCGGCCGCGATCGACGCGGGACGCTACGTGATCGTACTCCAGGCCGAATTGCGGGCGATCGCCGCGCGGCTGGTGATGCCCGAATTCATGCTCACCAGCGACGCCTCGAACGCCAGCTACGCCTCGACGATGGTGGCCGAGGGCCCCGCCGTCCGCATGTTCCAGCGCTTGCAGTACGAGTTGGTGGACGACGACCTCCAGGTGATGGAGCGGGTTGTCGCCGCGGCAGCGGCCGCCGGCCGTCTGCCCAGAGAGGCCGCCGAGACCGTCGAGATCAGCGCCGTGCCGCCGAGCCTCGCCGTCCGCGACCGGCTGCGCGAAGCCCAGGCCGACCAGATTCTCGTCCGCGCTGGGGCGATGAGCCCGGAAACCATGGCCCGGCGGCATGGGGTGGAGCCCCAGGGGTAGACGAAGTGGTCGCTGGCGAACCCCGGCGGCGCGGAGCGGGCGGGCGGCATGCCCGCCGCTGACAACCGCGGGTTTTCCTGGTATCATGCCGCCTTGTGGGCCGCCTGGCGATCTGATCGGTGTCCGGCTCGTGCGAAAGGCGCTCGATGTTCTACAGGCTCGACAGCACGCGCGTGACGCTGCGCGAATACTGGTGGGGGACGCGCAGTCCGCTGGTCGTCTTCGGCTGGCTGGCCAAGTGGTTGAGAATCGGGCTGCCGGGATCGGTCGACGATCCGAACGTCGATTCGCTCGCTCCATTCCGGGTCGCCCCCGGCGACCTGCCCGCCGAAGCGCGGAGCAAGTTCCACGCCCTGCACGAGGCGATCGAGGCAATCGGGTTCCGCGCGCCGGTCTGCTACTGGGTCCACGACATCCAGCATCAGACCGAGATCTGCCAGGCGGCGTACGTGCACCCGTCGGGCCAGACGTTCGCCAAGCTCCACGGCCGCATCTGGCGTCTTCCCAGGCCGCCCCGGCAATACTTCTTCCCGATGTTCCTGACGCGCTTCACCGACGGCAGCTACCTGGTGTCGACGGCGGGCCGGCGGGACATTCTGGCCCCGCCCGGCTGCCGCGAGAACCGGCTCGTCGGCGCCGCGCCCGAGACCCTTTGGGCTGCGCACCAGCGCGCCGTCCAGGAGGAGCAGCTTTTCAAGACGGTCGCCCCGGTGCGCGGCGAAGCGGACCTGGTCGCGGCCGTTGAAGCGCATCATGCGATGCTCCGCGACTTCCACGTCGAGCGCGGCGTCTTCGCACCGATTCCGCCGGAAGAAGAGCGACAGGTCGCCGAGGCCGCCGCCGCAGCCCTGTCCGCGGGGCCGGACGGAGAAGACCGCGCGCAGGACCTGACCATTCTGAACGAGATCGAGAAGCTCCGCAACAAGCGTTCGAGCTGGGGCGCGGCCCTGACCGTGCTCGTCGTCTCGGTGCTGTTCTTCATCGCCCTGGGAAAGGCTGTCTGGTCGTGGCAGTTCGTCCTCCTCCTGCTGCCGATCCTGTTTATCCACGAGCTGGGCCACTTCGCGGCGATGCGGCTGTTTCGCTACCAGAACGTGCGGATGTTCTTCATCCCTCTATTTGGGGCGGCGGTGGCGGGCCATCACTACAATGTGCCGGGGTGGAAGAAAGTCATCGTCTCCTTGTCCGGACCGCTGCCCGGCATCTTCCTGGCCGCCGCACTGGGCGTGCTGGCGATGGCTTACGACATTCCCTGGCTGCTGGCGGGGGCGATGCTCACAGTGCTGGTCAACGGCTTCAACCTGCTTCCGCTGATCCCGCTCGACGGCGGTTGGGTCATGCACGCACTGCTGTTCTGCCGCCACTACGTGCTCGACGCGGGGTTTCGCCTCCTGGCCGTCTGCACCCTGTTGGCGGGGGCCTACCTGCTGGCGGACCCGATTCTGGCAGTCTTCGGATTCCTCATGGCGATGGCGCTGCCGGTGGCCTTCCGCATGGCCCGCGTCGTCGAGACGCTCCGCCGGCGCGGGGTCGCGGCCACTTCGCCCGACGACCAGTCGATTTCGCCCGAGGCGGTCTCGGCGATCGCCGGCGAAATTCGCAGCCAGTTTCCGCAGCGGCTTTCCGACAAGAATCTGGCCCAGTTCACGCTCCAGGCGTTCGAGGCCCTGAACGCCCGGCCGCCCGGCGTTCTGGCGACGATCGTTCTCGGCGGTGCCTACGCCGGCAGTATTGTCCTGGCCGCCGTGTTGCTGGCCCTGCTGGTTATCGGCCAACAGGTGGACCTGGCGGATTTCTTCCGGGCGGCGGCGGACGCTCCCCGGCAGCCGATCGCCGCCGAGTCGATCGAACGGGCCGGCCTGCGCGAGGCCCCGGCCGCGCCTGGTGAAAAGACGATCATTGCCCGGTTCGCCGCCCACGAGGAAGCGAAGGCGGCATTTGACGAGTCGCGCAACCAGGTTCCAGCCGGCGCGACGCTGGTGTTGTTCGGCAACTTGTTGATGCTCGCGATCCCCGCGGAAGACGCCCCCGGCGAAGCCTGGGCCGAGGGCTGGAACGCCGAGGCCGACGGAGTCTCCGTCGCCGCGGCGCCCTATGAGAACCGCTTCGCATTCGCTGCAATCGCTCCCGATGCCGATGCGGCGATCGAAATCGAGCGGGCCTTGCAGGCCTACCTGCCGGGACCGCCATCGATGAATCTCGTGCCGCCGTGGCATCCCGACCTGCCGCTTGGCCCAGCGCAGCGCGATGCGAGAGGGCTCTATCGGCAACTGCTCGAGGCGGAGGCGGTCCACGACGACCCGCGCCAGTTGCGGCTGCGGCGGCAGATCGCCGAGGCGCACCGCAAAGGGGACGGGGAGCAGGTGGAATCGCTCGCCAAACAACTGCGGGAGACAAGCCGCCGGATCCGCGCCGAACGGATCGACGCGTTGCAGAAGCAGGCGGTCGCGCCGGCCGAGCGGGAGTTGATCGAGCTGTTTCGCCAAAAACCGGCGTTTGCATCGATCGAGGACGACGGCGGCGAGGGCCCGGACGGTGCGGGCGGGCAAGCGGCGGCGCCTGCCGCGCGGGAGGCGGCGGCCCAGGCATTTCAGGAGAAACACGAGGCCTGGAGCCGGAAGTTCGGCGAGCGCCTCGGCCAACTGCCGATGGAGGGCGATGGCGTCGTGCGCGGCGCCGACCGCTATTCGAGCATCGGGGGGAGCGTTGCCCGCACCGGCTTGATTGTCCAGATCGATTTCCTGTCGTTCGCCCGGCCGGTCGATGGGCCCGCCGCCCTCGTCCGCTGGCTGAGCGGAAAGAAATCCGCCGACCTGAAATATGAACTCTCCGGCGAGTTTTGAGGGCTGATCTCCCGCCGGGATTGACGGATCCTGCCCGCCGCGCGTGCTCCCTCTCGCGGTGAACCGCGCGCGGGAGCCTTTGCGGCGAGTGTGCCATGGTTGATTCCACCGACCTTGCCCTGGTCATTCCGGACTACTCGCTCGGCGAGGCGGCCTGGTTCTGCGCCGTGCTGCTGGTCACGGTGCTTGCGCCCGGGCATGTCCTGCGGAGGCGGCTTGGCCTCTTGCCGGGCGGTCTCTGGGAGCGCTGGGCCTTGACCGCCGTGCTGGGGACGCTCTGGACGAGTCTGGCCTATTTCGCCCTGGCGGCCGGCGGCTGGCAGCGATTCCACATTCTTCTGGCTCCCCTGCCATTCTTGATCGACGTTGTCCGCCGGCCGCGGCGCTGGTTCGACCCCAGACGCCGGGCCTCGTTCCTGAAGCGAATCGCGCGGCGGCCCGCCCGCCCGATCCTCGTTGGGCTGCTGCTGGCGGCCGTGTTGGCCGCGGGCTATTTCGCCAAGACCGCGGCGCTGGTGCGCCGGGATGCGGACGGGCTGCGGCTCTATGGGGCGCTCTATTCCGACAAGATGACGAACATGTCGCCCTCAGCAGCGCTCCGCCACGCGGTGCCGCCGGCGGCGCTGCGGATTTCAGGCTATGTCTTTCCGAGCCACTATTTTCCGCACCTTTTCGTGGCGAGTTTCGATGTCGGGGCCGGCATCGACTATCTGGACGGCTTCTGGTTCTACGCGGCGGCCTTCGGCGTGGCGGTCCGCTCGTTCGCCGTGCTGGGCTTCGCCAAACGCTGGCTCCGCTCACCCTGGCTGGCGTGCCTGGCGTTGGCGATCTTCGGATTTAATCGCTTCACCCCCCAAGACAAGACACTCGACCTGTCGTTTGCCCTGCTGCTGCTGGCGATCGGGTCGCTCGATCGTCACCGCGCCGCGCGGCGCAGCCGCTGGCTCGCCTGGTGCGTCGTGCTGGTCGCCGCGATGCCCTGCTATGAAGTCTTCACCGCCGCGGCCGCGGCCGGCGGACTGGCGGTCTGGACCGCGGCCGCCGCGGCTCGGCTGGTCGTCAGTCGCCGCGGGCAGCGCGCCGGGCAGGCGGGGGCGGCTCCTGCCTGGCGCGAGGTTCGACTGCGGGCCGCCACGACCGGCGCCGCCTGCCTCGGCTGCGCGCTGGCGGTGAACATGCTCTACCTCGGCGCCCGGCTGGAATCGCCGCCGCAAATCAAGTTCAAGAATGTCTACCTCGCCTCGTACGCGGACGAATGGCGGGACCGGCTGCGGGCGCCGGACCCGCCGGGATGGCTTGCGCAGATCTATGCATGGAAGCGCGGCAAGCCGGTCGCCGAGGTCGTGAAGACCGGCAGCGCGTCGGCGCCGGGGCCGCTGGAAGAAATCGCCGGCGAGGCGATCTATCATGCCGGCTTCGCCGGCTACTTCGTGCTGCGGTTCGTGAACCTCGCCCTGCTCGGCGTCGTCGCCCTGGCCGCCCGGCGGCGGTCCAACCCGGGGGACCCGGCGGTCGACTGGGTCGCATCGATCGCGGCGGTCGGATACGCCGTCCCCTGCGTTCTCGTCTGGGGGCACACTGCCGGTGGCCAGTGGTGGGAGACGCCGAACATTTACCGGCTGACCACCTGCGCCTGGATGCTTCTGGCGATCGGCGGGACGGGCGTGCTGGTCCAAGCCGTGAGGGAGATCCGCCGGCCCAAATGGTGGATTCCGCTGGCAATCGCCGGCTGGCAGGTCTGGCTGATCGCCGCCGCCTATGCCGAGCGGCCGCGGATGTTTCATCTTGTGCCGCCGGATCGCCTCGCGGCCCTTGCCTTCCTGCGGACCGGGGTCCCTGAGGGGCAGGTCGTGCTGCACCCCTGGATTCATGACCTGATCCGCAGCGACGCGCGGCCGGCCGAAGTCGCCTGGGTCTACAAGCGGCATTTCACACTAGGGAGCAATCTGGCCGGCTGCCAGATGTATTATGAAGGCCGCGAGGACCACCTGTTCATCAACGGCTTTGTCCGCGGCGAGGAAGTCTATCGCCGCCGCCGTCTCCGCGATCGGTTTTATGCGTCGCCCGATGAGGCGGTCGTGCGCGCGGTCGTCGGCGAGGGCGGCGTGCGCTGGATTGTGGCCGATGCGGACAGCCCTCCGCCGTTGTGCATCCAGGAGGCCTGGCCCGTGGTGTTTCAAAGCGGGACGGTGCGGATTTATGCCAGGTGAGCCTCCCCGCGCCGCGGGATTGGCGGTTTGCGACGCAAATATATCCTATACATCAGCCGGCCGGGCTCTCAACGCTTGCGAGTACTGGAAAAAACGGGTAGGATCGATAATTCAGCCGTGGAGTCGCCGCTGAGACGCCCCGCTCGGGTTGTTGGCGTCGCGCGGAGCGTATGGCGTGCTCTGGGCAACGCAGAGAACCGCGAATTCCGGTCGCGATTTGAACCTGGCGCTGGCTGTGTCTTCTGCCCGGTGCTTAATTTTGTTGCTGGGCATCATTACTGCTATTTTCTAGGCTATAATAACGTAAGCCGGAGACGGGTCCGGCAACTTGACAACGAGCCCCACTTGATCAAGGAGAATTCAATGGCCAATCTGGCCGCCGCGCTGAAAGACGAAATCCGCCGCCTGGCGAGGAGGGAAATCAAGGCGGAGACGGGCGCTACCAAGCAGGCCGTTGCCCAATACCGGCGCGACATCGCCCGCTTGAAGCGCCAATTGCGAGATCAGGAGAAGAGAATCGCCCTTCTGCAAGGCCGGGAGCAGAAGCGATCTGAGCAGCCGCAGCCCAGCGGGGAGGCGGTCGAGAGCTACCGGTTCTCGCCGCGGTCCGTCAAGGCGCAACGGGCCCGGCTTGGCCTGTCGGCAGCCGACTACGCCAAGCTGGTGGGCGTGACGCAACTGACGGTCTACAACTGGGAGAAGGGCAAGACGCGGCCGCGCCAAGAGCAGTTCGCAATGCTCGTGGCGATCCGCGGGATCGGAAAGCGCGAGGCAATGCGCAGGCTTCAATCCCTGGACAACACCAGTAGCCCGCCCTCCAATTGATCCCGACCGCGCCAGGCGCGATCCAGTCCTGCCCGCCCCGGCAGCCTGTCCTGGCGGACGCTGCCGACCGAGAGGCGCGCTGCCGGTGTTGAGAAGACCGGGCTAACGGGCGGCCGCGGCCAACGCTCTGTAATACTCGATCGAACGGCGGAGCCCGTCGCGGAAACCGACCTTGGGTTCGTAGCCGAGCATCTTGCGGGCCTGGTAGATGTCGGCGAGGCTCTCGCGGACGTCGCCGGGCCGGGGCCGCTCGTGGATCGGCTGGATATCGGTGCCGAGCAACTCGTTGACTGCGGCGACGAGTTCGAGCAGCGTGATGTTGCCGCCACAGGCAATGTTGAACACGCGGCCCTTGATCCCCTGGGCGTCGGCGGCGAGCAGGTTGCCAAGCACGACGTTCTCCACGAACGTGAAGTCGCGCGACTGCAACCCGTCGCCGTAGACGACCGGCTGTTTTCCTTGGAGCATGGCCGTGATGAACAGAGGAATCACGGCCGAATAGGGGCTGTCGGGGTCTTGCCGCGGGCCGAAGACATTGAAATAGCGGATCGCGACCGTCTCGAACTTGTAGGTCGAGGTGAAGGCCTGGCAGTAGAATTCGGCCGCCAGCTTGGCGGCGCCATAGGGGGAAATCGGCGCGGGCAGATCGCGTTCGCGTTTCGAGGAAAACGGCTGATCGCCGTAGGCGCTGCTGGAAGCGGCGTAGACCAGTCGCCGGACCCCCGCCCGACGCGCCGCGTCGAGAAGAATCACCGTGCCGGTCACGCACGCGGCATGGGTGTCCAACGGCTTGGCGACGCTCCGCGGAACGGAGGCCAGCGCCGCCTGGTGGAAGACGCAGTCCACGCCATCGACCGCCGCGGCGACCGCCTGCGGATCGAGCAGGTCGGCCTCAATGAATTCGATCTTGTCGCGAACCGCGTCCAGGTTGGAAAGGTGCCCCGTGCTGAGGTTATCGAGAACGCGCACCTTGTCGTGCCGCTTGACCAGGGCCTCGGTGAGATGGGACCCGATGAATCCGGCTCCGCCGGTAACGAGAAATGTGCGCACGATCCGCCTTTCTGAAGCTGCTGAAAAACACGGGAACAACCTGTCCGGAGTGGGGTGGCTCTCCCCGAAGTCTAGGTTGCCAACGCGGTTCTGTCTAGAAACGACGATCCGAGAAACGGCGTCCGAAACGCGCGTCCCCTGAGAGTCCCCGACCATCGAGCCAACCGGCCTGCCGGGGCTTCAGAGACCGGGACAACCGGGGACTAGCCTTTGCGGTGGCGAATCCGGGACCGCATGCGGCGCTTCTTCCGACCGATCTTTCGCCGACCCTTGCCTGTCTTTTTCGTTCCCACGCAATCCTCCCTTAAAAAGTAGATGACCGAACCGAGCTGTTTCAAGTCGCATCGCGTTTGCGCCGCTCTCGGCGCATCGCGCCGCCGGGCGGCGCAGCTTCCCACTATAACAAAAAGTCACCCGGGGTGGCAACCGCGCGGGGGGGACGGAACGGCTCCGACCTGCCATGGAACCGACAACCAGGCCTCTTTCCGGCGTCCCGGCCGGGGTTTGGCAGCGCCGGCGTCCGGGGGGGACCGTTCCCAAGCCGGAGCTGGGGAACGAGCGGTCGGGGGGAACGAGCGGTCAGGGGGAACGAGCGGTCGGGGGGAACGTGGGTTCGGGGCGGCGGGATCAAGAGACCGAACGGGAATCGGCCTTGCCGACTCGGCCGCCAGGTACGACAATTCCCTGGGGCCTGCGTCGTGCGCGCCGCCGGGAGTCATGAATAGGAGTGTCGATGACGACGGAGGAGAGAATGCCGTTTCAGCGAAGAGAACGAGCTTGGCTCGTGTTTGCCGCAACCGTCTGGATCTGCGCGAGTTGGGCGCGCTTCGGCGCGTTGGGGGCGGAGGCCGACGAACAAGGCGAGGCGATCGCCCAGGCAAACAGTCTTTCGAAGGCGTTTCGATCGGCAGCCAAGGCCGTGATCCCCACGGTGGTCACGGTGCGGACCACAACCAAACCGCGCGGCGGCGGTCTCCGCGGAAGCAATCCGTTCCGGGGCACGCCGTTTGAAGACCTCTTCGATCAATCGCCCGGCTATTCGTTTCGCCAGCCGAACGTGCCGCTGCCGGGGATGGGGTCGGGCGTGATCATCGGGCAGGGAATCGTGCTCACGAACAATCACGTGGTCGAGGGCGCCGACGAGGTGACGATCGATCTGTCCGACGGCCGGCGACTGCCGGTCAGAGAGGTCAAGACGGATCCGCAGACGGACCTGGCCGTGTTGAGCTTCGTCGCCGACGAGCCCCACCCGGTTGCCCGGCTGGGCGATTCGGACGAGTTGGATATCGGCGACTGGGTGATCGCCGTCGGAAATCCGTTTGAACTGGAGCAGACGGTCAGCGCGGGAATCATCAGCGCCAAGGGCCGTTCCCTCGGATCGGTCGAGCGGGCGCGGTTCCTGCAAACCGACGCGGCGATCAACCCGGGCAATTCGGGCGGTCCGCTGGTCAATCTGAAAGGCGAAGTGATCGGCGTCAACACGGCGATCTTCTCCCGCAGCGGCGGATACCAGGGGATCGGGTTTGCGATTCCGATCAATCTCGCCAAGTGGGTCACGCCGCAACTGGTCGAGGGGGGGAGCGTGCAGCGGGCCTACCTGGGGGTCGGAATCGGCGAGTTGACGCCCGAACGGATGAAGCGTCTCGGCGCCGCTTCCCGGCAAGGCGTGGTCGTCGAAACCGTGATGCCGGACTCGCCCGCCGAGCGCGCCGGCCTCAAGAAGGACGACATCGTGTTGACCTTCGACGGCCGCCCGATGCAGGCGGTCGCCGACTTGCAGGAGATCGTCGAGCGTGCGGACGCCGAATCCAAGCACACCCTCGAACTGACCCGCAACGGCGAACCGTTGCGGCTCGAGGTCACCGTCGAGGCGATGCCCGAGGGCTTCGGCCGCGCGACGCAGGCCCTCGGCGGATCGCCCAATTTTCACAGCGACGGCCGGCTGGGTCTGTTCGTCATGGAGTTGAGCCCGGAGATGGCCGAGCGCCTCGGCTTCCAGGAGATGAAGGGGGCGCTGATCTTGAACGTCGACGCCAACCGGCCGGCCGGCAAGGCCGGGCTGCGCGACGGGATGTTGATCCGCAGCGTGAACGGGACGCCGGTCGGCAACGTGGCCGATTATGTCAAGGCCATGGAGAACGCCTCGCTCGAAGAAGGCGTGACCGTCGAGGTGCAGACCCGCGGCGGCCCCAAGACCGTGACCATCCAATCGCCCTAAGAAAACCGGCGAATCAACAGCGGCCGTAGGGTGGTCCAGAGCGGTCCATCCCACGGCGGATTGGATTGCCGCCACGCGCACCCGTGGAGGAAACGCCGGCATCGCCGCAAACCGAGCGACGGCCCACCACGCGCCGACGCTGGACGTTTGTCCGCACGCTCGGTGGGGCGGCGCTGGCGGTCTGGTTGTGTGGGGTGGTCCGATTCCTCGTCACGGAAGGGGGCGCCTTGACCGTTTCGGGTTGGTCCGCTCTGCACCACCCTACAGGATGAACTTGCTCAGGTCTTCATCTTGCGCCACTTCGTCGAGCCGCTGGGTGACGTAGGCGGAGTTGACGACGACGCGGCCGGTCTTCATGTCGGGCGCTTCGAAACTGAGCTCTTCGAGCAGGCGTTCCATGATCGTGTAGAGACGTCTGGCGCCGATGTTCTGCGCTGTCTGGTTGACCCGGTAGGCGTAATCGGCCAGCGACTCGACGGCGCCGGGCTCGAAGGCCAACGCGACCCCCTCGGTCTGGAGGAGGGCCTCGTACTGCCGGGTGAGCGAGTTCTGCGGCTCCGTCAAGATGCGAACGAAGTCCGCCTTGGTCAGGTCCTGCAATTCCACGCGGATCGGGAAGCGGCCCTGGAGCTCCGGCATCAAGTCGCTCGGCTTGGCGCGATGGAACGCGCCGGCGGCGATGAACAGGACGTGGTCGGTCTTGACGAAGCCGTAACGGGTCTGCACAGTCGTGCCTTCGACGATCGGCAGCAAGTCGCGCTGGACCCCTTGCCGGGAGACGTCGGCGCCGTGGGTCTGTTCGCTGGCGACGACCTTGTCGATCTCATCGATGAAGATGATCCCGGTGTTCTCGGCCAGCGTGATCGCCTGGGACTGCACCTTGTCCTCGTTGATCAGGGCGTCGACTTCCTGCTCGAAGAGGACTTTCCGCGCCTCGACGACGGACATCTCACGGCGGGACTTGTGCTTGGGGAGGATCTTCTCGAACATCCCCTGAAGATCGATGTCCATCTGCTCCATGCCGGCGCCGCTGAGCATCATCGGCATCGCCTTGTGTTCGGTGGTCAACTGGACGCGCCGCTCATCGAGCTCTCCGGCGGCGAGCATTGCGCGGAATTTTTCCCGCGTCCGCTCGTGGCGTTCGGCGGCCGGGGGGCCATCGGCGGAAGCGTCGAGCGACGGAGGAGGCACGAGCAGGTCGAGCAGGCGCTGCTCCGCCCGGCGCTGCGCTTCTTGCTCGACCCCCGCCCGTTCCGTTTCGCGGACCAGCCCGATGGCGTTTTCGACGAGCTCGCGGACCATGCTCTCCACGTCGCGGCCGTAGTAGCCGACCTCCGTGTACTTGGTGGCCTCGACCTTGATGAACGGCGCCCCGGTGAGCTTCGCCAGGCGGCGCGCGATCTCGGTCTTTCCGACGCCGGTCGGCCCGATCATCATGATGTTCTTGGGGGCAACTTCGGGGCGCATCTCCTCGTTGAGTTGCTGCCTGCGCCAGCGGTTGCGGACGGCGACGGCCACCGCGCGTTTGGCCTGATCCTGCCCGACAATGTAGCGGTCCAGCTCGGCAACGATCCGCCGCGGCGTCAAGTCTCGCACTCCAATTCCTCCACCGTGATGTTCGTGTTGGTGTAAACGTCGATTCCCGCGGCGATCTCCAGCGATGCGCGGACGATCCGGGCGGCGCCCAGATCGGTGTGCGCGGCCAGGGCCCGGGCAGCCGCCAGCGCGTAGTTGCCCCCCGAGCCAATCCCGAGGATGCCGTCGGGAGGCTGGATCACGTCGCCGCTGCCGGACAGCAGCAGCATGTGCCGGGCGTCGACGGCGACCAGCATCGCTTCCAGCCTCCGCAGGGCGCGGTCGGTCCGCCACTGTTTGGCCAACGCGGTTGCCGCCCGCGGCAGGTTCGCCGGGTGGTCCTTGAGCCTGGCCTCAAACCGCTCCATCAGGGCGAACGAATCGGCTGCCGAACCGGCGAAGCCGACCAGAACGCTCCCCTCGGCCAGCCGCCGAATCTTCGTGGCATCCGCCTTGACAATCGTGTTGCCGAGGCTGACCTGCCCATCGCCGCCGATCGCCACGGCGCCGTTGCGGCGGACGGCGAGAATGGTCGTCGCGTGAAACTCCATGCCTGGCTCCTATCAGACCGCGCGGAAAGTCCGACTTTGCGAAACCTCTCAATATGGCGCAAAGTCGCTCGGCTTTCCAGGGCATGGCGGTTGCAACGCTCCTGTGGCTTATCTGGAAAATCGCCCCGGAATCGCTGCCAATTGATGCAGGCCTTTGTCTTGTAAGGATTTGCGCAGGAAGACCTTGCGCAAAATTCCGCATGTTTCTGGACCGATAACGGTTGCATTGGCGCTTTTGGAAGGATAGGGTAGTTAAGAAGAGATGGCTTGCACGGAAGGGCCGCGAGGTGCCGCAAGATTGGCTGGACCGTCGACCGGGGCTGGCAGTGATTGCCGTGCCTGTCCCAGATTCGGTTGGCCTTGGCACAACGGGGCGGCTCTCGGCCTCTGTTTCGATTCACCCCAAAGTTTCTCAATCGAGGAGGACATGTCCATGCGACGAGTGGTGTTTGCGTTGGCTGTGATGGCAGCTGCGACGTTCGTTGTTGCCGAGGCCGCTGACGCTTGTGGCCTGCTGAACCGCTGTGGTTCGCGGTGCTGCTTCAGGGCCCGTCCTGTGTGCTGCGAAGTGGTCTGCTGTCAGCCCTGCGTGGTCGTTTGTTGCGAACCGGTGGCCTGCGAACCGGTGGCCTGCGCACCGGCGGCTTGCGCGCCGGCGGCCTGCGCGCCGGCGGCCTGCGCACCGGCCGAGCAGCCCAAGGCAGCGCCCGCTCCGGAGGAAAAGGCTCCGCCGGCTCCACCGAAGCCCCCGGTTGCCCCGAAGGCCGACGTGAAGAAGCCCGCGGCCCCTCCGGCGCCGAAGGCCGAGCCAAAGCAGCCCGCCGAAGCGAAGAAGGCGGCCAAGCCGGCTGAGAAGCCGGCCGAGAAACCGGCGGCCAAGCCGGCCGAGAAACCGGCGGCCAAGCCGGCCGAAAAACCGGCGGCCAAGCCGGCCGAAAAGCCGGCGGCCAAGCCGGCCGAAAAGCCGGCCGAAAAGCCGGCCGCTCCCGCCGCTCCCAAGGCCGAGGCGCCCAAGCCGGCCGCTCCGGCCGAAAAGCCGGCCGCTCCGGCGGCTCCCAAGGTAGAGGCACCGAAGCCGCCCGCACCTCCGGCCCCGCCAGCCCCGCCCGAGCCGGAAGCGAAATAGCTGGAGCCGCCCAGGGTGAGTGGCTGAGTTGGCTCTGGGCATTTCAGCGCGATCGAAGCGGTGGACGATTCGACCGGACGCAAGTCCGGGATGCGTTCAGCGGCGAGCCCCGCAGCCAGCCGGTTGTGGGGCTCGTCTTTTCCGCGCTGCGGACTACCGCGTCTCCGCGGCGCGGAGCCCATGTCGCGGTTGGGGGGCAGCGCGCGTTCCGGCTCGTTGACAAAAAACTCAGTCCCTGTTAGACTTAGGACGATGATTGTGGTGGCGCCGGCAGGGCAGCCGGGCCGCCGGGGAGAGGCCTCTCGGTCACTCGCCGGCCGCCCGCCCGTCCCTGTTGACCGTTGTGCGTGCAGATCATCCACGTTGCTGTCTTGGTTTCTTGAGTGTACGTTGGGATCGGGCCCATGGCCGAGGCTATCGGATCCGGGAGTGCGGGCGACGTTCTGGAGCAGTTGGCGGGCTGTGAGCAGCGGTTGAAGTATCGCTTTTGCGATCGATCGCTGCTCCAGGCGGCGTTGACGCACGCATCCGGGGCGGAACACCGCCTGGCGTCGAACGAGCGGCTGGAATTTCTCGGTGATGCGATTCTCGGCGCAATCGTCTGCGAGTTGCTCTACCGCCAATATCCCGAGTTCCTCGAGGGCGATCTGACGAAGATCAAGTCGGTGGTGGTCAGCCGGCAAACCTGCGCGAAAATCAGCGAGGCGCTGGGGCTTGAGGAGTTCCTTATCCTGGGCAAGGGGATGACCACCCATCCATCGGTCCCTCCGTCGTTGCTGGCCGACGTGTTCGAGTCGCTGCTGGCGGCGATCTACCTTGACGGCGGGATTGATGCGACGCGCGAGTTCGTCCTGCGGCATATCGGACCGGAGATCGAATCGACGGTCGAGGGCGACTTGGGGGGCAACTGCAAGTCGCTCCTCCAGCAGTTGGCCCAGCGGCGGCACGGAACCACGCCGATCTACCAGTTGCTGGATGAGAAAGGCCCCGATCACAGCAAGTGCTTCAAGGTCTGCGCTCAGGTGGGAAGGACACGGTACGAGGGCGCCTGGGGACGCAACAAGAAAGAAGCGGAGCAGCGGGCTGCGCGGAACGCTCTCAGTCAACTCAACGACGAGCCTCCGCCGTTTCCGTCCGATTGACGGCGGCCCGGCCCTGCTTGGCGATTCCGTTGTCTTCCAGGAGAGGGAATGTCTGCAACTGCCGCGCCAAAGGCCGTCGCTCTGTTCTCCGGCGGTCTGGACAGCATGCTCGCCGTCCGCATTCTCCAGCAGCAAGGCCTCGACGTGGAGGCCCTCAACGTGCGGACGATTTTTCAGTGCTGCAAGACGCCGGTCGCCAGGGCGGCTGCTGAGCTCGGCGTGCGGTTGACCGTGCTCGACGTTGGCGACGATTACCTCGACGTTCTCCGCAATCCCCGGCACGGCTACGGCAAGGGATACAATCCCTGCGTCGACTGCCGCGCGTACATGGGCCGCATGGCCAGGCGGCTGATGGAAGACAGCGGCGCGTGTGTCGTCGTTTCCGGCGAGGTTGTCGGCCAGCGGCCCAACAGCCAGAAGCGGCCGCAGTTGGGGCTCGTCGCCCGGGACGCCGGTCTGGAGGGCAAGCTGCTTCGCCCCTTGTCGGCCAAACTGCTGCCCGCGACGATTCCGGAGATCGAGGGGCTTGTCGACCGCCGGCGGCTCTACGGATTCCACGGTCGGGGCCGCCGCCCGCTGATCGAACTGGCGACACGGCTGGGGATCCGCGCGATTCCCACGCCGTCGACCGGCTGCGCGCTTGCCGAGAAGAATTTCAGTCCGCGCGTCAAGGACTTGCTCGCGCATCGGCCGGGGGCGCGGCGTTGGGAGTATGAACTGCTCAACACGGGGCGGCATTTTCGCTTCGACGGGAAGACGAAGATGGTCGTCGGCCGCAACGAGCGCGAGAACGCCCTGCTGGAGCGGCTGTTTCAGCAGGCCGCCTCGGGCGAGGTGCTGCTGGTCGAGCCGGCGGATTTCGTCGGGCCGGTGGGCCTGCTGCTCGGCCCGGCCGGCGAGCGGACGATCAACTCCCTTGCCGCTCTGCTCGTGCGGTACACGCGGCAGTGCGATCCGGAGCGGGCCTCGGTGCGGGTCTGGCGCGGCGGGCAGTGCCACGTCCGCCGCGCGCGGCCGGCCGAGGCCGTCCACCCGGCGCACCGGCTCTAGCGCGGCGGTGCTCGCGGCGCGCCCTCCGGTTCGGCTCGTCGGCCAAGAAAAACAGAAACGCCCAGCCGGCACGGCGGGCGTCTCTTTCTCGTCGTTGCTTTTGGGCGAAGGACCTTTCGCGCGAGGCCGCCGGCCCCGCTCGCACCCTACTTCTTCTTCCGGGTCGCCTTCTTGGCCGCCTTCTTTTTGGGAGCGGCCTTCTTCGCTACCGCCTTCTTCGCGGCGGCCTTCTTTTTGGGAGCGGCTTTCTTCACCGCCTTCTTGGTTGCCTTCTTCTTGGCCACCTTACGTCCTCCTAACTGAGTTACGGGCGAGCTCCTTGCCGATAGCCGGGCTGGGATCCGAACCCCGGCAGGCCAGTCGCCACACAAACAAGACAACGAGTCTTATACCTGCCATCGCGGCGACCGTCACGCGCCGTGATGGGTCGAGGCCTCGCCTGATCGGAAACGATGAGAACGCATGCGCCTCCTGGTTGTTGATCAACCGTCGCTTCCGATTCTCCCCTGATCGATCAATCGTCCGCCTGTTGACAACTCTCCGCTCATCTCGCATCTGGCCGTTTTGAATTCTTCGCTGACTCGACGTGCGACAGCCGAGACTCCATTTATGAATCGTCCTTCAGGCTGGCCATATCCTACCTTCTTGCTGAAATCTTGCAAGCACAATTCTCGCGCAGCGCCTGAAAATTCGCGCTTCGCGCCAACGTCGACGAGCAGCGCCGGTGCTGCGCGCGGCAAGCGCTGCCCCGCGCCGCGCGGCAAGCGCCGCATCGCCCGGAAAGGCTTGCCGCGCGGGGCGGCGCCGTCCCGCCGCGCTGCTCGTATCGGGTATTCCAGTTATCATGCGAAAGACCTATAAATTAGCGCGCCGCAGCGCGGCGGGGGGCGGACGCCGATCGGGGGCGATTGGCCGCCGCGCCGGCGGCGTCCGCCGCCGGGCGCCGCGGCTTGCGGCCGCCGCGCCGGCAAGAGGCCGCCGCGCGGCGCCGCCGCCCGCCGCCCGGGACTGGCGCGAGACGCTTAACCCGTTGCGGAAAGCTGAGTTAAGATGCGTGCCTGCCGGCCGCGCCGCGGGCCGCGCCCAGGCCGGACCGCCGTTCGGCAGCCGCCACAACCGCGCCGCGCGGCGCCGGCCGCGCGGCGCTGGTGGCCGGCCGGCATCCGCCGCGGGCGGAACGGCCTAGGTATGTTCGCGTCATGGGCAAAGCACACGATATATGCCCTGGCCGGGGAATAATGCGATGTGGCCATGCCGCGCCGCACCGCCGCGGGTTGCAGCAGGGTGCCGTGTCGGGGCGTCGCGGAACCGCCGCGGGGAGGGCAGGTCGCGATGGTGGGAAGGGATCGCAAGCGGCGATTGGCCGGCGGCGGCACGCGAGAAAATTTTCAAAAAAATTCTGTTCCACTCGCTGGAAACGTGGCGCTGGCAACCGCCGGGGGATGCGATCTGCGCGGAGCGGATGACTCGGCCGCCGCGCGGCGCCGCGAATCTGCGGCCGCGAAGCGGTGTGTCGGCGGCTTGAAGTCGCCGACCGCGGGCTCGGCCGCCAGGGTTGCGCGTCGTGCCCGCCGCGCGGCGTCTGCGGTTGCGAACGACGCGACCACGACCCGCGGGAGCGCGCCTCCGCTGGGCGGGTCTGCGCAGGGAAAACGCGTGGGGGCAGGAGGGCGGCGGAAGAGGCTGTTGACCGGTGCGGAGGGTTTGTGTTCCGGCGGAGGCAAGGTTATTATCAACGATAGCTGGCTAAAATCGACCAGTCCCGGATCGCCCAGGGAGACGCCGGGGAGTGAAAGGTTCCGTTCGAGAGAAGCGCTATGTCGGATCCTGCCATGCCGGCTCGGGCGAGTGTCAGCGCCGCGGGAATGCGCGTCGTCCAGTTGCTCGCCGGCAAGCCGCCGCAGACCATTTTCGATCTGATCCGGTCCACCGGGTTGACCCGGACCGCGATTACCGAGCAGCTCAACGACCTGGTCGCGCTGGGGTTCGTCGAACGGACGAGCCAGCGTGTCGCCGGCCGCGGGCGGCCCCGCCACCAGTTTTCGTTGACCCGGGCGGCGTTGATGCTGTTGTTCGCCAGCAACCAGCGCTTGCTGGTCCCCGCGATCTGGGGAGCGATCAGCGAGGTTGGCGGGGCTGAACTGGTCCACCGCGTTCTCGACCGCGTCAGTTCGACCCTGGCCAGACATTACCGGCGGAAGATCAGCGGCAAGACGCCCAGGGAGCGGCTCAAGCAGTTGGCCAGGCTCCTCCGCGAAGAGGGGGTCCTGCTGCACGTTGAGGAGGCGAAGGACGGTTCGCTCGTCGTGCACAAACGGAATTGCCCGTTCATCAGCATGTATGATGAAACGGGCGCGGTCTGCGCCGTCGATCTCCAAATGATGAAGCAGGTCGTGGGCGCTGACGTGGTCCGGACCGCTTGCCGGCACGAAGGCGCGCCCTGTTGCACGTTCGCGATTGCGCCCGTCAATGGGCGCGGCAAATAGTGGCGGATCGGCAGCGCCGCCGAGACGCCGCGAATTGTCCCCCGCCGCCGATGGTGTTTTCCTGGATTGGTCGTTGCCAACATGATGCCGGGCCCCAGCTTTCGCCGCCGCAAGCCTCTCGCCGCCTGCCTGCTGCTGGCAGCGGCTCTGCTGATCACCGCCGCGATGGCCTTCCACGATTGGTGGGACGCGCTGCCGGCCGGTCGCGCGGCGACGTATGTGGGGCGCGCGGTCTGCGCGGAATGCCACCGCAAGGAGACGGACCTCTGGGCCGGCTCCGACCACGACCTGGCGATGGACCATGCCACGCCGGACACGGTCCTGGGCGACTTTGGCGACGCCCGGTTCACGCACGTCGCGTTTGACGACCTGGTCAAGCTCAGCGACGAGCATCTCGGCGAACTGGTCCGATCCGTTCCCCCCGGCCCCTGGTCGATTGCCTTGAGCGGCGCCGGCGAGTCGCTCCAGCGCCGGGTGTTGGCCCTGATGGACGAGGAGACGCGCCGCCGCGTGGTCGAACAGACGGCGCGGCTCGGCCCGATCCGCCCATGCGACGCCACGGACGCCCACCAGGAGATCGGCGAGGCCGCCCGGCGACTCGGCCGCCAGGGGCGCATCGCCGTGGATTTCGCGGTCACTTCGCGGATGGAGCGTCAGGGCGACCGGTTCTACGTGACGACGGACAACCGCCACGGCCGGCCGGAGAGATTCCAGGTCAAGTACGTGTTCGGCGTCCGCCCCTTGCAGCAATACCTCGCCGAGTTTCCCGACGGCCGCATCCAGTGCCTGCCGATCGCCTGGGACACGGAGCGGAAGCGATGGTATCACCTCTACCCCAAGGAGCCGATCTCCGACGACGACCCGCTCCACTGGACCGGCCCGCTGCAAAACTGGAACTACATGTGCGCCGAATGCCACACGACGAACCTCAAGAAGAACTTCAGCGTGGCCGAAAACACCTACCGCACGACCTGGTCCGAGATCGACGTCAGCTGCGAAACCTGCCACGGGCCGGGAAGCATCCACGTCGAATTGGCGGAGAACCGGGGCGTGTTCGGGTTCTGGGACCGCAACTACCGCTACGGGCTGCCGGACTTGAAGAACGAGAATCCCCGCGTGGAGATCGAGAATTGCGCTGCCTGCCACTCCCGCCGGCGGATCGTCTCTCCCAACGACTGTTCCAGCACGACGTTCTGCGACTTCTACCTGCCGGAAGTCCTCGACGGAGACCTCTACTACGCCGACGGCCAGGTCCTCGAGGAAGACTACGTCTACGGCTCGTTCATCCAGAGCAAGATGTACGACCAGAAAGTCCGCTGCACGAACTGCCACGACGCGCACTCGGCGCGCGTGAAATTCAACGACAACCGCCTCTGCTGCCAGTGCCACGTGCAGGCGCAGTACGACACGCCGCTGCACCATTTCCACCCCGACGCCTCGCGGCCCGGCACCCTCTGCGTCGAGTGCCACATGCCGGAGACGAAATACATGGTCGTCGATCCGCGGCGGGACCACAGCCTGCGGGTCCCCCGGCCCGACCTGACGGTCGACCTGCAAATCCCCAACGCCTGCAACGGCTGCCATGACGATCCGGCCAGGAACGAGACGGCCGAGTGGGCGGCCGAGCAGATCCGCGCCTGGTACGGCGAGAAGAAGAACCAGGAGGAGCACTTCGCCTACGGCATCGCCGCCGCGCGGGAGCTCAAGCCGGAGGGCGAGGTCAAGCTGCTCAAGGTCGCCCGCAGCAGCCAGGCCCGCGCCGCGATCCGCGCCAGCGCGATTTCGCTGCTGTCGAATTATCGGAGCGGCAGCGCCGAGGCCGAAGCGGTCCGCGGATTGGAGGACGGCGATCCGCTCCTCCGCGCCGTCGCCGTCCGCAGCCTGGAACACCTCGACCCGCAACAGCGGCAACGGCGGCTGACCCCGCTGCTCGGCGATCCGGTCCGCGTGGTCCGCAGCGAGGCCGCCCGGCTGTTGAGCGAGGTGCCCCGCTCGCGGCTGGCGCAGGCCGACGCCGACGCCTTCGACGCGGCGCTGGGCGACTACATCGCCGGCCAGGTGGCCGTGGCCGACCAGGCGGCGGCCCATTTGAACCTCGGCGTGCTCTACTTCAACCTCGCCCAGGCCCACTACGGCAGACCGGGCGCGCCGGACCCGCGCTATCTCGACCTGGCCGAGCAGGAGTACCGCGCGGCGCTGCGGATCGACCCGAAGTTCATCCCGGCGCGAATCAATCTCGCCATGTTCTACGACGCGCTGGGACGAAAAGACGACGCGGAAAGACTCTTCCGCGAGATCACCGAGCTGGAACCCGAACTGGCGGAAGCCCACTACTCCCTCGGGCTGCTGCTGGCCGAAGACGAACGGCGGATGGACGAGGCCGCCGCCGCGCTCGAGCGCGCCGCCGCCTTGTCGTCAGACAATCCCCGCATCCATTACAACTACGGGCTGGCCCTGCAAAGGCTGGACTGCCCGGCGGAGGCCGAAGAAGCGCTGAAGACGGCCCTGCGGATTTCCGGGACCAGCCAGTCGAGCATCGAATACCTCCACGCCCTGGCGATCCTCTACGCGCAGCAGAAGCTTTGGGAGAAGGCGATCTCCTGCGCCGAGAGAATCCTCGACCTCGTCGAACGCAATCGCCAGTGGCCCGAGGCGCAGAACCCGCAGTGGTCCCGGCTGCTGGAGTATTTGCGGGCGGAGAAGGCCGCCGGTTCCTGAAGACGCAATCGCTCCGCGCTTGCGCCGTTCAGCTCTTCTTCTCTTCGACGAGCCGCGATCGCCATCGTTCGATCATCTTCAGGGCCTCGAGCGGCGTGGTCGAGTCCAGTTCGAACGCGCGGATCTCCGCGAGCAGAGGGTGCTCGGCGGGGCCGAACAGGCTGAGCTGGATGTCGCCGTCGCGCCGCCCCTTTTCGCGCCGGGCGATCTTCGGCCGGCCCGAAGCATCGACGTGCTCCGATTCCAGCTGCGCGAGAATCTCCTTGCTCCGCTCGATCACGCTCCGCGGGACTCCGGCCAGCCGGGCGACGTGAATGCCGTAGCTCTTGTCGGCGGCGCCGTCGACGATCTTGTGCAGAAAAACCACTTCCTCCTGCCACTCGCGGACCGCCACGTTCAAGTTGGCGATCCGGTCCAGCGACCGGGCCAGGTCGGTCAGCTCGTGGTAATGCGTGGCGAAGAACGTGCGGCAGTTGATCCGGTCGTGGAGATGCTCGACCACCGACCAGGCCAGAGAAATGCCGTCGTAGGTGCTCGTCCCGCGGCCGATTTCATCCAGGATCACCAGGCTCCGCTCCGTGGCCGTGTTCAGAATCCGCGCCGTCTCGGTCATCTCGACCATGAACGTGCTCTGCCCGCGAGACAATTCATCGCTTGCCCCGACGCGGGCGAAAATCCGATCGGCGACGCCGATCCGCGCCCGCGCGGCGGGCACGAAACTGCCGATCTGGGCCATCAGCACAATCAAGGCGACCTGCCGGATGTAGGTGCTCTTGCCGGCCATGTTCGGCCCGGTGATCAGCAGGATGTTGCCCGCCTCGCCGCCGGCGCGGATGTCGTTCGGCACGAAACTGCCCTCCGGCTGGAGGATATCGAGGACCGGGTGGCGGGCGTCGGCCACATCGAGCACGGGCTCGGCGACCGGCTCCGGCCGGCAATAGTTGCGCTGCCGGGCCAATTCGGCGAGCGCGGCCAAGACGTCGATCTGCGCCAGCGCGGCGGCGGTCGTCTGCATCTGGCGGCGGCGCTCGGCCACGGCCTGGCGCAGCTCGATGAACAGCTCGTATTCCAACTGCTTGGCCTTTTCGTCGGCCGTCAACACCTTCTCTTCGTATTCCTTCAATTCCGGCGTGATGTAACGCTCGGCGTTCTTCAGCGTCTGCTTGCGGATATACGTCTCGGGGACCTTCTCCCGGTGGGTGTTCGTCACCTCCAGGTAGTAGCCGAAGACCTTGTTGAAGCCGACCTTGAGGCTTGGGATGCCGGACCGCTCCATCTCCTCCGCCTGGTAGCGGGCGATCCACTGCTTGCCGCCGCGCGTCAATTCGCGGAGCGCGTCGAGCGGGCCGTGGAAGCCGTCGCGGATGAATCCTCCCTCGCCGGCCGCCAGCGGGCACTGGTCGACCAGCGCCGCATCGAGCCGGCTCCGCAGCTCGGCGCAGAGATCGATCCGGGCCTCGATCGAACTGAGCAGATCGCTGTTCCGCGCGGTCAGCCGGGCCTTGATCGCCGGCAGGCAAGCCAGCGTCCGCCCCAGAAAACTCAGGTCGCGCGGCGTCGCCCGGCCGGTCGTCACGCGCGTCAAGAGCCGCTCCACGTCGTATGCCTGGCGGAGCGCCTTGTGCAGGTCTTCCGTCAGGGCCGCGTCTGCCACAAGCTCTTCCACGGCGTCGAGCCGCGCGGAGATCGCGCCGATTTCGGTCAGCGGGTTGGCGATCCACTCGGCCAACAGGCGCGAACCCATCGGAGTCACGGCGTGATCGAGGACGGCCAGCAAAGAACCCTCGCGGCGGCCCTCGCGGATCGTTCGGGAAATCTCCAGGCTCCGCCGGCTGGCCTCGTCGATCTCCAGCGTCTCCCCGCTCCGGTAGGGAAGCAGGCGGTCGATGTGTTCCAGCGAGCCGCGCTGCGTTTCCGCCAGATAGTCGAGCACCGCTCCGGCGGCCCGCACCGCCGCCTTGTCGGCCGGGGAATCGGTGAAGCCGAACCCATCCAACCCCGCCGTCCCGAAGTGCCGCGCCAGGGCCTCCTCGGCGCCCCCTTGGGCGAACGCCCAGGCCGGCCGCTGCGTGACCATCATCCGCTCGCCGCAGGAGCTGGGAAGCGGCTCCGCCTCGTCGGAAACGAGGCACTCGGCGGGCGCGATCCGCGCCAGCTGATCGGCGAGCTGCTTCAGCGGGAAACCGGCGGCCACGAAGCGGCCGGTGGAGAGTTCGACCCAAGCCAGCCCAACCCAGTCTCCCGGGCAGACCGCGGCGAGAAAATTGCTCTCGCGAGGATCGAGCAGCGTCTCGTCCGTCAGCGTGCCCGGGGTGACGACCCGCGTGACCTCGCGGCGCACGAGCCCCTTGGCCAGCTTGGGATCCTCAACCTGTTCGCAGACCGCCGCGCGGAGGCCGGCCCCGATCAGCTTGGCCAGGTAGGCGTCGAGTTGATGGTGGGGAAAACCCGCCATCGGGACCGCGTTTTCCCCCTTGTCGCGGCTGGTCAGCGCGAGATTCAGCGTTCGGGCGGCGATCTTGGCGTCGTCGTGGAAAAGCTCGTAGAAGTCGCCCATGCGAAACAGCAGCAGCGCGTCCGGGCAGGCCTTCTTCGCCTCGTGGTACTGTCTCATCATCGGCGTGTGGTTTTCCCGCATCACGCCATGCTAACAAACCCGCTGCGGGAGGCTCAAGGGGGCGTCCGCGGCGTCCGCCCAGCCCGCCGTTACTGGATGGAACGCTCCTCTTTCCTGGCCTCCGCGAATCGAAATCTCGCCGGCGTTCTCCAGGCGGCGGATCTCGGCGACGATCTGCCGCTGCATCCGCTCGACGCTCGACGCGCGGACCGGACCGAGGCATTCCATCTCCTCTTCGAGCAGCGCGGCGGCGGGCTTCGACATGTTGGCGAGAATCTTCTTCTTCAACGACTCGCTCGCCCCCTTCAGCGCCGTCGCCCATTGGGAGTTCTCGACGTTCCTCAGAATCGACTGGATGTCGCCATCGGAGAACTTCGCAAGATCCTCGAAAACGAACATCGAGCGGCGAATCTCCTCGACCAGGTCCGGGGCTTCCTGGGCGAGGTTTTCGAGAAGCGCGCGCGCCGTCGCCCGGTCGGTCGCGTTGAGAATCGCGGCGACCGCCGCCGCGCCGCCGGCATTCTCGGACCGCTGGCTCATCGCGCTGGCCATCCGCCGCTCCAGCCCCTCCTCCACCGCCCGGACGATTTCCGGGCTCGTCTGCTGCATCCTCGCCGCTCGGCGAATCACCGCAATCTGGCGATCGGCCGGCAGCCCGCTGATGATCCGCGAGGCCTGCACCGGCGAAATGTGGCAGAGGATCAGCGCGATCGTCTGCGGATGCTCGTCGACGAGGAGCGTCAGCAGGTGCCGGCTGTCGACCGTTTGCAGGAATTCGAAAGGCAGACCCTCGATCGATTGGCGAACGTTGTCGATCGTCGACCTGGCCCCCTTGCCGAGCGCTTGCTCAAGCCGGCTCCGCGCCACTTCCAGACCGCCCGCGCTCCCGCTCAAGGCGTTGGGATTGGCGCTGGCAAACCCCCGGATCACCCGGGCCTGCTCCTCCGGCGCAACCACGCTCGTCTTGGCGATCTCGATCGAGACCGCCTCGACTTGCGCCGGATCGAGCATCGACATCAACTGAGCGCCCTGATCCTCAGGCAGGCTCATCAAGAGTACCGCGGCCTTGTGGATATCCGTTGTCATCCGATTGCGTCTTGCCAGCCTGTGCAGACTTCCTGAATTGACGTTAGAGATCGCGACAATAGCGCGCTGCGCGTATCGGTTGGCTGCTGGCCGCAACTTGAATCGGATTGGGATATCCGCTGACCTGACAGGGTTAACAATCGCCAGTCAGGAGGAACACCACAAGCGGATTTCGTTTCGGGCGCTCTGCCGAAGGCATGGGATCGCACTCGATGGACGCTACGCCTGGGATTGACCATCGCGGTCATCCGCTTCCTTAGGACCGCCCCGTTGGGGCTGGCCGCGTTTTGCGCGGCTCCTGACCCAGGGTTGCGCACCGGCTCGTTTCACTCGCCGCGCTCCACCCTGGGCTGGCTTAGAACCGTCCCTTCGGGACGAGACGAAAAAAAGCGAGTCGCGCATGGCGAAGTGAAAACCGTAGCCGCCACCAGCCCGCGCTGTTTACCGTGCCACCAAACGACAACCGCGGAACACAAACGGCCAAACCACAATAGACCAGTCTTCACCTCTCCA
>Ga0123328_1000134_pt1 | contig 72693 bp, 53 predicted proteins | sample BioC12SIPDNA_2_FD_89702 | JGI IMG/M metagenome (GOLD analysis project Ga0123328, IMG submission 89702) | Anaerobic biogas reactor microbial communites from Washington, USA - Biogas_R1_A C12 SIP DNA | ecosystem: Engineered > Bioreactor > Anaerobic > Unclassified | place: Washington, USA...
GCAGTTGGAACGGCCTTCCTCTGCATTCCGGCTACGCCGATGGGAGATGCAGAAATCCCTCATCATCTACGAGATATTGAATTACCGCCTTGGCCTTGGAATGAGCCACCTTCAAAGTGTAAGGAATGCACACTTATAGGATCAGGCGGCTGCAACAAGAAGAACGGGCTTAAACGATGTACGTACCACTGTGAGCCAGGGGGCGTTGAGCAACATCCGATACCTTGCGGCCCAGGAAACTGGGATCCTGACTGCCCCTGGACCCTGGAGTACTAGGCGTGTGCGGGAGGTATTATGGGACAGGAACTTGTGGAGAAAATTGAAGGATGGTTTGCGAACTGTGACTGCGATGGGGAGTTTGCTCGTCCTGCGCGGTCCGTTCCCTACTGGGTGATTCCTCCCGTACACAATACAGGGCGACTGATTTTCACGACGAAACCAAGGGTTATCTTGGCTGCTATTGACCACGCAGGAGTTGATGTCGAGCTTGGCGTCGTTGGCAGATATGGACTTCCGAATGTAGCCGACATCCCATGGTTAACCAACCTAAGCCGGATGCATGGTCTGCTATTCCTCGGCGATATGGACCCGGTTGATTTCATGGTCTTCCTCTGGTGTCGCGAGAGCCTACCCTCAAAGTGCATCACCTATCTTGGCCTCAAGGACACCCTCCTTGATTTGCTCGGGATGCGATCAGCCGAGTCTGTGTCCATCCCGTGTACCATCTCAGAACAGAAGACTCTGGCCTTTCTGAATGACGTCTATCCTGGTGTTAAGGAGGTACTGGGAACGCAATGTGCTCTGATTCTAGATCAGGGCCGCAAAGTCGAACTTGAGGCAATTCTAGGCTCAAAGAATCCAGCAGCGACGATCTTGCGATCCATCGCCTTTCGATAGGATGGTTGGCAGCCAAAGGGGGTAGAAAGCGGGTCCAAAGCCAATTGACAGGGAGGTCTAATTGTCGCTGGCAGGGAATTTTAACAGTCGCCCATCACGCCGGGGGCTGCGGGAGGGAAGGGGGGAATGCGGAAGGGGCAGAGGCATAAGGCACACAGGCACACAGGTACAGAGGCGCAAAGGCACCAAGGCACACAGGCACGAAGAATGCAGGTTGGTCAGAGCAGTTGTGCGCTCGATTCTCGCTGATCATCTCCCTTGGTGTCTTCGTGTCTTGGTGGTTCACGTCATTCGCGATTTCGCCGGTCGGCAGCGAGGTTGAGTTACCACGACACACGGAGGCCGGTGAACGCTTACCAGGCGGCCAAGAGGAGCCGCGACCGTGAGGAAGCGGTGGCATGGGCAACAAAGAGCCGCTTCCTTGCCCTCGAGATCGCTGCGCGACATAGAGGGCTGGCGGTTGCGTCCGGCGAAGGGCTCGGATTGGTTCCCTCCCTGGGTCAGCGTTCCAGGGCGACCTCGATTTCCATCGTGCGGCCGGGTTCGGGCGGGGGGATGGGGAGAAAGCCGGGGAGGCGGTCGGTGATCTGTTGCTTGGCAGTGAGGTTGATGCTGCCCTGCCAGCCGACGCCCAGGGGGCTTTGGAGAACGACGGTGCCTGCCAGCAACGGGCGGACGGCGGTGGCGTCGACACCGGAACCGGTCGCGGCGCACCAGTGCTCGATGGGGATCTCGAAGGTTCGTTGCCGGGTGACGGAGGTGCGGAACTCGGCGTTGCCGAGCCGCATGTAGAACACGTTGCCGACCTGTTCGATCTCGCCGATGAGGGGGGCCCGTCTTCGGGCGACGACGACGGCGAACCGGCCGACGGCGTTGGGCCGGGGGCGACAGCGCTCATTGAGGAAGCGGATGCGATCGGGCAGGGGTACGGGCTCGGCAAGAATGCGGAGCGTCTCACTATCGCGTTCCAGCTCGACGACCATGCAGAGGGCCAAGGCCGCCGACCGACGGATGGCGGGCGAGGAATCGACGCTCAGCTCGGCCAGGCGTCTCGGCCCGATGGTGCGCAGCACGCGCATGGCCAGACTGGACGTGCCCTCGGTCTCGGCCATTTCCACCAGCGGCTGGACGTCGGTGATCAGGCCATACCCGATGAGAAGCATGGCCGCTCGGACGATCACGGCATCCGGCGAGTCGAGCAAGGGCAACACGCGGTCCAAGTTACCGTCGTTGATCTGCCCGCCGAACTGTTGGAGGAAGTCGATATCATCCCCCCCGTCACGCAAGAACCTGATACCCGGCGCGACCAACGCCTGGTTGGCGAGATCTCCGGCCGCCTTCGACGCCGCCCCGGTAATCATGCCGAAGAACCAGTAGATGCCGAGACAGACAACCAGGGCCACGGCAACGCCAAGAACCCAGTTGAGCGGTATGTGTGCCCAAAGGGAGGGCTTGCCAACCTCGCTGGGCGTGTACCGGCCCTTCTGGACAAGGCCGGTCAACTGGTTGACGCCGCATTCGGGGCAACGGAAATCGCCCGGCGGCAAGGGGGCGTCACACATGATGCAGTGCTTGAGCTCCTCCTTCTCCTCGGGCGGCTCGACGCCGATCCAGGAATCGAGGGAGGTGCGGGCCTCGTTCCAGTTGAATGGCGGGCGGGCGTCACCAATCTTGAAGGGCTTGCGGCAGCGGGAGCAGACCGCAGGCCGACCCATCACCTCGGTCTTGGTGCGGTAACGGCGTTCACAGTGTGGGCATTGCACCAGGATCACTAAAAACGTACCTCCCGTTGATCTGTCGGGCTCATCATAACCCACTGGCCAGGGTCGGCCAAGGCACGAGGACGAGTTCCGTCATCTTCTGGCCCTTGACTGCGCCCCCCCCCACGCCGCGAACCTCTGGGCGCACCGGTCACGCATATTGCCCTATCTATATAAACGCATCTGCAACGCCAAAGATTGCAGCCAATATCGGTCGCTTGACCCGAATCGGTCCTGGCGTAAGATGCTACCAGCGGTATCAGGCCGACCAGCGGGCCTCCTGCCCCCCATCGCGTCTTGGCCGGCCGTCCCGTCGCTCCAAGGAGCAGCCGCATGATCAAGCTGGGTATGCATGTCGACAACTGGCGGCACCAGGACACAACCTACCACGCCCCCTGTACTTTCGCCCGCGACCACGGCATGGAGTTCGTCGAGTTCGGAAGCATCCACGGCGACTACTTCGTGCAGGGGCTGGGGTACAACCCGCACATTCCGCTGCACATCGACCCCCTGCGGCTCAAGGCCTACCTCGATTCGATGGGGCTGAAGGTCTCGCAGATCGACGCGGCCTACCCGATGTCCGGGCCGGACGGCCAGTTCCGCGGCATCCCCTACACCATCAAGGCCATCCAATTCGCCCGGACCCTGGGCTGCCCCTGCGTGGATACCACCGACGGGGCGACCCGGCCCACCGGGTACAGCGACGAAGAGGTCCTCGGTCTCATCCGGCAATACTACCGCGTCGTCCTCGAATGGGCCGAGAGCCACGAGATCATCATCAACGTCGAGCCGCACGGGCCCTACACGACCAACCCGGACACCATGGAACGCATCTTGTCGATGTTCGATTCGCCCTGGCTGCGAATGAACTTCGACACCGGCAACACGTTTATCGCGGGTCAGGATCCAGTGGCCTTCCTCAACCGTTTCCGACACAAGGTCTCGCATTGCCACATCAAGGACGTGAGCGAGTCGCTGGCCGCGGCGGTGCGCGGGGCGGAGACGGGCATCGCGACATCCGTGGTGGCCATCGGCGAAGGCGTCAACGCCGACAACATCGCCGGTTGCCTTGAGATCCTCAAGAAGATGAACTGGGACGGCGTGATCTCGATCGAATGCGAGGCCGCCCCGGGCAAGGTGGAACAGGGGCTCGCCTGGCTGCGCGATCAGCTCGCCCGGTGACTTCAGTCACGGCCAAGGCCGCCCTGAAAAACGGAGACTGGACTCATGGTGAAGCGGACACAAGCGGGTCAACTGGGGCGTCGGAGTTTTCTGGCCGGGACGGCGGCGGCGGCGGCGTTTACCATCGTCAAGCCCTCCCTGGTGCGGGGCACGGAGGCGAACTCGACCGTGACCCTGGGCATGATCGGCTGCGGCGGTCGGGGCAACTGGCTGGTGCCCCTGTTCGGCCGGCAGGGTAAGTATCGGTTCGTCGCCTGTGCCGACTACTACCAGGATCGCGTGGATCCCTTCGGCGAGAAAACCGAAATCCCCGCGGACCGGCGATTCACGGGGCTTTTGGGCTACAAGCGCCTGCTGGAGCAGAAGCTGGACGGCGTGGTTATCGAGACGCCGACCTACTGCCATCCCGAGCAGTCCGCCGATGCGGTCGAGGCCGGCAAGCATGTCTTCGTCGCCAAGCCCATCGCCGTGGACGCGCCCGGCTGCCTGTCCATCGGCGAGTCCGGCAAGAAGGCCACGACCAAGAAGCTCGTCTTCCTGGTCGACTTCCAGACGCGGGCGGATCCGACCTACCAGGAGGCGGCCCGGCTGGTACACGGCGGAGCCCTCGGCAAGCTCGTCTGCGGCGAAGCCCGCTATCCCTGGGCCGGCGGAGCCATGCCCGCACCGGCCACACCAGAGGAGCGCCTCCGCTACTGGTACTGCACCAAGGCCCTGTCCGGTGACTTCATCGTCGAGCAGAACATCCACGCCCTCGACGTGGCCACTTGGTTCCTCAATGCCGCCCCCATCCGGGCGTACGGCACCGGCGGCAGCAAAGGGCTGCGCAAGTATGGCGATATCTACGATCACTTCAACGTGATCTTCTGGTTCCCCAACGACGTGGTGCTGAGCTTCATGGGCAACCAGTGCTCGCCCGGCGTGCCCGACCTGATCGGCTGCCGCGTGTACGGCTCCAAGGGCGTGGCCGACTCCGACTACTACGGTCGCGTGTGGGTTCGCGGCGAAACCAAGTACGAAGGCGATCCGATCGCGAACCTCTTCCTCAGCGGAGCGGAGAACAACGTCCGCAACTTCTACAAGTTCATCACCGAGGGCCACTACGCCAACGAGACGGTCGAGCCGTCGGTACGCAGTAATCTCACCTGCGTTCTCGGCCGCGACGCCGCGTATCGCCACGGCATGCTGACTTGGGATGAGATGATCAAGGCCAACGAGCGGCTCGAACCGGATCTCAAGGGCCTCAAGGCGTGACCGAACACGCGGGCAGTGCCGCGGAGTGAATCAAAGCGTGGGGCAGGGGTTGACCGCCGTCACTCGACGCCGCGGGGCACGAGGGCGGTGCGGACCTCGGCGAGCAGCTCATCGACCTTGAACGGCTTGTAAAGCACCGCGGCCAGGCCCTCCGGTTGGGCCCGGATGATGGTGTGGTTGGGGTCGTAGCCGAAACCGGTCATGAACATCACCGGGCACTCGGGGCGAAGCTCCTTGATGGCCCGGAAGATCTCGTAGCCGTTCAGGCCGGGCATGCGAATGTCGCTGATGACCAAGTCGTAGGCCCGCTGCTTGACCATGGCCACTGCCTCGTTGCCCTCGCGGGCGACATCCACCTCGGCACCGTGCTTGGCGAGCACGTCGCGCACCGTCGTCCGGATGATCTCCTCATCGTCCACAACCAGCACGGTCCGCCCCTCGATAGCCGGATCAGTGGTCGGCTCGAGGTTCTTGCAGCCCAACAGTCCACCGACCGGCTTGGCTACGTGCTTGATGCACTCGCGAATCCGGGCCACGTTGTCCGCGATCGCCTGCAGCCGGTGCCGCAGGTCGTCGTGCCCGATGTAATCCTCCATCAGCATCGTCGAGTCGACCAGGATGTCGCTCAGCGGGCCGGCAATCTCGGCGGAGACGTCGTCGGCGAGTCGCCCGGTCGTGGCGTGCCGTTCGACGACCAACAAGTCCAGGATGTGCAGGGCAATGGCGATGTACCGGCCGAAAATCTCCGCAAACTGCCGGTCCTCTTCACTGAAGACCGCCAGCCGATCACTCTCGATGTTGAAAATCCCGATGACCTGATCGTGCAGCCGCAGCGGCACAGTGAGCGAACTACGGGCGTTGTCGATACCCAGCAGGTACCGGCTGTCCTGGCTGACGTCAGGGCAAATGTAGCTGCGACCGGTGGCGGCCACGTATCCGCTGATGCCGCTGCCCTCGGGCGACGCGAAGATGTCGACCTGCTGGGCCTCAGACGGCAACCCGGCACACAGCACCAGCTCCAGCCGGTTGGTCTCCTTGTTCAGCAGGCGGATGGCGAAGTTGTCGAAGTTGAGCAGCTCGCGGGTGTAGCGGATGATCTTCTGTTCGAGCAGGTCGAGCCGCTGTGCGGTATGCATCTTGTCCGTCTGCTCGGTGTCAACGCGGACCAGCTCACGGCCGGCGTTGTCGATCGCGTCCATCTTCTTCTGCAGTCGTCGCGCTCGCGTCACGTCGGTCAGCGAAGCGACCAATCGAGTCACCCCGCGCTGGTCCAGGATCGGCGTGATCCGGGCCTCGAAGTACTGATCGCCGTCGGTGATCAGACTCAGCGAGCGAGTACGACCGAAGGACGAACGATCCTCTCGGTGGGCGTGCGTCTCGGCGCAATGCCGCTGCACCCGGTCCACGACCTCGGACGGAAGTTGTCCAAACTTGGTATTCGACCAGAGGATCTGTCCCTGCTCGTCCATCAGGCAAACGCCCTGAGCAATGGTGTCCAGGACGTCGGCGAGTTCATTCCCGGCAATGTGTTGGGCGGCGATATGCAGATCCTGCGGCGTGGCCAGAAAATGCGAAACGGTACCCTTATCCAGCTCGCCCAAGGCAATGGCCATGGTGGGCGCGACGCGCACCTCGCCGTGCTGCCTGAGCAATTCAACCAACTCGGGACACTGTGTCGCCGCCGACTCCAGTACCAAAATGGTTTGCGGTGTCGTACTCACTTGACTCATCATCACCCCCGCTCTCTCGATTCTAGCCTTCCCATGTTAACAGACCCGCGACCACACGCCAACTTTCGGGCCTATTGATCCGCAGGTTCAGCCCCATCAGGCCAACGAGCAAGTTCCCGAGGCAGAGTTGTGGCTCGCTCGGCACCTGGTTGGCGCGATTTACCGGCCGAATCGAAGCATTTTATCGGGCTGCCGGAGCGGACGGCTCCCCTGGGCTGCCGGCCGGTCGGTTACTCAGCGGCTCGTCCACCGCATAGTGAGCCTGTGCGTCCATCTGGGTATTGACCAGGACCGCCAGCCACTCGGCGACGAACCGGCGGTTAGCCCAACCGAAGTGGTTTCCGAGGTGTCCGCTCTCGGCCATCTTGGAGGTGTAGCGCTGTTGATGCAGTCGGGAGCTGTAGAGCTGGCGATCCTCGGACGAAAGCCCCCACGGCATGGAGAACCCGACGGCCCCAGCGGCCCGCCCATGGCGACCGTCGATCGTCCCAGCCACCGTCGTCCCGACATTGAGAAAGCCGACGTCGTACTGTGAGTAGAAGTTGTACAAACCCATGCGTGTGCGTCTGAGGGCCGGGGCCAAGTTGTACTCCGGCGAGATGGCCGGCGCCAGCAGGATCGCGCAGGTGATCTCATGCCCAGGCGGAAGAGCCTCGAGAACCCACACCGCGACCCCGCCGCCCCCGGAATGCCCGATGAGGTGGACCGGCCGGCCGGGGAAACGATTCTGGTAGTCCACGATTTTGTGGGCGACCTTGCGGGCCTCGTTGCGATTGTGACTCGCCGCCCGGAGGTTCAGGACCGGGGTAACCCAGGGCAACCCGACCGTCCAGTCGTAGACCTCGACCGCCGATGGGACACCGCCGTCCGCCAGCCCGCGGGCAACGCTGGTCGTTAGATGGCTCTTGCCCTCGACGCCCGGAAGGACCACGACGTAGCCCCGCTCCAGGCGGGACGAGGTCTTCAGGCCACGCGTGCTGTTGCAGCCGCTGAGCACCACAAGCGTCGCGGCGGCCATCAGCGCGAGACTCGCCGTGGCGAGGCGGCGACCATCACAGAATACCGCTCTCATACTACACTGCTGTTGGATCACGCAGGTTGTCCTCGCTGGTGACCGGTCGTCGGCAAACCGGTCGTCAACGACAGTTATCGTAGCCTTTCCCCCATTATCGGGCAATCCGTCGCCGGGAGACCACGGGAACTCGGGTTGGTGACCGGCAAAGCGACAGACCGGGCTCTCGCACTTGGCGAAGGGCATCGCCAAGCGTACTCTCAGAGTGGCGAGGGGCCGGCCCCCGGGCACGTTGCACCGGGCGGCTCTCGCAACCCGGGGGGAATACGACAAGGCGGTGCGAGATGCGATGGGCAGTAACAGTCCTCGTGGTCATAACCCTGCTGGTTGGCTGCCGCAAGACGGAGGAAACCGCGACAGGCCAAGCCGCCGGTACCGACAGCAAGGGCACCAGCGAGAAAATGACGATCCAAACCGAAGAGGGCACCGTCACGGTGGAACAGGGTGGCGGGCGCACCACGATCACCGGCGCCGACGGCAGCACGGGCACCATCACCGCAAGCGAGACCGAAGTGCCCAAAGGCTTCCCGCTGGCCCTGATGCCCAAGTCGGTCATCCAGCAGAGTACACACATCAGCCCCGCGGATCAGCCCGAGGCGTTCCACCTGGAGACGACCGTCGCCGCTTCCGTCGCGGACGCGGCCGCGTTCTACGAGAAGGAACTTAAGAGCAAGGGATTGACCGTCCAACGAGTCGCGACTCAAGGTGAAGACAGGAACGAGGTCATCCTGTCGGGACAATCCGACGAGACGCAGGGCGTTGCGGTAATCGAGCGCAATTCCGAAGACAAGCTGACGCGAGTCAGCCTCAACTGGACGCGCACGAAGTGACCCGCCCTGCGTATCTCGGCACGGGGATCCATCTGGCGGCATGGTGCATGCTCGGCATGGGGTGTGGCGTCTCGTCCGTGGGCCCTGCCGTCCGGGACGCACCGGCCGAGCGCGTGCCGTTGATCTATGGCACGGATCTGTTCCATCCGCACGACGATCCGGACGATCACTTCGATCTGGCCACGGTCTTCGCCTTGCCGGAGTTCGACGTGCGGGCGATCCTGCTGGACCTGGGCGAACGACAACAGGAACGCCCAGGGCGGGTGCCTGTCGAGCAGATGTTCACCCTGACCGGCCGGCGAGCGCCCTACGCGGTCGGCCTCGACGAGCCGTTGCGATCGCCTGCTGACGCGGGGTTGGATCAGCCGGCCGAGAGCCAGCGAGCCATCGAGCTGCTGCTCGCCACGTTGCGGGCTTCGCCTCGCCCCGTGGTCGTGGTCACCGCGGGCAGTGTGCGGGATGTGTGCGCAGCGTTCAACCGCGAGCCGGACCTGCTGCGTGAGAAGATCGCCCGGCTCTACATCAACATCGGCAACCTGGACGCCAGCCAGGAAGAGTGGAACGTGCGTCTGGATCGGCACGCATACGTGGGCATCATGCGTACCGGGCTGCCGATCTACTGGTGCCCTTGCCTGCCGATGAATGAGAATCGCAGCACGCACTGGAAGTTTCGGCACGACGACCTGTTCGACGGCATGCCCCTGCCGCTGCTGAACTTCTTCGTCTACGCCCTTCAGCGCGTGCCGCCCGACGAGATCGATCCAATGGCCGCCCTGCGCGGCGACCTGCGTCCCTGGCGGCATCTACTCTTGCCGATGGAGCGTCAGATGTGGTGCACGGGCCCGCTGCTCCACGCCGCCGGGCGGCACGTCTGGCGTATCGGCGATGATTGGATCGCCTCCGCCGAGGCGCTATCTCACCCCGCGCCCGCGACCTCGCCCGCGGATGTGGCTTCATCTCCGCCCGGTATCGAACTCGCGGATGTGTTTACCTTTGTGCCCGCCCGGGTAACCGTTGACGATCAGGGCATCACCCAGTGGGCGGAGTTCGCCGACAACGCGAATATGCACGTCTACAAAGTGCTCGATCCCGAGCACCACACCGCCGCGCTGCGAAGCTGCCTCCGCCACCTGCTGCACGACTTCCCGCAGGCGACGGACCGTCCGCGGGTCAGGCCCGGGGCTTGAGTCGCCAGGTAAAGGCCATCAGCAGGGTGGCCATGCCGCTGCAAGCCACGACCAACACCAGCACCAGCTTCCAGGCAGCCTCGTGACCGTAGATGGGCTCGCAGTACTTGAGCAGCGAACCGAAGCCCTGGCTCTCCGCCATTCGCCCCAGGTACCCGAACAGACCGATGAACCCCGCCGCCGTGCCGATCGCCTTCTTGGACGTGAGGTCCAGGGCCATGATCACGATGAAGTTGATCACCGGGTAGATCAGGAAGCCCACCAGCGCCAACATGGCCATATCCAGCCACTTGTAGCCCGGCGGAGTCAACATGATTGTGGTGAAAGCCAACATCACGGGAGCCAAACACAAGACGGCCACCATACCTCGCCGCCCACGGACCCGATCCGAAGCCCAGCCCAGAAGAATCGTCGAGGGGATACCGCCGAACTCGATGGCCAGGGTGGCGAGACCGCCCTCCCCTAAGGTCGCGTCCTTGACTTCCCTGAGGTAGGTCGGCCCCCAATCCAACATGCTGTACCGGGCGATGTAGGCGAAGAAATTCGCGAAGGCCAGCAGCCAGATGTACTTGTTGGTCAGCACGTATCCGAACAGCAGCTCCGAGGTGGTCAGCTCACGCTCGTGCGTCGTGCCGGCCTTCAGCCCTTCCGGGTAGTCGCCGCGGTACTCCTCAATCGGCGGCAACCCGACTGATTGTGGGGTATCACGCAACCGCCAGAAAAGGTACGCCGACCCTACCAACGCGAGAGCCCCCGGGTAGTAAAAGGCGTATTGCCAACCCCCGTAGCGTCCTACCGCCCAAGCGGCGATCAGCCCCGCGACGCCGCCGCCCACGTTATGAGCCGTGTTCCAGATGCTGAACGTCAGACCTCGCTCCCGCTCGCTGAACCAGTGGCCCATGCAGCGACCGCAGGGCGGCCAGCCCATGCCCTGGAAGAGCCCGTTGAGCGTCCATAAGGCCAGATGGACATGAAAGCTCGCCACCGCACCGAACGCGAAGTTGCACAGCGCCGTCATCAGCAGGCCGCAGGCCATGAACACCCGCGCGTTGCTCCGATCCGACAACGCCCCCATCACGAACTTGCCCACCCCGTAGCTGATGGCCGTCACCGCCAGGATGCTGCCCACCATCGCCTTGTCGTATTCCAGTGCGCCCTCGATGTCTTTGGCCACCACCGCCAGGTTGTTGCGCACCAGGTAAAACGACGCGTACCCGAGGAAGGTCGACTCCATGATCCGCCAGCGATACCACGGGTAGAGCCGCCGGACCTCGTCGTCCGGCAAACGGGGAATGTGCGGGGCGGGAGCGAAAAGAGAGCGTAGTGCTGATCCAATCATGCTGACCCCTTCGCGCATGCCGCCACGGGGGCGTGCTGCGGTGATCGTCCGGCCGACAAGGCCGTCACGCGTTGATACCGGGCCAATTCCTCGGCTCGTTGCCCGGCGTCCCAGCCGAGCAGCGTGGACATCCAATCCGCCACCCGTTCCGCAATGGCCGGCGCCTCGCGGTGGTAGTAATGCCAGGACGTTCGGCGAACCATAACATCATCCAGGTGCCAAGCCCACTCCCGCGTGCAGTAGTGCTCAACCGCCGCCCGGGTCACGTCCGGCGGGATGATGCCGCTAACGTCTCGGACCTCGTCCGGGGGAAGCAGCAAGTGCGTCGCGGTCATGCACTCGGAGGGGCCACGCCCGAGATAGCGCTCCAGTTGATCGACCGTCTGCTCAGCCATCAAGCGATAGGTGGTCAGCTTCCCGCCGGCCACGTCCCACCACCCGGGTTGCGGACTGCGGATCTCGTGCGAACGGGAGATATCCGACGGCCGGCCGTTGGGATCCGCCAGCAGAGGTCGCAGGCCCGCCCAGGCGCTGATCACGTCCGCCTCCATGAGGCCCGCACCAGGAAACGCCTCGTTCACCACGCCCAGGATGTACCGCACGTCGTCCCGATCCGTCCGCACGTCCTCGATCGGGCCATCATAGTCGGTGTCCGTGGTTCCAAGGATCACCCGCTCGCCCCAGGGAATCGCGAAGAGAATCCTGGCCCCTTCAGTCATCACCACCGCGTCGGGCACCGGCAATCGCTCACGCTCGATAACCAGATGCACACCCTTGGTCAATCGCAATTGGACGCCGCTCTGCTTGAACTGCTGAGCCCAGGGCCCGGTGGCGTTGACCACGCACTTGGCGGCGACGCTCATCTGCTCACCGGTCAGCACGTCATTCAGCGTGCACTGCCATCGGCCGGCGGTCGCCTCGGCGTGCTCGAGCCGGCAGTAGTTCACCATCATGCCGCCCCCCGACGCCGCCGACCGCAACGTGTCCATCACCAATCGGGCATCGCTGGTCAGCCCGTCGAAGTAACGCACGGCACCGGTCAGCCTCTCCGAGCGTATCCCCGGAACGTGAGCGGTCAGACCTGCCGCGTTCAGCGAACTCGACCGCCCCAGGTTTCGTCCGCCGCAGAGCAAATCGTACAACCGCACGCCGATCCGCAGCTTCCACAACGCCCATTGAGCCCAAGGAGCACAGCGATACGTGGGAAAAACAAACGCCAGCGGGGCACTCACGTGCGGGGCGATGCCGTGCAGCACGCGCTTCTCAATGCTGGCCTCACGCACCAGGCCAACCCGCCCCTGGGCCAGGTACCGCAGCCCACCATGCAACAACCGGCTCGACCGGCTGCTCGTGCCGAACGCGAAGTCGTGCTGCTCGACCAGCCCGACCCGCAGCCCACGCATAGCCGCGTCGCGCACAATCCCCGCACCCACGATACCCCCACCGGCCACCAACACATCCAGCGGCTCTGTGCTCCAATCCCGCAACAACACCGCCCGCCCAGTATTGCCCGATCCGATCATCCCTCAACCTCCCTCAAGGAGTCTGTCACCACATTGTCTCAAACCGCCCCGCAAACAGAACCGCGCCACCAGCAGAACCGCGCCCGTAAAAAAGCGGTTCCCTCCGTCCGTGAAGAACCGCTCTCTCACCGTCGCGGCTCTGGTCACCATCGCTACTCCCGAGATCGCCTCTCACTTCGCGCTCGCTCCAGGCTCTCGCCCAGTTCCTTCACCGACTCCACCACCACGTCCGGCTGAAAGGCGGAGCCGTGCAGATCCTCGCGGCGGGACTCGCCGGTGAGTACGAGTACGCCGATCGCCCCGGCCGCGCGGGCCATGGCCATGTCCGTGTACAGCCGGTCCCCGACCATGGCCAACTCGGTCGGCTCCAGCCCATGGCGAGCCAGAATCCCGGCCAACATGAGCGGGTGCGGCTTGCCCAGCACCGCAATCGGCGATTGCCCGCTGGCTCGCTCCAGACAAGCACAAACCGAACCGCAATCCACCAAGACGGTCGGCTTGTCCGTCGGGCAGACCAGATCCGGATGCGTGGCGACAAACAGCTTGCCTTGTTTGATCCACCAGGCCGCCCGACACAGTCGCTCGAAGGTCAGCGCCGTATCAAAACCCACCACGACGGCATCAGGTTCCGCGCCATCCGTCACTTCATAGCCCGCTTCCTCGAACTCCCGCTGCAAGCTCGGCGTGCCCACCAGGTACACTCGCCGAACATCCGGATGGCCGCTCCTCAAGTAGGCCAGTGTCGCCAGGCTCGACGTGTAGATCTGGTCCGCCTTGGCGGCAATGCCCAGCCGATCCAGATGGGCCATGTAATCGCGCACACTGCGAGAGCAGTTGTTCGTCAGAAAGGTGTACCCGATACCCAGCCTGTCCAACCGAGCCAGGAACGGCAGCGTGAAATCAAACAGCGTGCCGCCTCGGTATAGCGTACCGTCCATGTCCAAGGCCAGGTGGCGAACCCGCGCAAGCCGAGCCGCGAGCGATATCGCTGTCGACGGTGATCCCTGTCCCGATGATGATGATTGTTGCATAAGCATCCTTCTACGCACCGGCGAGCGGCCGGCCTTCTCAACTACCCGCGAAGCCGTGAGCGGCGACACGGCACCCTTCCATGCCGCTCGGCGCGCGCAAAAAGGCCCCCGCGACATCACGCGGGGGCCTTTCTCTATAACTCTGGCCCACCGTGCGCCCGGCGATTGGTCACGCCGATCCGCATGCGATAGACTACCCGAAACCGGTGCCGCGTGTCAACCGGCCCAATGGATCGGCATGAAGAAAAACCCCGCACATCCCCACGTCAGCGACTGGCTCAGCCAGCCGATCATCCCCGTGGTCGCCCAGGTGAGCGGCGATCGCGAGCTGCTCGGCCGGGCCAGCCTGATCTTTTTGCAGGGGGGAGAAATCAGCGACCTGGGCACGACACTCGATTGGCTCAAGAGCGGGCCCTGTGCCGCCGTGCCCGTCTTGCTACACATTGACCTGCTGGCCGGGCTGTCAAGCGATGAGGCCGGCCTGCGATACCTGGCCGGTATGAACAGACTCCAAGGCATCATCACCGTACGCTCTCACCTCGTCACCGCCGCCCGCCGCCTGGGTATGGCCGCCATCCTCCGACTTTTCCTCCAGGACGGCCGATCCGTCGAACGCGGGCTGCACCTCATCGAGCAAGCTCGACCCGACGTCATCGAACTCATCCCCGGCGTGGCCGCCATGGAGACCGCCGATCGGTTCACCCGCGTCACCATCCCCCGCATCGCCGGCGGCCTCATTCGCACCGCCGACACCGCCCGACGCATCATCGCCAGCGGTTGCCGAGCCATCAGCACCAGCAACGCCGAACTCTGGCAACTCAACAGCCCAACCGCCACCTGAGCAATCCGTGAATCGGCGGGTTGCCCATCCTCTGTGAACCGAGGCAACGTGCCGATAGACCGTCCCCAAGCAGGCAACGAACCGCAACAAGCTGCATTGGTCCCGGCAACTCACCCCGCTGATTCCGCCCTGGTCCCGACGAAACACGCCCACAAGCTTGCCACACCGGCGAAACAAGGGGAGAATGCGACCGGTCGGCCGAACCCGGACGTTTGGGAGATGCTCGGCCGGTCACCATCGCCGCTGGGAGAATGAGCATGTGCAGATTGCGTTGGGCGTGTTGCGTGGCGGTTTTGTGCGGTTGGGCGACAGCCCAGGCCGCAGATCAGGCGACGGCCCCACTGGCAGGCACCCCCTGGCCGGCCACGGATGCCCTGAACCGCCGACTGCCCCTCCATGACGAGGTCGGGGCACCGAAAGAAGGCCGCTTCGTCGGGATCTTCTACTTCCTGTGGCTCAACGAAAAAGACAACCGCAGCCCACATCACGAAGGACCCTACGACGTGGCCCGCATCCTCGCCATGGATCCCGACGCCCTCAAGAAAGCCGACTCCACCCTCTGGGGACCGGTCGGCCGGTCACACTACTGGGGCGAGCCCCTCTACGGCTATTACCTTAGCAGCGATCCCTGGGTCCTGCGCCGTCATGCCCACCAACTCGCCGACGCGGGCATCGACACCCTGATCTTCGACACCACCAACGCCGTCACCTACCGCGATGTCTACATGGAGCTGTGCCGCGTCTTCCGCGAGGTGCGCGCCGACGGCGGCACAACCCCGCAGATCGCCTTCATGGTCAACACCCACGCGGGCGAGACCGCCCAACGCATCTATGACGAGCTCTACAAGCCCGGCCTCCACCCCGAGCTCTGGTTCCGCTGGCAGGGCAAGCCGCTCATGATCTGCGACCCCGAGCAGGCCAACGACGAACTCCGCCGATTCTTCACCCTCCGCCGCGCCCACTGGCCTTTCGAACAAATCAACACCCCTTACGCGTGGCACTGGGAGGCTACCTACCCGCAGGCCTACGGCTACACCGACGACCCCAATAAGCCCGAACAGGTCAACGTCTCCGTGGCCCAGAATCTCCGCATCAGCGACGGCAAGGTCACCAACATGAGCGACGGCAACGCCCGAGGCCGCAGCTTCCGCGACGGCAAGATAGATACCGCGCCCGACGCCGTCCTCCACGGACATAACGCCCAGGAACAATGGAAGCGAGCCCTGGCCCTCCAGGCCCCCTTCACCATGGTCACCGGATGGAACGAGTGGATCGCCGGCCGATGGCAACGACCTAACCAGCCCATCGTTTTCGTGGACCAATACAACCAGGAACATAGCCGCGACATCGAACCGATGAAGGGCGGGCACGGCGACAACTACTACTGGCAGCTTGTCGCCAACATCCGGCGATACAAGGGCGCACCCGCACTGCCCCCCGCATCACCACCGATCACCATCCGCCTCCAGGATGGATTCGAGCAGTGGCGACAGGTCCGACCCGAGTTCCGCGACCACGCCAAAGATACCCTGCCGCGCGACTTCGGCGGCGCGGGCGGCCTGCACTACGTCAATCGCACCGGCCGCAACGACCTCCTCGCCTCCAAGGTCGCTCGTGATGCGACAACCATCAGCTTCCACATCCGCACGCGCCAACCGATCACCCCGCATACTGACCAAGCCTGGATGTGGCTCTTGCTCGATATCGACCAGAACCCCGCCACCGGCTGGCAAGGCTACGATTTCATCGTCAATCGTCAGGTCCACAACGCAACAACCACCTGGCTCGAGAAACACGCAGGCAACTGGAAATGGGAGAAGATCGCCCAGGTCAGCTTCCGCGCCGAGGGTTGCGAGTTGGCCCTGTCCATTCCGCGGGCGGCACTCGGCTTGCCCGAAAAAACCACCGCCGTCGCCCTCAACTTCAAGTGGGCGGACAATATCCAGCAGCCCGGCGACATCATGGAGTTCTGGGTCAACGGCGATGCCGCCCCCGACGGCCGTTTCATGTACCCTTACGTCGCCGAGTAAGCAAGCAATCTCGACCTGCCGCTAAGCCGTTCACCCAATAACGTAGCGGTCGCCCCCCGTGGTGACCGGCGTATAGCCCTCACGCAATCCGTAACAGTCTCCTCTTCACCCAATAACGTAGCGGTCGCCCCCCGTGGCGACCGGCGTATAGCCCTCACGCAATCCGCAACAGTCGCCCCCCGACTTCGGCGAGCTCAGCGTCGAAGACAGCCGAGCCGCGGCGACCGGCGTATAGCGTGTACGCCCCCATGCCCCTTCCGCCTGTATGCGTTCTACCCCTTCTGCCTTCGTGCCTCTGTGCCTTATGCCTCTCTGCCTCTGCCTTTGTGCCTTGGTGCCTTGGTGCTTGTGTGCTTCAACTCGTGAACGGCTACGCCGCCTTGACCGCCCCTTCAGAAGGATCGACAATCCTCTCTTATTGGTGGCCCCGCCAAGCCACGTTCTCGGAGAGTCTACGCCCATGAGCGAACCCGACGCATCGCCCGACAGCAGTCAGCAGTCATCACCTGTCTGTTCGCTGCCAGACTCGGCGGAAGTCGATCGGCCGCAAGGGCGCCGCCGGCGCATCTGGCTGGGCGGCCTGATCGCATTATTGCCTCTTGGGGTCTTCTTGTGTGCCAGCCTGATCTGGGTCGAGAACCACCGGACACGGACCTTGCTTGTCATGATAGTTGCCGCCGGCGGCATGACGATCACATTGCTCGATATGTTCTGGTGGAAGAGAAGAGCGGCTGCCACGCTTAAGCCATCCGAGCCGTAAGGCAGTCCGTTCCAGAAGCGGGAGAACCTGCATCGACCGACTCGCATCCGCAGTCGGCTTTTCGTAGACCCTTTCACGAATTTCGGAGGTGCCATGGTGAACACGCTCGCTCCAGGCCGGTGGTCCTTGTTGCTGCTTGTGCCTCTTTTGCTGGCAAGCTGCGATTCAGTGATCTCGACCGTGCCCTTGGGCACACCTTCACAGGACGCCGCGGTAAACAAGTCGCTGGACGGCGTCTGGCTCGGTGGTGACGGCCAGGTTTTGTACATCAAGCACGTCAACGATGGCGAGCTGCGAATCGCCGGCGTCGAGTGGAAAGACGGGCGTTTCCAACTGAGTGAGTTGGCCGCCTATCTAACCATCGAGCAGGATGTGCGGTACGTGAACCTGGTAGATCCGGAATCGGACAAGGAAAAACCCAAGTACTTGCTCGCCCGGTTGGCCCCCACGACCGGCGATGACCTCGTAGTCTATCCGCCCCAGGCCGCGGCCTTTGCCGAGGCGGTAAACGAGAGGAGGCTGTCCGGGACAGTCACAAAGCACAAACACTCCACTGCAGTGGAGCTCACCGCTGACAAGGACAGGCTTGACGCGTTCGTTGACCCCGAGCAGGTCGGTCGCCAATTCCAGATCGACACGCCGGTCGTGCTCCGCCGAATCGGGAAGGTCGGCGAGTGAGGTACGGCAGGATCATGGAGATGACCAGGTCACTGGGCTTATCCCCGCTGCTCGAGATCCGCATCGTGGAGGAGGCGACGGGCGGCTGACTTTTGTGGAGGCGAGGTGGAGGAGATGACGTATGGGGGGGGAGGGATGTCGAGGCTGACCCCGAAGGGGTCAAGGGTTGTAGCCACGGGTGGAGCGGCGCGGCGGCGCAGCCGCCCGACGCGCAACCCGTGGATACCGAGCGTGTGTTGCTATTTCCGCTCGCCCCGGCAGGGGCGAAGGAGGGGAGTGTGCACGGTGTTGACTTCGTGTTGGCCCATCCGCGGACCGGCTGATCTGTCGCCCCCATCCTCCACCCCTCCGGGGTGGAATATACGGTGCGGGCTCGTGGTCCACGGGTTTCGTTCGCCTTCGGCTTACTGCACCCGTGGCTACAGCCCTTCGCCCCTGCCGGGGCTTGGGAAGGGGGCGTCAGTTCGCGGTGGGCGTGGGCTCGTGGTCCACGGGTTTCGTTCGCCTTCGGCTCACTGCACCCGTGGCTACAGCCCTTCGCCCCTACCGGGGCTTGGGAAGGGGCGTCAGTTCGCGGTGGGCGTGGGCTCGTTGTCCACGGGTTTCGTTCGCCTTCGGCTCACTGCACCCGTGGCTACAGCCCTTCGCCCCTGCCGGGGCGGGTGCGATCCGGGCAATTGTGCCACGGCCCGGGCGAAGCCGGTTGATCGCCATTCCTCGCCAGCGCCGGGCGTATGATTGACCAACTCGTGTACGCGTTGTATGACCTGGCGGCCGACGAGATCCGCATCGTGGAAGAGGCGACGGGCGGCTGACCCTTTCGGAGGTGAGGCCGAGGCTGACCCCGAAGGGGTCAAGGGTTGTAGCCACGGGTGGAGCGGCGCGGCGGCGCAGCCGCCCGACGCGCAACCCGTGGATACCGAGCGTGTGTTGTCATTTCCGCTCGCCCCGGCAGGGGCGAAGGAGGGCCTTATGCCAGGCACCTACTCGCAGATCCTGCTGCACATCGTCTTTTCGACGAAGGGGCGAGCGGCACTGATCAAGCCGGCAGTGCGCCCTCGGCTGCACGACTACATCGGGGGCGTCGTGCGGGCGGAGAAGGGCACGCTCTACGCCGTCGGCGGGACACCCGACCACGTTCACCTGCTGCTGCGATGGCGGACAGACGGCACGGTCGCGGAGTTGATGCGGATCGTCAAGGCCCGATCGTCGCGATGGGTGCACGAGACCTTCGCGGATCAGGCCGCCTTTGCCTGGCAGGAGGGCTACGCCGTGTTTGCGGTCAGCAAGTCGGCCGAGTCCAAGGTCAAAGGGTACATCGAAAGCCAGCTCGAACATCACAAAACACGGGATTCCAAGGCGGAACTTGTTGCGTTGCTGCGGGCCCATGGTGTCGAGTATGACGCTCGTTATCTATTTGACTGATGTGCGAAGCAAATCATGCTCTCCATCCTCCACCCCTCCGGGGTGGGGAGATAGGGTGTGGGGTCGTGGTCCACGGGTTTCGTTCGCCTTCGGCTTACTGCACCCGTGGCTACAGCCCTTCGCCCCTGCCGGGGCGGGGGGAATGGGTGTGACTTCGGGTCGAGGGAAGGGGGGTAACTGCAGGGCAAGCGAAGGGTTGTAGCGTTAGGGCCCGGGAGGGGTGTAGCTTCGGGGGAGTCGACCCCGGAGGGGTCAAGGGCTGTAGCCACGGGTGGAGCGGCGCGGCGGCGTAGCCGCCCGACGCGCAACCCGTGGATACCGAGCGTGTGTTGTCATTTCCGCTCGCCCCGGCAGGGGCGAAGGAGGGGAGTGTGCACGGTGTTGACTTCGTGTTGGCCCATCCGCGGACCGGCTGATCTGTCGCCTCCATCCTCCACCCCTCCGGGGTGGAATATACGGTGCGGGCTCGTTGCCCACGGGTTTCGTTCGCCTTGGGCTCACTGCACCCGTGGCTACAGCCCTTCGCCCCTACCGGGGCTTGGGAAGGGGTGTCAGTTCGCGGTGGGCGAGGGCTCGTTGTCCACGGGTTTCATCTGCCTTCCGCTCATTGCACACGCGGCCACAGCCCGGCGCCCCTTCGGGGTGGGATAAGGCTCCCCCCTGGGGGTGTGCCACTGAGGGTGGGGCGCGTCACATGTTGAGCTTCCAGCGGGCTTGGCGGAGGACGGCCCGCCAATCTCCCTTCATGGCCTCGTACCAGACAGTCACTAAAGTGCCGTCGTCGAGCTGGACGGTGCTGGGGTAGCCGAGGTCGCCGGAGGTTCCGTCGGTGGAGATCATCAGCGGCTCGGACCATGTTTTGCCGTGATCGGTGCTGACCCTGGCTTGGTTGCCCAGCGGTGCTCGCCGATGGCCGTAGGTCATCAGCAGGTTCCCGTTGCGAAGCCTGGTCAGGGCGGAGGGCAGCCCCCAGACGCCGATGGGTCGCGGCACCGCCCAAGTCTTGCCGCCGTCGGTGGACTCGGTTTGGATGGTTTCGTCGTTGTTGGTTTTGTTGTGATTGCGGATGTGGACGACGATTCGGCCGTCGGCGGCCTCGGTGGCGTGCAGCTCATGATAGCTCTCGGCGTCATCGCCGGGCCGGGCGGGGATCTCCGCAAGCCAGTGCCATGACTGGCCGTCGTCGGTCGATTCGCATACGCCGACGCGATTGGGCTTCGACCAGAGTTGCCTGCCCGCATAAAGCAGCCGGCCGTCCGCGAGCTGAATGGGGCCATGCGGGCTATTGACGATGGACGGATAGCGAGCCGACCAAGTGAGGCCGCCGTCGGTGGAGCGAATCATCCACTCGCCGAGGTCTGCCTTGCGTTGCTCGGCGGTGAAGCGGCGCTGTGCCGCTCGCCAGGATTGGAGCCGCCCGGCCGACCAGGCGCCTTGCTCGCCTGGGGCTTTTTTCTCGCCGGTCGCCAGCACGTGCTCGTAGGCAAGTGATGTAAAGGTGGTGACGAGGATGCTGCCCTGGGCGGTCTCGACGACGCCGGCGTCGCGGTCGTCGATGGCGCTGTCGAGCAGAGTTCGCGGCCAGGCCCACGATTCGCCGCCGTCGTCAGAGGTCATGTAATCGACGCGCCCGAAGGGGCAGACGTGTCCTTCGCGTCCACCCGACCAAGCCACAAGTAGTCTGCCCGCTCGTGTTCTGGCGATGGTGGGCCAGCCGTGGTAGTTGTGGGCTTTGTGGCTGATCACGGTGGTTGAGAGCACGTTGGCGGCGGGTGCCGCCTTGGCTTTTCGCGGCACACCCAGCAGAGCGGCTGCCGCCAGAGCTCCCCCGGCCTTCACAAAGGAACGCCTCGACACGTGGTGCAGTGCGGGTTTGATCATTGCCATCGTCTCCTGAGAAAGCTTTCGTCCTGGGCCGGCCGGGTGATTGGCGCCACCAGACGCCAGGCAACCGGGGCATCATTCGGTTGTACACTTGCTCTTGACGCCGGCTGCGTTGTAAATCGCCCTCGCCTTGGCCGCCAAGGCTTGCGGCGCCTGTCGCAGGATCAAGGGGCGCGGGGCGAGCATTCCGAGTACCTCGGGTAGGTCGCAGACTCGCAGCACGTTCAGAAACTGCGGGGCTTGGGCTTCCATGTGGCCTGTGGGGGGCGCCAGCACGACGGCGCCGGTGATCTCCGGCTCGAACAAGGCCGCGTACGCGCCGAGCACGCCGCCCGGGCCCCGTCCTACCACTTGGATATTCTCGCTGCTGTGACGTTGTCGAATGAATCGCGCCGCGGCGGCGATGTCCCACACACGGCCGGTGTCCACCGTCCAGCCCAGCAGCGCGTGGCAGCGTTCGACGTAGTTCGGCGGGTTCTTGCGTGTCCATCGGGTTCGGCCGATGCCCCGTGGCTCACACAGGTAGATTCGATCGTCGGCCTGAGCGAGGCCCTCCATCCATGCGGGCGATGTGCCGGGCTGATCGTCTTCGCCCAGTACCACCAGCCAGCTTCGCTTGCCCTCGGCGCGCAGAACGGTCAGCAGATACTCGGCACCTTCCTCGGCGGTGAGCCGCTGGTCGGGGCCGTCCGGCTCGCCGACCGGTTGTGCCGGGGCCATGCGCTCGGGCAATCGGCGGAAGGTCACCCGACGCAGCTCGGCCAGCAGCCCCTGCTTCCAGGAGTCAAACTCGCCGGCGGCCGGCACGGCCACGCTGGCCATGGGCACGAAGTGCCGATCGATCTCGGCATTGAGTGCATCGGTCGGCAGGTCGCTGTCGGCGGGGAAGACCCGCAGCTCCTCGCGCGGGATTGGGAAGTCCTTGCCGTCGTCATCTTCAAAGACCAGGTCGATCTCGCTGTCGGTCACTTCAGACGGGTCGCCTTTGAGGTAGATGTTGAGGAAGCGGTACGCGCCCTTGCGAATATCCTCGCGATAGGCGTGCCCGCCGATGCTGACCATGGCCTCGAGGTGATGGCCGGCCCCGAAGAGGCTGTAGAGTCGCTCGAGCCGGTTGATGACGCGCTCGTTGGCGTCCATGGGGAAGATGCGGTCTTGGTCGCTGTTGACGAAGAGCAGCGGACGCGGGGCGACCAGGGCGGCGATCTGGGTCCAAGGCCAACTGAACGCGTTGTGCATGAACATGCAGTCGCAGTGGCCGTTGATAACACGATGAGGCACATAGGAGACCAGGTCGGCCATGCCGCTGACGGGGACGGCGACCTTGACGCGCTCATCGGCGGCGGCGACCCAGAAGGTGGCGGCCCCACCTCCGCTGATGCCGGTGACGCCGATGCGTTCCGGATCGACATCGGGCCGGCTGATGAGGTAGTCGATGCCGCGGATGCCGTTCCAGCATTCGACGCCGGCAGGGGTATAGCCCCGCGAATGCCACCACCAGCGTTTCTCGCGGTAGGTGCCGTGGTGGATCGACGCGATCTCGCCCAATTGCAGGGTGTCGACGGTCAGGCATATGTACCCGTGCCGGGCGAACCAGATGCCGTGGGCCTGGTAGTTGGTTTTGTTGCCGTCGCGCCCCATGTTGCTATGCCCGCAGACGTACAGGATGGCGGGCAGGCGCTTGCCGGGCTCGGCGTGTTTGGGGCGGTAGAGGTTCGCGGTCACGTACAGGCCGGGGCGGCTCTGGTAGTGCAGCTTGTCGACGAGGAAGTCGCCGCGATCCAGCGTGCCGGTCACCTGGACGTGCAGGTCGGTCTTTGCCGGCAATGGCCATAGGCCCAGCATGTAGAGGTACTCTTCGAGCAGCGCCGGGCGGGCGTCCCGCCAATCCTTCGCCGTCGCGATGCCCTCCAGAAAAGCCCCGTCGATGCGCTCCGCCTCGTGTCGCATGTACTCCTGGATCATGACATCCCCCGGCTCGCCGCGGTCGGGTTCTCGGAGTGCCTGGCCCGCGACGCTCGCGGTCACCCACGTCACGATGATACCCATGCGTTCCCAGGTGTGTCGCTGGTTCATGTTGTGTCCATCCTTCAGTGCTTGGCCCAAGCGGTGCCGGTACCCTGGATGGTGCGTGGGGCGGCTGAGCTGCCGCCTTGCTCACGGAAAAGGTTCCTGACACCTTTCGAGTGCCTCGATGCAGTACAGCAACGCCCGCGGCAGGTGAAACGGATCCTTGACCGGCAGGGCGACCACCGTGGTGATCGGTCGGCCGAGGCGGTCGAGCTTCTGCGTCCACTCACCGTGCGCGGGCACCGGGTAGTGCGCGTAACTGTACTCCCGCACACGCTCATGCCAGTCGAGGCACCACCGCTCGCCACTGTGCTCGTAGGCCAGCAGCGTCGCGTAAAGGGCCTCGGTGTGCGGCCACCAGAGCTTGGTATCATGAAACGGCCAGGCAACCTCCGCCCGGCCGTCGGCGTCCACCGCCAGAAACAGCCCGCCATGTTCGGCATCCCAGCCGATCTCCAGATGGCGACGAATGGCCTGCACCGCCCGATCCTGCGTGGCCCGGTCGGCGGCGGCCCTCGCGATGTGCATCTGGAACCACATCGACTCGATCGCGTGTCCCGGCAGGACGACCGTGCCCTCCGGTGGGCCCACCTCGCGGCCGTCGCGGTGCGACCACTCCAGCAGCAGGCCCCGGCCGGACCGCAGGAACGTGTTCATTACCCGGCGGTGATGACTGTTTGCCGCGTCGCGAACACGCGCGTCGCCGGTGGCCTCCGCCAACTCGTGATAGACCAACGACGAGAGCATGCTTACGCCGTGGTTGAGTTGGCCCGAGGGGATGGGGTACGGCCAAGCCGGCAGCGGGTCGTCGTTGTGCAGCGAATGCTCCGCTGCCTCGAACGTTCGCATGGCCAAGTCCAGAACCGCGGGGTCGCCCGTCGCTCGCCACAGCTCGACCAACCCGTAGATGGCGAAGCCGTCGACGTAGATGCTCTCGTAGCCGCGTTGCAGGCACCCATCGCCGTCGAGCAGCAGCGGCCAATGCCCGTCGGGCAGCGGGCCATGGGTGGTTACGAAGTTGTAGATGCCGCGAGCGATGTCCAACCAGTCGCTCCGCCGCTCGATGGCGTTGTACAGCTTGCTGAAGACCCACACCGCCCGCCACTGCGACCAGTTCCAGCGGTCGCGGCTGACCACCCGGCCGTCGTCGGCGATGCAGGTGTTGATCCCGCCGTTGGCGTCGATCGCGTGTCGCGTCCAGAACGGGATCACATCCTCCAGCAACGTCGTGCGATATTGTTCCGTCAAATCGCGGAAATCCATCAGCCGTACCTCGTTCTGGCCAGCGTCAGAATCCGGTTGCCGCACTGTACACCACTTCTCCATGAGCAGCGCTAACCGCGTACACACATTCGTGCGCCAGGGCTCTGTGAGCAGTGCTTCGCGTGCAGGCTCACCAACGAGCCCGGAGCGCAAGCGGGGACAATCCCCGATGAGCCCGGAGCGCAACCGACGCGGTCCATCAACGAGCCCGGAGCGCGAGCGACGGGATGTGGAGCGTCAGCGACGTACACCCCGCGCGCCCAGCGTTACCCGTTGGCAGGTATGGGGTGCTCATTGATGGCCGCCGGCACTCCACGCGAAACCCCGCGCTCGCGCTTGGGGCTCGTTGGCCGCGCGCGTGTGTTCGCTCCCGGACGTCGGCGTTCCACGCGAAAGCCCGCGCTCGCGCCTGGGGCTCGTTGGCCGCGCGCGTGTTCGCTCCCGGACGTCGGCGTTCCGCGCGAAACCCCGCGCTCGCGCTTGGGGCTCGTTGGCCGCGCGGGCGGTTGGAGCTTGCTCCTCGCCACTGCGTGTGCCCTAGTCTACCGCCCGCCAGCGCATTGGGTCCAGCATTTGGCATTGCCGAAGCCGGGGCCTTGTCCCACGAAGCTCTTGGCGGGGCCCAGGGCGTCTCGCCCTGGCCACAGCTGTGTCACACGATATCTGGCACAGACCACTAGAGCCGCAGGCCGTGCCGGGCGGCGGCGTCCCTGAGCATTCGGGTCATGACCTCGTAGCCGGCATAGTTGGGATGCACGCTATCGTAGGCCAACTCCTTGCGGAGGTCGCCCGCTTCGTCGCTCATCTGGGCGGCGTAGTCTACGTAGATGCAGCCTTTGGCCGCAGAAGCGGTCTTGATGTGCTCGTTGATGGCCGCGATGATCGGTTTGCCTGCCGCGTGCGTGATGTGGCCGCTGCGCGTCGGCAGGATCGAGCAGACCAGCGTATTGATCCCGGCCGCACGCGCCTGGTCCATCATGGCCACGATCGATGCGCTCACCTCGCGGACGATATCCGCTTCATCCTTCTTCTGCGTGAGCATGATGGTCACGTCGTTCGAGCCGGCCAGGATGACGACGTTGCGGGGCAGGAGTTGGACCACATCCGCCTGGAAACGCTTCGCCATCACCGAGGCCACGTCGCCGCCGATGCCGCGGTTCTGCATGATCCCGTTGGTCGCGGTGAAATACACCGGCAGGTTCCAGAACTCGGTGATCGAGTCGCCCATGAACACGGTGCCCACGAGCACATCTTCGCGGACCACCTGCTTGTTCCAGAAATCAAACAACCATCGTCGGTTGTCGGCAGCACCGCCGAGGTCGCCCGGCCTGATGAGTTCTTCCCTCTCCTCGTGCGAACGTCCCGCGTGCTCGATCACGTCCGACGTCGCGCAACCGACCGTCGCGAAGAGCGGAAACAGGCAAACCACCGACACCGCCAGGCTCTTGAAGTGATTCTGCATGATAGATTCTCTGCTGCTACTCAATAATCGCCCACTTCGCCACGGGGGCATGGGGGCATTGTCACCCATCCTGGAAGATCACCTCTTGGTCCGATGCATTGTGTTCGTGCAAGTTACCCGCTGAGCCCAACGCCCGATGGCCGCTCTCGAACCCAAACCGGATTGCCCCCGCGTCACCACTTCGAGCGAAAACGCCGTGGCCATGCGGGCCGTATCTTCCAGCGACTTGCCTTTCAGTTGAGCCACAACCAGACCAGCCACCATGGCGTCACCTGCCCCCACCGTGCTCGCGACCTCCACCTTGGGCGGGCGGGCAATCACAGATCGCTCCGGCGTCACGAAACAGGCTCCTTGTTCTCCCAGGGAGACGACGGCCACTTCGATGCCCATCGCCAAGAGCGGCCGTACCGCACGAACGATGTCCGCCGTTCCGCTCAGCTTGCGCCCGACCAGGGCCTCGAGTTCCTCGCGGTTGGGCTTGATGATGTCCGGCCTCTCCTGGACGGCCGCACGCAGAGGTTCGCCGCTGGTGTCGAGAACAACCCGGGCGCCTCCCTTCTTCAGCACCGCCACAAGTCGGGCATAGGTGCGGGTATCCAGGCCCGGGGGCAGACTGCCGGACAGGACAAACCATCGGCCGGGCGACGCCAGGCCGTGCAGTATGCGAGTGAGCGCAACAACATCCGACCGGCGAGGGGCCAATCCGGGAAAGTTGATGTCCGTTGTCTGGCGGCCGACGGAATCCGTGATCTTGATGCCCGTTCGGGTTTGGCCCGGAATGCGGATGAAACGATCTTTGAGCCCGCGATCGGCAAACATCGCTTCGAAGCTTCCCGCGTTCTCGCGACCAAGGAAGCCGGTCACCGCGACCCCGACGCCGAAGTCCGACAACGCCGCCGCGACGTTGACCCCTTTGCCGCCGGGGTGTTCGCTGACGCGTTGGACGCGGTTGACTCTGCCCGCCGCGAACCGAGGAATCTGCAGTGTCTGGTCGATGGCCGGGTTGAGCGTGACCGTGACGGCATGGATGGGCTTACTTGCCGGCCTCTGTTGCATGGGCGTCAAGTCCTTTCGTCAACCGCGTAGCCGTGCGCTTTGGCCCGCCAACACAACGCGAACAAGATGATGCCGCTCACGCAGAAGACCAGCAAGCAGGCGAAACCGGCATCCCAGCCGCGATGATCCACGAGACTGCCGAGGCCCCAGCCGGAAAGCAGCGTGCTCGCGTAGGAGAACAAGCTGGTGAAGCCGATGGCCGTCGCCGCGAGCCTCTTCGTAGCGAGATTGGCGACGACGATACCTACCAGAGCTTGCGGACCATACAGAAAGAATCCCGTCAGGCACAGCAGCATGGTATTCACGTAGACCGAACTGGTCGATAGTCTCCAGAAGAGCAGCACGAACACCCCGACCAAGGTCATGGAGATGACGCACAGCCGAGCGCCGCGTCCGCCGAAGATGCGGTCCGTCAGCCAGCCGCTGACCAACATGCCCGCCACCCCTGACGCCTCAAACGCCGCGACCATCCAACCCGTGTGTGCGAGATGCATGCCTTTCATCTCGGTCAGGAATGTGGGGCCCCAATCCAGCACTGTCGCGCGCACCGTGTAAAGGCAGAAGCTCGCCATGCCGAGCGCCCAGATGTACTTGTTGGCGAACACTTGCTTGAGCAGGTCGGCCGAGAAGCCCTCCCGAGGCGGGGCCTGTGTCGTGCCCTCCACCTCCGGGAGCCCCAACGAAGGAGGAGTGTCTCGTAGAGACACGAGCAGGAAAATGGCGCACAGAAACGCCAGGCCCGCAGGTACGAAGAAGCACAGCCGCCAGTCATAAGTAGCCAGGTAACCGCAGAGTATGACGACCAGCCCCGCTCCGATCGAATGGGACGTGTTCCAGATGGAGAACTTGGTCGCCAGTTCCTTGGGCGAGAACCAGTGGGCCATCAGCCGAGCGCAAGGCGGAAACCCCATGCCCTGGACCCAACCGTTGAGCATCCATAGCAGCCCCATGGTCCAGACGGCGGAGCTGAAGCCGAAGAAGATGTTGACCGTCGCGGAGAGGATCAAGCCCAGGGTCATGAACGTCCGGGCGTTGGTGCGGTCCCCCAGAAACCCGTTGGCGAACTTGGAGACGCCGTACAGTAGTCCGTGCAGCGTGAGGAAAAGGCCGAGATCGGCTTTGCTGATCCCCAAGTCGTGCTGAATGCCCGGCATCGCAAGACTGAGATTCTTGCGAACGAAGTAGAACATGGCGTAACCGACGATCGTGGAGAACAGGATCCGGCGCTGCCAGTACTTGTACTGGGCCTTGATCTCCTCGGGATCCTGCAGAATCGTCTCGGCGGCCGGCGCGGGCTCGAATACGCGCAACAGCCGGGAGAAGCGGTGCGAGCCGCGTACGGACGTGTCGTCGGATGGCGATGCTGGAGTCATGAGGTTCTTATTCTGCGTACGGCGTTTGGTTCAAGGTTGCTCATAGTACTCCCGCACCGCCTTCAATGCGAACTCCGGATCATCTGTCGAGAAGGAGGCGACACCCAGGTCGAGTAGTTGCCAGTACAGTTTCGGGTCGGTGATCTCCCTCGGAAAGGCCATGAAGAGGATTCGGTGCGATCGCATTTCGTCGCCGAGAGATCGGATCAGGGCCCGCGAGATGGTGAATGGTTCAGCCGAGTCGCTCTTGGGGTTCGCCTTGGGGTGTAGCTGCAAGTGCGTGATATCCGCGAAGCCGGAAGCTCGCAGCTCTGCCAGACGGGGCTCGACCTTGTCGTCGGAGCCGGCCAGCCAGAGCAGCGTTTCCGAGTCGGGCAGCAGCGCCTTCCATTCGCGCAGGATCTTGTAGTTCGTGGTGGCGAAGACGATTTGCCGCGACACGCCGTATGTGTGCACCTCGGCGGCGAGCTGTCTCAAGTCGACATGCTTGAAGTCCAGGCAGAGCTGACGCTCCGGATGCCCGCGCATCGCCTGGAACACCTCCGAGAGCTTCGGGACTCGCAGGCCTTCGAATGCCGGCCCTTTCCAGCCGCCGACGTCAAGCTGGGACAGCTCCGCGAAGGTCAGATCGCCTACGCTTTTCTTCTTCAGCTCGGCGTCGTTGGTGTGGACGGTGCGCTTGAAGTTCGCGTCGTGAAACGCGACCAGGATGCCGTCCTTGGTGGTGCGCATGTCCGCTTCCGGCACGGTGCCGAGCTTCCAGCCCATCTCGAAAGCCGTCAAGGTGTTCTCCGGGACCAGGTCACCCGCGCCCCGGTGGCTGTGAATGACGAACTCGTTGAGCGGGATATGGCCGCGGACGGTCCATGGTGACGTGCCATGTGGGTCGATCGCCAAAGGCGACGTGGAGAAAGAGGAGTCTTGGGCGGCACATCCGTAGAGCGCCACACCCACCAACAGGGCGATGATCGTTTGCTTCATTTTCTTCCAACGGTACGAGGTTTCTTCACGGGTTCGTATTCAAGCAGCGCTCGAGCGCCTTCCACGTCGATAGCCAGTGACTTCAAGAGCCCGCCGCGTATGGCCGCGGTCAGGGCGGCGGACCGGTCGCCCCCAACCACGAGAGCAATCACCTGCGGAAACGCTTTCAGATGCTCCAGCTCAACGCTGATCACCTGCTCTCGCCAGGGCGAATCGCACTCGCAACCACGCCGGTCGAAGAAGCGTCCGCACATCTCGCCGATCGCTCCGCATCCCACCAGAGTCTCGTGGTCGGCGTCACTCACCACATAGCGATTGGCGAACACCGAATTCGTCGGTGTGCCAACCGCGACAATTGCCGCGTCGGCTTGCCCCAGCCGCCGCCAGACCAGGCGGGCTTTGCTGTGACGCAGGACCGAGTCTCGCGTCTGCCGGTCAGGGGCGATCGCCGGTGTGTCCAAAGCCATGAACCGGCCACCCCAACGCCGGGCCAGCACACGCCCCAGTTCGGGAGCGTCCACTTGGGCTACGACCGAATCCACCACACCCAACGCCGGCAGAACCGTCACGCCCCGATGGCGATCCTCCGGCAGTCGCGGAATCAGGGCACCAATCGACCGCCCTCCCGCGACGACCACCTTGGTCTGCGGCGAGATGAGTGAGGTAATAAACGACGCACTGAAGTAGGCGACATACTGGCGCTTGTTCTCCGGCGTCATGCCGTCGGGCGTCCGGACCACCGCCACAGATTCCAGATCGAATTTCCGCTCGATGCGCCGCTCGAGATCCCGGTCCCGGGGCTCGCACTCGGCGACGAAGAATCGCACAATCCCTCGCTGTCGGGCGATCGTGAGCATGCGCGAGACTTTGGCCTGCGACAGGTTCAGCAGGCCGCCCAGCCGTCGCTGGTCCAGTTGCTCCCGATAGTACAGGTGGGCCACGACGCGGAGCTGTTCGTCTGTGTAGACTTCCGGAGTTTTCACCCGGTAGCGGCCGAGCCGCCCCGGGCACACCGACATCCCACCACCGACCGAAACAGCCCACCTGCCCCCCGTGGCTTCGGAGTCGAAGGTCGCTGAGTGTTCGGGGCGGTTCATACCTTCTCCTGGGGCATCGTGCGAACGCGGGATGGCCCCAGTTTACGCCATCGCTTCCCGCGATGCCAGGACGATCTTCATGCCCTGCCCCGCCAAGGCCAAGTCGTAAGCCTTGGCCACCTCGCTGATCGGAAGCACGTGCGAGATCACCTGCGAAAGATCGACGCGGCCCGCCTCGATCAAGCGAAGGGCTGTCCGATAATCCTGCGGTGCTCCTCCCGTCATCCCCGTGACGATCAGGTTCTTGTAGTGGATCGCGTTGGTGTCGATCGCCGTGGGAGGCGAGCCCGTCGGCAAGCCGGCAAACAGGCACAGGCGACCAAACGGGGCCAACAGCTTCAGGGCTTCCGCCTGGATCTCCGGGGACGGAGCCGCGGTGATCACCACGTTGACCCCTCGCTTGCCCGACTCATTCATCACCCAGTCGGCCACTGAGCCGAGTTTGGGGTTGAAAGTCCTGCTGGCACCCAGCGATCGCGCCTTCTCCAGCCGTTCATCGTTCATGTCCACGACGAACACTTCCGAGGCGCCCGACAGCAACGCCAGCATCAGATTCAACAGACCCATCGGCCCCGCACCGTAGATCAGCACGAAGTCCCCTTGCTCCACCCCGGCGACTCGTATGCCATTCACCGCGCACGACAGCGGCTCCGCCAGCGCCGCGGCGATGAAGGACACCGTTTTCGACAGCTTGATCACGTTACCCTGGGCCATGGTCGCCTCGGTGATACGCACGTACTCGGTGTGCGACCCATCCATGTTGATCCCGAACGCCGAGTAGTCCGGGCACATGTTCATGAGACCACGGCCACACATCTCACAGAATCCGCAGCCGATGTTCGGCACCACGCCGACGCGTTCCCCGACCGCGAAATTCGTGACCTTCGACCCGGCCTTCGTGATGGTGCCCACAAACTCGTGACCGAGAATAATGGTCTGGCCGGGTTTCAGCCGTCGGTGGCCGTGCCGCGTGATCTTCACGTCCGTCCCGCACAGCGAGGTCGCCTCAACCTTCACCAGAAGCTCGCCCTCGCCGATCGACGGCACGGGAACCTCGGCAATAGCGAATGCTCCACCTTGTGTATATGTCGCAGCGATCATCGGTACGCCTCCGTCTCGAAAAAAGCCCCAACGGTGTGGCTGTGGCCGGCACGACTTGTGGTCCGTGCCCCGAGCAGCATTAGATTCTCAGGAATGGTATTGTCGAAAACGCGTCCGGCCGTGTCAATGACAAAAATGCGGCCACGCGACACTTTCGGTGCATCATTATTCACGCATCACGCCACCTGGATCGTAATTGAACCAGCGGTGTATATGGGCATCGAGGATTCGCTCCAAAGGCATGAGATCAAGAGCCAAAGGCCGCCGCAAATTCGGACAAAGCATGCCACAGCGTACCTGCTTGCCCACGGCCACCTCGCCGTTTACAGTGATCGGCTGAGGACCACAATCCAAGCAGCATGGAGAAAAGGAGTACAGACAATGCCCGCCAAGCTCACCCGACGTTCATTCCTGGGAAGTACCGCGACTGCTATCGCCGCCGCCCACTCGGCACTGAACAGCGCCAACGCGGCAGAGACCATTCCCGGCTTTGACCAGACACAAACCGATTACGACAAGACGAAAACATGGAAACCCGTCAGCGATCGCAAGATCAAAGTCGGGCTGGTCGGGTATGGCGTGTGTCAATTCTCCGCCGCGTTCGGTTTTCAAGATCATCCCAACGTCGAGATTGCTGCGGTCAGCGATTTGTTCCCCGACCGCTGCGCCGCCTTGGCTCGACGTGTCAAGTGCGAGAAGACCTACCCGTCGCTGGAGGAGATGGTGAAGGACGACGGCATCGAAGCCATCTTCGTGGCCACTGACGCTCCCTCGCACGCCAAGCACTGCATCGAGGTCCTCAATCACGGCAAGCACGTCTGCACGGCGGTCCCCGTCTTCCGCGGCGATATCGACGATGCGGAACGCCTGTTGGAATGCGTCAAGAAGAATCGCGGCCTGGTCTACGCGATGTTTGAAACCTCCGTTTTCCACGACGATTTGTACGCCATGGAGAAGCTGTACGCGGCCGACGTCTTCGGCCATATCGTCTACAGCGAAGGCGAGTATTGTCATCCGCATTCATTGGGCGCACCTTCCATCGGTTCCTACAAGGATTGGCGCAAGAACGGGGCGCCCATGTGGTACCCCACGCACGCGACCGCGTACTACATCACGGTCACGCACGGCAGCTTCGTGGAGGTCAGTTGCCAGGGGACGGCCCCGTTTGACGAGAGCAAGCGCGTCCCGAATGGCATCGGTAATATCTTCAATTCCGAGGTCGGCCTGTTCCGAACCCGCGAGGGAGGCATCTCTCGCATCATCGTTTGCGGTTCCCAGGGTGAGTACCTCGAAGCCGGCCGGCTTCGAGGGGAATACGCAGGATACGATTGGCATAACGGAAAGGCCGACGGTTTCGTGGGCGATGCCGTGGGCCAGCAACGACTCAAAGACGCGATCGAGAAGGGCCTGCAAACCAAGAAGTATGCGCTTCCTCCCGGCGTGGAACCGGGCGGGCACGGCGGCTCGCATGGCTACCTGTCGGACGACTTCATCGACTCCATTCTGCGGGGGCGCAAGCCGGCCGTCGATGTCATCGACGCACTCAATATGACCGTCCCCGGCTACTATGCCCATCTTTCCGCGATGAAAGACGGCGAGACCATGAAGATCCCGCAGTACTCGTTGTGAAACATGAGCTGCCGGTCGTTGAACCGGCGGCGATCCGCACGCGAACCGTGTCGGTTCCACCGGGAAGAGCGAGAGGCGCCGAGTATAAGGTTCGGCCGATGCTCGTCTTGACGCCTTGGGTGACGCCTCGGCAAGAGGTCGCCGGGACGACACTGCGTCTTGGGCGGGTCATCCTCTTCGAGGGCGGCGGGCTGCGACCACAAAAAGAGTCACGTTGGTCTTTCTGGGCTGTGGCACTTGGCACTGCCGCGACCCGGAAAAGCCAACGTGACTCGTCTTTTTTGCGGGCTCTCCGAAGCCGGCGGCTACAGGTTCATCTGGAGGCGCAGGCCGTAAACCAGGGACACGTCGTGAGCGTCGGTCCCGCCGGGGTTCATGATGATCTGGAAGTCCGGCGTCAGGTGCAGCCAGGGGGTGATCTCGACGTTGTAGAACAGCTCGACGCCCTGTTCCGAGTGGAAGGCCGGCGGCAGGTCGTTGCTCAGGTCGATGAAGTAGTAGCCGACACCGAAGGTATCGTTGTCGCGATCGGGGATGATGCCCTTCCCGCCGACGCCGAAGCTGTAGAAGTAGTTGACCGGGTTGGCATTCTCCCGGGCCCAGCCAAACCGCCCGAAGATACCCACGCCCTGGGTGGGATCCTCAGCCTCGGTGTAGAGGTACTGGTCGAAGTTGTAGTAGAGCATCACGTTGTCGGGGTTCTGGTCGTACGGCAGATAGGGCTGGAGAAACTCGAGCATCGCCGGGGCGTACTTCATGAGCAGCGGGCCGGTCTCGCGGAAGGGGCTGACCGGGTAGAGCTTGTTGGTGTCCATCGAGGACCAGGCGAACCCGACGCGTTGGGTGCCGGGCATGTCGAACGGCTTGATTTTGAAATCCCACTCGTGGATCACCGTCGTATTCACCGCTCCATGGAAGGCGGTCTCGAACCCGGTGGTCTTGTTGCGACCCTCGGAGTCGGTTACCGCAGTCAGGATCGACAACCAGTCGGTCGGGTTGACGATCGCCCCGACGCCCAACACGGTGTAGGGCAGGAAAGAGGGGATCATCGGGTTGTTCCGCAGGGCGGTGTTCATGAACTGCGTTTTCTCGTTGTTGGCGAAGGCGTTGGTCTCAAAGGCCCGGGAGCCGTCAAGTTTGCCCGCCAGGAGGATCAACTTCCCGTCGAAGAGGACCTGCTCGTAGAAATACTCGGAGAGGGTGAAGGTGCATCCCTCGCCCGCTCCGGGCTTGAAGGCGTCGAGGTTGACGGGGATGAGGGATCCGACCTTGGGATTGATGCCGTCGCCCCACTTGGGCTCACCGGCCAAGGTGATCCGCCCGCCGGGGATCAGCCCCATCGCCCCGAGGTCCAGGGTGAGGGTGAGGTCGGCGGAGCCGGAGTAGCGGAGCCCGTTCCGGGTGCTGGCCCCACCGTGGGCGTTACCCTGGAGCACCTGGGTGACGTCGATGTCGAAGGTGATGCCTGAGTCGGCGAGGGCCGGCCTCACGCCGCCCCAGTCACCGGTCATTTTCTTCCAGCTCAGCCAGTCGGCACCCTGGAAGGTGGTTGCCGGGGCTGCCGCCTGCGCCTCTTCCTCCGCTGGAGCGGTCGCTTGCTGGGCGACGGCGATCGGGACGAACAGACAGAGCAGGACGAATCCGAGGACTCTCGCGAAAGTCATGGCGTTGCCTCCTGTTATTGTCCGTCGTGAGACGGACGGGTATTCGGGAACCCAGATAGGGTCGGCTCAGGCCCGCCGCGCCGCGGGCTTACCGGCGGATATTCTGCCGACCGGTGACCGGAAATGCAACAGGTCAGTTGACACTTTTCGGTAAAATGCTGTCGCGGTCCCTGCTGCCGCGGCGGCGCCCGGCACGAGCGTATCGACATCGCCCGGTGTCTTCGGTACAATCCCAATTTCCGGGCGGCACTTCAGGTTTCCTGGCAGGGGCCGGCGGCCCGCGCTTCTTCGTCAATGATTTGCAGGAGAGACACCATGAGTGTGAAGATTCTGCTGGAAGAGAGTGAGATTCCGCGTCAGTGGTACAATTTGGCCGCGGATCTGCCCACCCCGATGCAGCCCCCGCTGGGGCCGGACGGCAAACCCATCTCGCCCGAGATGCTCGCTCCGGTCTTCCCCATGAACATCATCGAGCAAGAAGTCAGCCAGGAACGCTGGATCAACATCCCGGAGGAGATTCTCGAGATCCTGTACCGCTGGCGGCCGACGCCCTTGCGTCGGGCCTTTTTCCTGGAGAAGGCCCTGGGTACCCCGGCCCGCATCTACTACAAGGACGAGAGCGTCAGCCCGCCGGGCAGCCACAAGCCCAACACCGCGGTCGCTCAGGCTTGGTACAACAAGCAGTTCGGCATCAAGCGGATCACCACGGAGACCGGGGCGGGCCAGTGGGGCAGCGCCCTGAGCTTCGCCTGCTGCCTCCTGGGGCTCGAATGCAAAGTTTACATGGTTCGCATCAGCTTCGATCAGAAGCCGTTCCGCCGGCTCATGATGGAGACCTGGGGCGGCAAGTGCATACCCAGCCCGAGCACCGAAACCAATGCCGGGCGGGCCATCCTTGAGCAGGATCCGGACACGCCGGGCAGCCTGGGCATCGCCATCAGCGAAGCTGTCGAGGACGCGGTCACCGACGAGACCAAGCAGACTCGCTACTCGCTGGGCAGCGTGCTCAACCACGTCATGCTGCACCAGACGATCATCGGGCTGGAAGCCAAGAAGCAGCTCGCCAAGATCGGCGAGAAGAAGGTGGATATTGTCATCGGGTGTGCGGGTGGCGGGAGCAACTACGCGGGTCTGTCGTTCCCCTTCATGGCGGACAAGATCGCCGGGGCAGACATCACCATCATCCCGACCGAGCCAACAAGCTGTCCGACGATGACCCGTGGACCGTTCGCTTATGATTTCGGCGACACGGCAGGCATGACCCCGCTGCTGCCGATGTACTCGCTCGGGCACACCTTCGTGCCGCCGCCGATCCATGCCGGTGGGTTGCGATACCACGGCATTGCCCCGCTGGTCAGCCAGTCGATCATCGAGGGCTTGGCCACCCCGCGGGCCGTTCACCAGACCGAGTGTTACGAAGCGGCCGTGCTGTTCGCTCGTACCGAGGGCGTCATCCCCGCACCCGAAACCAGCCATGCCATCGCGGCGGCCATCCAGGAGGCCAACAAGGCCAAAGAGGAAGGCAAGGAGAAGGTCATCCTCTTCAACTTCAGCGGGCACGGACTGATGGACCTGGTGGGCTACGAGAAGTTCTTCGCTGGCAGGTTGCAGGATTACCCACTGCCGGAGGAACTGCTGAATAAGTCGCTGTTGGCGCTGAAGGATCTGCCCAAGCCCAAGGTGGCCAAGTCCGGGCGGTGGTGAGCGCACGGCGGTTGCGTCGGGCTTCGTCGTTGGAGATCGTCCATCGTCGCCAAGAGGCAAGCACGTCGCGGGTGTTGCACGCGAAGGGGGCGCCTACAATCGTGGTGAGGCACCTCGGATGCGGATCTCGCAGACGGGAGAGCGTGCATGGCGATGGCGCTGAAAGAGCTGTTGGCGGGGCACACGATGGCGTCCGCGCCCGAGTTGGTGCGGCAGGAAGATAGCGCGCTGCGTTGCGTTGCGTGCGGACACCGCTGCCGGATTGGCGAGGGCAAATCGGGCGTTTGCCGGGTGCGGTTCATCGAAGGTGGGCGGCTGCGGGTGCCGGCCGGTTACGTGGCCGGCTTGGCCGTGGATCCCATCGAGAAGAAGCCCTTTTATCATGTTTGCCCCGGCCGCGGCGCACTGTCGTTCGGCATGTTGGGGTGCGATTTTCACTGCGGGTACTGCCAGAATTGGATCTCGAGCCAGACGCTACGCGACGCCGAGGCGGTGGTCGCTCCGCGGACGATTGTCGCCGACCGTCTTGTCGAGCTGGCCGTCGAGCACCGCGCGCCGGTCATGGTCAGCACCTACAACGAGCCGCTCATCACCGCCGACTGGGCGGTCGAGGTGTTCAAGCTGGCTCGGCCACGCGGCATCCTCTGCGGATTCGTCTCCAACGGCAACGCCACGCCCGAGGTTCTGGCGTTCATTCGCCCCTACGTCGACCTCTACAAGGTGGACCTCAAGTGCTTTGACGATCGCCACTACCGTAGCCTGGGCGGCACGCTGGCCAACGTCCTCGATACGATCACCCGACTCAAGGAGATGGCCTTCTGGGTCGAGGTGGTCACGTTGGTGGTTCCGGGTTTCAACGACGGTGATGAGGAACTTGCCGGCATCGCTCGCTTTCTGGCGGGTGTGTCGCCGGACATCCCCTGGCATGTGACCGCCTTTCACCCCGATTACAGAATGACCGATTCGCCGCCCACTCCGCCGGAGACGCTGATCCGGGCGTACGACGCGGGCAAGGCGGCCGGGCTGCGGTTCGTCTACACCGGGAACTCGCCGGGCCGGACGGGCGACCGAGAGCACACCGTCTGCCCCGCGTGCGGCGAGGTGTTGATCCGCCGCCGCGGATTTCACATCGAGGAGAACCGGTTGCGGGCGGGCTGCTGCCCGGGGTGTGGAACGGCGATTCCAGGCGTCTGGGAGGAGTCCTCGCCGCAACCGCTGGGCCACGACCGCAAGGGAGCCGACAGCGTTGCATGACGCTCTTTTGCGGTCGCGGCTTGTTTCGTGACACGTTCAGAGGATGGGGACGGTCTGCTCAATCATGGCTCGGTTGTAGGCGGTGAAGATATCCGCCCGGTTGAGTGTGCCCACCACTTGCCGTGAGCCCGGCGACTCGACCACGACGAGATCGAGGCTCCCTGCCTGCACCATCGAGTTGATGGCCGAGAGCAGCGAGTCGTCCGGCGTGATGGTGACGGCGGTTTTCTCGATATCACCGGCGATGATGAGATCGCCGACGCCGGCCTCGGTCACCACGCGGCGGATATCGCCGGCGTCAACCACGCCGACCAGTTGCTGCTTCTCATCAACCACCGGGAACGCGGCATGCGTGGATTGGGCGAACCGTTTCATCAACTCGCTGAGGCTGGTGCTCCGGGCGACAAGGACCGGGGTATCGCGCCGGGTAGCCAGGGCCTCACGCACCGTCAGCCGGCGGAGGATCGCGCTGGCCATGTTGCCGAGTTTGGTGGGCGCTTCGAGCCGCGAGAGCAGTTGCTTCTCGTACAGGGTGAATCGGCGGCAGAGGACAAACGAGGTAATGCAGACCAGCATCGAGGGGACGAGCAAGTCGTAATTCCCGGTGATCTCGCTGACCATGATGATGGTGGACACCGGCGTGTGGGCGGCTCCGGCGAAGAAGCCGGCCATGCCGACCAGGGCAAAAGCTCCCGGCTGGATGTCGAGGTAGGGGAACAGGTGCATGCAGACCAGCCCGGTCGCCCCGCCCAGGGCGGCTCCGATGACCACCGCCGGCCCAAAGGCCCCGCCACTGCCGCCGCTGCCGACGGTCAGCGACGTGGTGAGGATTTTGCCCAGTCCGATGGCCGCCAGCAGTCCGGCACCCAACGCCACCGGGCTGATCCGCCATCCGAGCAGGGCGACCACGGCCTGAGCGGTTGGCAGGGCCATGAGCGCGGGCTCGCGACCGGCATCCGAGTTGAAGCACATCTGCACGGTGCCGTAACCAGTGCCCAGGGCCTCAGGAAGGAAGAAGCCAATGATGCCCACCAGCAGCCCGCCGATCGCGGGCTTGATGTGGTTGGGCCAACGCTGCAGTCGCACAAAGGTGATTCGCCGCATCCCGTAGAGCGTCTTGACGAACAGCAGCGCCCCGAGGGACACGATCACCGCAAGGATCAGGTACGCCAGCAGCGAGGCCGGCTGGTGAAAGCTGTACTGCGGAGTGTCGAACATCGGGTGGAACCCGAAAATCCAGCCGTAGACGCTATACGCGACGATGGAGGCAATGAAGGCGGGGACCAAGGCCTCATGCTCGAAGTCCGGACCACGGTACATTACCTCGGCGGCAAAGATCGCCCCGGCCAGCGGGGCGTGGAAGATTGCCCCGATACCCGCGCCCATACCAGCGGCCATTAGGAGCCGGCGTTCGTGCGGTGGAACCTTCAGCCATTGCCCCAAGACCGACCCGAAGCCCGACCCGATTTGCGAGATCGGTCCCTCGTTGCCGGCCGACCCGCCGGACCCGATGGTCAGCATCGAGGTGATGGCCTTGACCACCGGCACGCGGGCGCGGATGAACCCATCCTTGAAGTGGTACGCCTCAATGGCTGAATCCGTGCCGTGCCCCTCCGCCTCAGGGGCCAACGTGAACACAATGATGCCGCTCAGTAATCCCCCTGCCGCCGGCAGAAGCAACAAGGCCCAACGCACGATGCTGCCGCCACTCCGCCACGAACCGAAGTCGAACAGCGGTTTCTCGAAACCCGGCATCGCCGGATCATAATTGGCGAGGTATCCCAGGCACGCTGCCCGGCTGGCGTCGAGCATCACGTAGAAGGCGGCGGCGCCCAGCCCGGCTACCAGTCCCACCAGCGCGCAGATGGCCAGCAGCCGGCCGAGTTGCCGGAGCTGCGGATCTTCGAGGGTGCGCGTGACCTTGTCGGTAAAACCCCATGTCATGATCGGGGATGTTAACCCCCGGCGAAGATACTGCAATGATCGCGGTCGCCGGGGGAGAGGCAGAACCGGCGGGCTTCGTTCCCAGGACCGACTCAACTCGCGGATGGACGTGTCCAGACGCGACGGACGAACAGGAACAAGTTGCCGTGGTCCCGGCGACGGCATCTCGACGTCGGCGGCCCGGTGGGGTACTATCGTGCCCGGCATTGCTGTTCAAGGTCGATTGTGACATGAGAAGAAAACCATATACACGAAGATGGCTGTCGATTCTGGCCGCCGCGTGGGTGGCTGGAGGCCTGTTGTCGGCGTGTGATCGCTCCGAGCAGGATGAGTCGGGTTACTTCACGGCCAACGAGCAACCTGACCCGTCGCAGACTGGGGCCGAATCGCCCGATCAGCCGTCCACCTCTCGCGAAACCCGCAGCCCTGGTGTCGATTCCCAGGATCACCCGAAAGCCCCGCGGGTTTTGCCCAGAACGAACGAATTGCCCGGTTGGGTGAAAGTCAAACCCATCCAGGTCGCCGGGCCCGCCGAGCTTGAGAAGTTCCTGAGCGACGAGCGATTGGTCAAGGCACTGCGGACCTTTCAGATCGAGCAGCTATCTGTATGCGGCTACGAGTGGCCGGGGGCGACCGCGGACGTGCTTTTCTTCGAGGCAGGCACGCCCACCGATGCGTTCGGCATTTTCTCCTTATTGACCCAGCGAGGCGGGCATCAGGTCAGACCGGTGGACGGTACCATCCGCGTTATCGAGGCCGGCACCGACGCTTGGAAAATGCTCGCCTGGCAAGGCAAGACCTGCCTGCTCCTGCGGTTTCCGGGCTCGGTGACGACGCCGGCCATGAACGCCGTCGGCCAGTTGTGCAATCGGATCGTCTTTGGCGTTCCTTCCGCCGATGCCCCTTTGATCATGCACGTGATTCCCCAGGATCGCCTTGCGGATGCCAAGGTATGGGCAGTCCGCAGCACGGCTGCTCTGCGGGTGGTACCCGATGTGAAAATGGCTCAAGTGAGCACGTCGGACCTGGACAGCCGGCTCGGGCTCACCGGAGACGCATGGTTGTGGATCGCAGCGGTGCGTCCGCCGCGAGTCGCCCCCCTCTCGGCCGCCGAGTCGCAGGAGAGTGAATCGGGGACGACCGGCCTGGCGGCTTCCCCTGTCCTGTCCGACGACGTTCCCAATATGCTCTGGGTTGTCCAGTATGCGGACGCCACATCCGCGATCGCGGCCCACCAACGATATGAACAGGCTCTGGCGGCCCCGCAGACTGACCTGGACCGCAACACGCGGGTGGAACCAGTCCGTGGCACGTTTTTGGCGGGCACGTGGACCATGGATGTCGATGTAACCTATCCTCTGTTGCGTCCACTGGCCCAGACGCTGCCGCTGCCGATGCCGGAGATCGTCGCCGGCAGTGCCGCCCCGGCGTCCGGGCCGGCTGCCGTCGAGAGCGCCCCGGCTCGCTGAGGGCTGCCGTTATGGGCTTGCGATTCCGCTTCGGTGCGATTCTCCCGATTGCCTCCGCGATAGCTTCACCGTCTCGTGTCGACCGTTCTGCGGTGTGGGCGATGCGATGTCTACTGTGGCTTGCCGCCGGGTTTGCTTCTTTCGTGCCACGGGCGGCGGGCCAGGAAATCAGGGCAGAGCAAGGCGAGATCATGGTTGAGCCGGGCGTCGCCAGCCCTGCCGCGGTCAACCCGTTCGCCGCGGTGCTGCACGCCTCGGAGGAGGCCGGCACGCTCCTGCGCAGAGCCGAGGAAGGCATCGAGCGGCAGGATTGGAAGCTGGCGATCGACTCGCTTCAACGGATGATCGAACTGCCCGGCGAGCACATTCTCGCCCGTGACGGGCATGTCTATGAGTCGGCCGGCCGCGTGGCCCAACGACGCATCGCGGCCCTGCCTGAACCCGGCCTGCGCGCCTACCGGTTGGTGCACGACAAAGAGGCGGCCGCACTTCTCGAACAGGCCGTGGCTCAATACGACGCGGATCTGCTGCGTGCCGTGGTCGATCGGTTCCTCCTGACCGGAGTCGGGGACGAAGCCGCGGTTACCTTGGCCGACTGGTTGATCGACGACGGCCGATTGGCCGAGGCGGCGAGCATCCTCAAGTGGTTGCAGGTGGTATACCCGGATTCGGATTTGCCGGGCTGGCTGGTGGACGCCCGCATGGCGATTTGCCTCGGCTACTCCGGCGAAATGGAGCAGGCGAGAAGCCGGCTCGACCGGGCGGCCGCCTCCACGCCCGTCGGTGGCCAGCCTGGCCGTGTGGAAGACCGGCTGGGCGAGATCGGCCGCTGGCTTTCATCGGCCAGGACTGCGACGGGGCAGGCGATGGCCGGCCCAATAACCGGGCATCTCTTCGCGGATCGCAAGCCACCGGCGCAAATCGACTTCCCGCCCGAACTCGATTGGCGAGTCGACCTGCCCTTGGAATGGCCTGCGGACGGCTTGCCGACCTTCCAGCGACATGCCCGGGAACTCGGGCTCCTGCCGGCCGCCGGACTCGCGACCGATGGCCGAGTCGTCTTGGTCAAGAGTGGTCTCGCCCTGTTGGCGATCGACGTCGAGACCTTCCAGCCACGATGGCAAGCGAAGGCCGCAGCCCTGGGGGCCGACGAACAGACTCGCCGATCCGGTGCCGGGCTGATCATTGCTCCGGAGCGGAGCAACTCCGGGGATTGGGCCGCCGATCCGCTCTTTGTGAGCATGTTCATGGACGGCGTCGGCTCGCAGGTAGCCATGGCTGCCGGACTGGCTCTCACCATCGAGTGGCCCGCGGGACCACCCGCCCCGGTCGCCCTGTGGACCCTCGACGGGCGACCGGTTCAGCGCGGCCTGCAATATGACTCGGCTGCCGCATCACCGAACCGTCTCGCTGCCTACGACTTGGCGTCTGGACGCTTGGTCTGGGCCAGCGATACCGCCGGTGATGAAGGCCTCTTGGCGGGCGTTCAGTTTCTTTCGGTTCCGGCCTTCACCGGCGAGTATCTTTTCGGTATCTGCCGAGTCGTCGACGATCTCTACGCCGTGCTGCTCGAACCGGCGACCGGCAGGCTGGTCAAACACCTGTACCTCTGCGGCACCGGGGGCGGGCCGTTCAACGCCCTCTATCCGCGCATCCCGTGCCTGGCCGACGGGTTGGCCTATCTGCCCACCGGCCGTGGCGTCCTTCTCGCCGTGGACTTGGCCGAATGCAGCGTGCGTTGGGCTTCGCGGTACGACCACCTCGCGATCAAGACCGCCGGCGATTCCTGGCTGCCCTTGCCCCCGCTGGCCTTCGCCGACAGCGTGATCCTGGCGCCCGAAGACGCGGATCAGTTGATCTGCTTCGACCGCACCACGGGGCGGATTCGCTGGCAGGTGCCGCGCGGCGACATGCGCTATGTGATCGCCGCGACCGGGGACCGCGTATGGCTGGCGGGTGATCGGGTCTGCTCCTTGGAGGTCGCGACCGGTGAGGAGTTGTGGGCGGCACCGGCCGGCCGACCGCTGGGCCGAGGCATGCTCGCGGGCAACATGCTCTATCTGCCTACTGAAAATGGCCTCGTGGCCCTGGAGGCGGACACCGGCCGGCGAGTCGACGTCGCACAGCCGCCCGATGGCGACTGGCTGGGCAACCTCGCCGTCGTTGCGGATGCCACCTTCAGCCTGTTGGCGGGCCAGGTCCGCAAGTTCCCCGACCTGCAGAACGCCTACCCCGATGCACTGGCCCGCCACCGCGAGAATCCCGCCGACGGCGACACGGCCATCCGGCTGGCCTGGCTCGAGTCATTGCGCCAGCGGCCAAGCGAAGCCCTCGAAGCCCTCTCGCATGTGCCGCCGCAATACGAAACCGATGACCCTCATCGCTATAACCATCTCGTCCATCTGCGAGTCAAAACCATGCTCGAACTGGCTGGCTCTGAGCAGACCGCGGTGGACGAGGCCTCTCGCCTCCTGGAGCAAGCCCAGGCCATCGCTCGCACGCCCCAGGATGGCATCGCCAGTGCACTCGCCCTTGGCGAGCATTACCTGCGGCAGGACAGAGTGCTCGACGCCTGTCGACAGTACCTGACTCTCACCCTCAGTGAGGAAGGTGATGAGCCGTTGCCGGAGGAACCCGGCTTCGAGCGTCAGGCTCGTATCCCGGCGTCGCAGCGACTGGCGGCCGCGGCTCAACTCCTGCCGGCACCCGATGCCGACCGGCTGGCAGAGCATATCCGTGAACGCCTGGCGGATGCGATCGAGCAACGAGATGAGCGCCTGCTCGCCCGACTTGCTCAGACCACCGCCTGCGGTCAAGCAGGCGATGAAGCCGCCCTGATCCTTGGAGCCTGGGCCGCTCATGGCTCGCGGTTCGAGCAGGCGGAAAGCATGTTCTCACGCGTCTTGCGAGGTCGCGGTGATGTCACGCTGCGGGCGGAGGCCGCCGCAAGGCTGGCGATGACCTGCCTGCAACCGGGTGAGCTGCATCAGCCGCTCCCCGCGATCAGCTTGATTGTGCGGCTCGAGGGTGAACTGGCGGCGGGCGACTTGCCTCGCGAGATCCTGACGGAGGGTGAAACCGGACGTGTCTCCGCAGGGCAGGCAGCGGAACAACTCCGCCGACTCATCGACCCAGCCCTCCTCGCTCAGCACCAGGCCGCCATGGAACAGGTGAAGCTCCCAACTCACCTGAGCCAGGTAACGCTCTGGGCCTACCCCGACTGCCGCCCCATTGTGCCACGCGCCGAACGTCAGCCGCCCTTCGTGGACCGCTACCTCATGCTCGGCGGCGACAATCAGATCGAGGCCCGTGCCGCGGATGACGGTCGGTTGTTGTGGACCACCCAACTGATCCTCCTCGGCGAGCTGGCCGTCCAGTCCGAGGTCGATCGAGAGTTGCAGACCCCGGTCGCCCGCATCCGCCGGGGACCGACGGTGGCCGCCCGTGGAGCGGTGGCCGGCCAGACGTTCATCCTCAACAGCTCACAAGGCCTGCACGCCGTGGGGCTCGTGACCGGCCGACGACTCTGGTCGCGACGCTTCGAGCCGCCCGCCCTGGCTCACCAGGAGGTAGCAGGCTCTGACGCCTGGCTCTGGGCAGAGGGGGGCTACGTTGCCACGGTCGATCGTCGCGGTCGGCTGGAGGTCGCACCGGCCGACGCCGGTCAGAGCATTCTGTGGCGGCGGAGTAATCCCCAACGACAGTGGTATTGGGTCCGAATTCGCGGATCGACGGTTGTGGCCATCGACCCGGATCTCGAACGGGTCGATCTCTTCCAACTTGAAGACGGCACGCATCGGGGCTTCTGCCGGTTCCGCCAGTTGCCCGACAAAGTCAGCCTGACGCTCTTCGATGAGGTCATCTGTGGGCCGGTCGCCGGCAACGAGGTTGCGGCCTTCGACCTCGCGACCCCCGGCATCGAACGCTGGCGAGTGGCCATGCCCGCCGATTTGTGCCAGATCTTCAAGCCCGCACCGGATCGGCTGGCCCTATCCGACCGCGCAGGCCGGCTGATGATCGTCGACCCCCAAACCGGCAGAGTACTCCACGAAACGCGACTCAACGCCTGTGCCGAAGGAGTTACCGACGGTGTTGTGCGGGACGGTATCCTCTACGCGTGCGGGTTCCAGGTCCGGCCGTGGGGGCAACCCGATGAGGCCGGGCCAACCTCGGGCACCGGCCGTGGACCCGACTTCGCCCGCCAGCGTTGGGGCTTGGGCGCCGTTCGGTTGAGCGACAACGCCGTCCTGTGGCAGATCGCCGACATCGGACCCCGTCCGTTTCTCAACGCGGATGTGCTGCGCGCGGTGGACGGGCTCGTACCCGTAGTGGTGTATCGTCCGCGCGGCACAGCCCCCAGAACCGGAATCCAGGTCGGCGGCGTGGATGCTCCGCTGCGTGGTGCCGGCACATTGGAGCTGACGCTGTACGATAGAGTCGACGGGCAACAGGTAACCGATACGGCAATCGTCGAGTTGCCGGAGGATCCAGCCGCCGGCCTAGTGGCCGATGTGCGCGTCTGGCCCCAGGCCATCGATGTGGTCATCGGCGCGGTTACGGTGCGGTTCCCCTTGACCGGTACCGCACGATAACCGATCGTAGCGGCCGGCGCCTGAAGACCTATCGCTGTCCAGCGGCCGCCACGGCTCGGCTGAGCTCGACGCTGAGCTCAGACGAAGCGAGCTCGCCGAAGTCAGGCGGCGGCCGCTACAAAGCGGCACTGTCGTGTTGGCGGCCGGGCACCGGTTTTGTGGAAGCGCTTTCACAGAGGATGCATGCATGACCGACAAGGAACTGTTCGACGCCGTCAGTGCGGCAGCGTTGCTTCGCGGCGACTTCACCCTCCGCTCCGGCCGCAAGAGCAAGTACTACCTGGATAAGTACCTGTTCGAGTGCCAGCCGACCATTCTGCAGGAACTGGGGCGACGCTTCGCCAAGCATGTGACCCAAGCCACATCGCGGATCGCGGGGGCGGAACTGGGCGGTGTGGCCCTGGCGGCCTCGGCGGCCATGGCCAGCGGGCTCCCCTTCGCCATCATCCGCAACGCCCGCAAGGACTACGGCACGCAGAAAATGTACGAGGGTCGGCTCGAAGCCGGTGACGTGGTGCTGCTCGTCGAGGACGTCGCCACCACCGGCGGGCAGGTGCTCGAAGCCGCCAAGACCATCGCCGAGGCCGGTGCTCGGGTCGAGAAAATCGTCGCCGTCATCGATCGCCAAGAGGGTGCCCGCGAAAACATCGAGGGCGCGGGCTTCGTCTTCGACGCCCTCATGACCCGCGCGGACCTCGGAATCGACGAGTAACGCCCCTCACGACTCACCGTTACGCGGTTGTGTGAACTGCTGTGGCGGTTTCATCCGGGGCCGACAGGCGCTGAGCCCCGCCGTCGCCAGCCGGTCAACTCTGGCTCGCGGGCGACTTCCCCCATCACCTCGTCGCCTGGGTGGGGTCGATACGCACCACGTTGAAGCGGACCTTGGGGGTCGGCGGCAGGACACGCACGTCTTCAAAGCCGGGCGGAAAGACAAAACGAACATTCCGAGGAATGCCGCTCCGCTCGACCGCGGGTGCCGTCTGCGGCGCGCCCGTCGAAGGCTCCGCGGGGAAGTCCTCAGGATCGACGGTGACGTACGCGATCACGTCGGTATTGAGTAGCGCTCGCGGTTTGCCGGCCGGCACGAGCACGTCGATGTGCTGCACAAGCCCGAGGTCGTCCGGCCAGGCAATGCGATACTGACCCGGCGGACGATTCGAAGGCCACATCTCGTGCAACGGAATCGCCGTCAACCGCTGCCGCCGTGAGCCCTCCTGGCGACGCACCGTGATTCGCACCTGTTCCGGGCTGAACCGTACGCCGTCGATGCCTTCCCATTGATGCCCCAGCGGAACGTCGAATGAGGCCTCCTCCTCAGGGTGCCTGCGGAGTTCGTCTACGATCGAAACGATCAGACGTCGGGTGGCGCCCTCCACCCGAGGAAGCCGGCTGGCAAGTAACTCAACCATCACCCGAGGCGGATCCACCGCCGGCGGCTCCTTGAGCTCCTCGCTGAACACCCCCGCGTCCACCTCGATAGCGACCGAAACCTGCATCCATCGATCCACGCGATAACTGATCGACTGCCGAATCGGATCCACCAGCTTCAGACTGTGCTGCCGAGCCCATTCGCTCACGTAATCCCGCAGTTCCTCGGGTTGGATGGTGTCTTCCCCAACCGCTTCTTTCACCGGAATCTCGATCCGCAGGCTTCGGCTTGCTCTGCGCTGACGATCCAGCTCAATCTCGCGCAAGGCCGCCTTCGAACCGCTCATCTTCACAGGCAGTTCCACGACAGCCGGGCCATCCCCGCCCGCCGCCATGCCCTCCAACTCGATCCGCAGATCCGACTGGGCCTGAACCGTCAGCACGACGCTCAGGGGAATCCGCTGGACCTCATGACTGCTCAGGTCGGCATAGACCCAGATCATCACGGTCAAGACCACCGTCGCGGCGATCAATCTGGCCTGTGTCTTCATCATGGCGCCGCCTCGACCGAACGCTTGCCGGCGCCGCTTTCCGCCGACCCACCGGAAGGACGACTCGCGCCCGCCGGATCATTCTCGGCACCCGTCGCCTCCGGGCCGCCCCGTTTGGCTGACCCGGCCGTGCCCCGCGGCAGGGTCGTGATGGCTGGCGAGTCCGGCCCCTCGGTCCATTCCCCCGACACGCTTTGGTTGCGGGTCAGGTAACGCTTCAGCGTGCCGTACAGCGTTTCCGGCGGGATGTGCCGATGCAGCCGGCCATTCTCCGCGATCGAAATCGCTCCAGTCTCCTCGCTCACCACGATCACGATCGCGTCCGAGTCCAGGCTCAGGCCGATCGCTGCCCGGTGCCGACTCCCGATGCTGCGATCCAGTCCCTCCGCATCGCCAAGGGGAAACGGACACCCGGCCGCGGCAATACGCCCTCGCTGCACGATGACCCCCAGGTCGTGCAGGGCGGAACCCGGCCAGAAGATCGTGTTGACCAACTCGGTCGTTAGCCGGGCATCCAGCTTCACTCCCTGCTCGGCTAGACCCGAGAGCCCGATATCGCGTTCGACCGCAATGAGGGCCCCGATTTTGTTCTTGGATAACTGGGTGCAGGCGGCCGTGATCGGGCGGACAACCTGCTCGATCTCACCGAGCCGATCACGTCGCCACCGGGCCTCGCTAAGTCGCAGCAACCCTCGCCGCAACTCCGGCTGGAATACTATCAGAGCCGTCAGAAAAATCGTCCACACAAACGGCCGGTATAGCACCGCGATGCGATCCAGATGGAAATTCTCCGCCAGAACGGTCACCACCAGGAAACCCACAACCAACAGAATGCCGATGCTCTGCAGCAGGCGGGCACCACGCGTTCCATGCAGAAAACGCAGCACCGTGTAAACCACCACGCCGATCAGAATCAGCTCGGCGGCAATCACACCCAGCCCGTAGACCTCGGGCTGCATCAGCGTGCGAAGGTAATCCACTATGCGGTTCATGCTTTGATCGTGGCGACCTGCAACTCCATTAAGGACTCAGCCCTCTATGATGAGTATACGGCAACCTCAACGGCGAGCCAACAGGGCGCCCGGCCGTGGATCGCTGCCTCCAGCCGGACCGGGGCCGGCTTTCCAGCCGACCCCGGCCATTGGCGTGCGAGAAGCTCAGCCCCAACAGATCCCCATCTCCACTCAAGACGCGACGCTTACCACGATGGTCACCGCCTCAAGATCGTCGTTGATGTCCGTGATGTCCACACTGTAGAGCTGCCCGCTGCGACCATGGACTTGGATGCGGGATCCGATCGGCAACCGCTTGTAGCGATTCGTGTAGTCGTCCACGCCCACCTCCAGGTCCGCGGTCAGCGGACTGCGGTGCGTGTCCTTGACCGTCACCGCTACGCCGTCCGCGGCCAAGACCCCCTTGGGAGCGACAGATTCCCGATCGCTGATGACACCCTGGAACACCACCGTGCCGGCTGGCGGAGCCGCGACCGCCGGGGCCACCGTCTGCACCACCACCGGGGCTCGTTCGACAATCACCGGCGGCGGAGCGACATAGACGGGTTCGCTGACCAGCACCGGAGCGGCCACCATCGGATAGCTGGGCACCGCCACCGCCTGATGAAACCCGAAGCTCACCGCCACCGTGGTACGTGACGGGGACCGATGAACGATGGGCGGAGCGTCGTGCACTGGTCGGGGCATCATCTGGCGGAGAGGCGGTCTGACCGGTGCGGCCAGTTGACGGTGCCCGGTCGGCGGTCGCGTACTCACGACCCGCAGCCGGTCCGCCGAGGCCGCCCGGGCCCCAGTCATGGGGGCGCCGGTGAAACCGCCGGGCCGCCGTTCGACGCGAACCTGGGCCACCGCTGGTCCAGCCGCCAACAAGGCCGCAACTACTGCCGCCGCAATCATTTGGCGATGTCTGATTGTCGTCGTCATGTCAGAGTCCTCCCAAAATCCTGAGGCCACGGTTCCGGTTAATTATACCGACTCTGTTACTATTGACACATGTAAACTATCGAGGTTAGCGGCAATCTTGGCCAAAAAGCGGCCGCCAACCGGTCCAGACGGCCGAAAACGGCGGTTGGCTCGCAACTTTTCGGCGTTCGGCGGGGTCGTTGGGGTGAAGCCCGCGACAATACCCGGAGGGTGCATCATGCCTCGCTTCACGCTACCGGTGAGCCGGTCGATGATGTGGACGGGACTGCTGATCCCATTCCTGCTCCTGCCGTACCGCTACCTGTGGTTCCCCTGTGGTCTGGCGGCGACGCTGATGGTCTTGCCCGGCCGGTGGTCATGGCGAGACCTGCTGCGTCGTGACGGCACGCTTGTTGTCGGGTCGATGCTGGTCCTGCTGGTGCCGACGGGCCTTGATCCCGGCTGGTGGGTGCCCTGGCTGGCCGTGATGAGCGGTCTTGGCGTCTGGCGGATGCGGTTTGGCCCGGGATGCCGATCGAGCATGTGTGCCATGCCGGTGGTGTGGATCCTCGCCGTTGGGCTTCTGCTGCGGCCCGGCTGGTCCGGGTTCTCGTTCCCCCAGGTCGGACTCGGTGCCGGTACGGTTCTGGTGTGCGCCGGTGACAGCCTGACCTCCGGATTGAAGCCCGGATCGGACGCCGAAACCTATGTCGCTTATCTGCGGACTATGCTGCCCGGGCCGGTCATCAACGCCGGCGTGGCCAACGATAAGACGGGTGATCTGCTCAAGCGACTCGATCGCGACGTGTTGTCGCACGAGCCCGCCACTGTACTGCTGTTCATCGGTGGCAACGACTACCTTGACGGCACGCCGCGCGGCCTGTTTCGGGAGCGTCTGGACGCCGTTGCGGGCAGGATCGCATCGGCCGGCTGCCGACTGGTGATCGTCGAGGTGCCCAGCGGCATCATCTGGAACCGTTATGCCGGCGTCTACCGTCACGTCGCTCGACGGCACGGCGCGAGCCTGGTACCCGAGAGCAGGCTTCGCCTGTGGTACAGTGTGGAGCTGCTCGCCCGCGACCGCTTGCCCGAGCCGCTGACTCTGGATGGTATTCACCTCTCGCCCGCGGGTGCCCGCCGGGTGGCCGACTGGCTCGAGCCCCATGTGCGTGTTCGGCCAGGCGCGGCTTGTATCACCCCACGGGGCAAGCTGGCCGAGTTGTGAGACCTTGCCTTGGACAGAAGGTCACCCGTTTCATGATCCATACTCAGTCCAGTGCCGAGCGCAGGACCGGCTCGATGGCCTGGGCGATGCGAAGGAAGCCCAGGTCCGTGGGGTGCGTTCCATCGACGGTAGCCTCGCCGTCGTCGCCGAGAAGCCGATCGCCGGGTAGGTAGTAGAGTCGCTCGACACCGGCCTTCTTCATGCGCTGATAGGCGGCGTCGAGTGCCTGATTGGATCGGGTCGAGCGGGAGTACGTGTGGGCCACGAGGAAGCTGTTCTGGTAGGTGATGTTCTCGACCAGGATGATGGGGCAGGCGGGTCGCACGGCCCGCAGTTTGTGCACAAACGGCTCGACGCGTTCGGTGACCATGTCGGCCTGCATATTGGGCAGGCAGTCGAGGACGTAGGCGGCGGCGTCGATCTCGGCGAGCAAGTCGGCCATGGCCGGCTCCATCTTGCCGCTGCCGCTGAAGCCCAGAGCAATGACCGGCAGGTCCAGCCAGCGGCCAAGGATAGCCGGATAGCTCATGCCCGGTCGGGAGGCGCACCCCCCATGCGTGATGGATGTGCCATAGAAGACGACCGGCTTGGCCCGGTTTGCCGGCCGTGGCGCGGGCTTGGCCAGGAGCGCGTCAGCATCCACTCCGATTTCCAGTGACTCGGTGCCGTTGTATAGCGGCAAATAGAGCACATATTCGCGCGAGCCCGGGGGGAGATCCTTGGCGAGGATCGCTTGGTTGCTCTGCTGGGTCGGCATGCCGGTCGCCAGCCATCGCCATCGTCCGTTGTGCCGAACGTATAGATCCAGCCCGCTCATACCGCTCGCGGGCATGTGCTCCATCGCCAGGCTTGGCGAGGTCACCGTCCAGTTCGCTCTGATGCTCCTGGAATCGGTCGCGAATCGGACGCAGACCCCCGACGCGTGCCGGCTGCGCGTCCACACTGTTTCGGTCACGGTCTCCTTGGCCCGACCGGGCAGGCGGTCGTAGAATGTCTCGGTATCCGTCCAGCCTTTGCCTTCGACGAGCAGTTCGCGAGCGTCGTACCAACAGACGCCGTTGTCGGCGTCTTGTCGAGCATTGGCCGGCGACAGTTGCCGCGACGCATCTATCTGGACCGTTGCGACCGGCGTGGTAGCCGTACAGCCGATCAAGCCCACCGCCACCATCAAACAACCAGTTACCGCCATGTTGCGGGCACAAGCATGCATCATTTGTTCTCCCGGAGAGTGATGGAACCCAGCTTGTAGCGATGCTGGCCGTCGTCGTCGGGCAGAGGCAGAGCGATTCTTGGCGTTCCATCTTTGAGCCCGACGGAAATGAATACCTGATAATCGCCCGGCTTGGTGACTGGCGCGATCTGGCCGATGATGAACTCGGCGTTTGTCTGCTTGGTCGGAGCCTGCCCGGGCGAGCCAACCTCAAGATCGCGCATGTTGAACTGATCGTTGACCAGCACCGACACGATGCCGCCCTGGTTATCCTTCAGGGTCAGGGCCATATGGCCGCCGGGATAGCAGGGCGCGACTCCCGCGTTGGCCCACTCGGCGGAAACGACGAAGGGCTTGCCGATGGTCACCACCTCGGGCCACGCTATCCGGCGCACTTGCAGCCGATAGCCTAGTCGCAGGTTGATGCGATCGATAATGGCACGATTGGCCTGAAGGAACTCCCGTGGCCACCAGTGGATGGACAAGTAACTGGCATGGTGATCCTCGACCGCTTTGACCAGCAGCGAGCCGTCTCCCCACGCGTCGCGTTTTTTTGAACTGCCGAAGTGTTCGTGCTCCAGAATCACCGGCAGCCGCGGCCAGTAGGACTGGGCTAACTCGGCGTGATACCAGGAACGCGGTGGGGGCTGGACCATGATGCTGTCGTCACGAAACCCGACATCTCGGGCGAGCATCGCGTCGGTCAGGTCGAAACGAGTGCCAGGCCGATCGTGGCCGACAATATCATCGCTGATACACAGCAGGGTCTTTGTGAAGTGCTTGCGATGCAGGTCCGCGTGACGGATCACGATTTCCGGGACACGCTCCTCTGGCACCTGGCTGGACATGAAGGTGTGCCCTTCGCCCCACAGACCGTACGTTCCCACGTCGATGAAGGCGACGTTGGGATTGCCCTCGTAACGGGCGGCCAACGCGGCGAGAAACGCATCCAGTTTGGCCAGGAAGACAGGGTCGAGGTAATCGGGGTCCCAGGCTCCGCCGTCTTCGGCCGGTCCGGAACCGAAGCTGTAGAACGTTCCTTTGGCCCCGGCCTGCCGAACCCATTCGGGCGTGGCAAAACGGGTCCAGTTTTCCGAACAGGTGATCCGCAGGGCGATTTGTTTGCCCTTGGCGATCCAGCGTTGGGCCGGCGTATCCAATAGCGACCAGTTGAACCGGCCCTCCTGTGGTTCGAGAAACGCCCAGGGTATCCGGAGATAAACCGTCGAGACGCCGGGATAATCATCCACCGTGTCGCAAGGGTCGAGCTTGGAGCCGTAGTTGCTGGGAACATTCGAGTAGAAATACAGCACCCAGCCCATGGCGGGGTTCACCAGGGCCGCTCCGGTATCGCTTGGCTGTACGGTGACCACATCCGTCGATTCGCTCGGCTCGGAGGCTTCAGTTGAGCCGAAACCAACCGCCCAGGCTACCGTCAGACAACCTACAAACCGCCATGGTATTCTCATGCGTCCCCCAATTCGTGTTCAGTCAAAGCGGCGATGAAGAATGGGGGCAGGATATTTCGACGGTTCGAGGTTGTCCACTGGTTGGCGGTCTTCCTGAGTTCCGAATCGGGACACCCGACCAGCGGAAGAGCTTGCAGAGTGTGCTCTGCTCGGGATCCATGGCCACCAGTTGGCGACGATTGCCCAGGGTGTTTGGCAGTCAGGATCGACACCCATGCGGCGTGCGTGTCTTCTTGGCGACCCTCGCGGCCTTCTGTGCGTCTTCTCGTACCACAGAAGCGACGATTCGCCTTCGACCGCACGGTCCTGCGCTACGCGATGGACTCGCCATGGGTCATTCCGCCCGCGCACGGCGAGTTACGCCCATTTCCTTATCCCGGATTTCCCAGATGACACTTGTGGCGACGTCCACTGAGGGGACGATTTCCCCAATGAATACAGGCGCAAATGAACCTCAAGCCGCTGAAATCCGGAGAATCCAATGGGTGATGCACGCAGGCTGGACGCTGACCACGATGCGGGAGAAGTTGATCAAGATCGGTGCGAAGGTGGTGCGTCACGCGAAGTGCGTGAGGCTCCAACTGGCCGAAGTGGCGGTTTCGCGAAAACTGTTTGCCGCCATCCTGGAGCGCATCCAACGGCTGCGTGCTGCGCCCTACATGGCCCCTTCATGATGACCCGACAAGCCCCTCGAAATGGCTCCCGTCGTGATACCTCAGGGGTGTGCCATGCGCCCAACCCGAGAAACGACCCTGAAAGGCCCCCTTGGCACCCAGACGAGAGTGCTTCGTCAGCCTGGAAGACCGGAGAAACTCGAAAACAGGGTTGGCGCAACGGGGGGCGGACGCTGTACAATGACGACCACGGCCCGGCGGGTGTAGCCGGGCGAGGTCAAATGGGAAATGTCAGCTGATAGGAAATCTGATTTCGCAAGGGGCGGCGGCTCGGCTCCGGGGGTGGGGGGTTTACATAAGAAAGTTGAGGCTGTAATGACATTTCACGAAAGTCGACGAGACTTCATTAAGCGTGCCGGGGCGGGGATGGCTTTGGGGGCTCTGACAACCGGACTGCATCCTTTTGTTTTTGCTCAGAAGGCTGCCGCCGTCAAAACGACGCCGGCACCGTATTTTGAGATCATTTCTCATGGCCAGGTTTCGGCTCAAAAAGGAATTTTTTGTGGTTGGCCGACGATTGCCATTACCAAAGAGAACGAACTGCTGGTTGTGGCTTCGGCGCGTGAAGACCACGTCGATCCGTTCGGTCGGGTGTTCCTTTTCCGTTCCCACGATTTGGGGGAGACCTGGACTTGGCCTCAATGCGTCTACGATGGGCCGCTCGACGACCGTGATACCGGAATTTTGGTAACGAATAAAGGAACCCTTCTGGTTACGGCTTTTACGCAAGACGGTGGTACCCACCTGATCAAGGCTCAGCAGGAACGTTTGGCCAAAGGGGTAGCGCCGAAACCCGGCGAATTCGCAATTACGGGTGAACGCTACGAGCGCTGGCTGGCCGCCTCTAGCATCGCGACGCCCGAACAGCGGGAACGGGAAGTCAACCGATGCTGGATGCTCCGTTCAACCGATGACGGAATGAGCTGGAGCCGGAGATACGACTGCCAGGTGAGCAGCCCGCATGGGCCTTTCCAACTGCGAGACGGTCGGATTCTCTTTCCCGGGCGTGACCATTCACCCAAAGTGCATATCCGTGTGGTACAGTCGACCGACGACGGTAAAAATTGGAAATGGCTTAGTGATATTCCGATCCGTTCGGGGGACGACCCTGCCGCATATCACGAACTTCATGGGGTCGAAGCTGCCGACGGAACGATTACCGTTCAGATTCGGAACCATAACACGGCGAATTGCAACGAAACCTTGCAGACCGAATCACACGATGGTGGGCACAGTTGGACAAAGACGCATTCTATCGGTGTTCCGGGGTTTCCTTCCCATTTGATTTGCCTCAAAGACGGCCGGCTCCTCATGACGTACAGTTACCGTGATGGGGATGCCGAACTGGCGCGGGTTTCGGACGACAGCGGCCAAACCTGGTCGGAACCGATCACGTTGTGGCACATCGATAACATGGGACATGATTACGGTTATCCCGCTTCGGTACAGCTTCCCGACGGCTCGATTCAGACCGTTTGGTACGAGGTTATCAAGGGAACCTGGATTGCGGTAATTCGTTCGACGCACTGGCGGCTTCTGTAAGCCTTTCCGTCCACTCGGGCGTCTTCTCGCTTTCCCACCGAAATCGACTTCCATCAACATTCGGCGAAAAGAAGAATCCCTGCTTATCGTCTTCGATTCGGTGCTTGCTCAGGACGTTTTGTCGCGGTCCAGGACAAAGTGGAAGATCGCGACGGCCACCGCGGCTCCCACCGCGGCAATCAGCAGCACGAACAGAATGATGGTTACCACGCGAGAGGTGGTAGATGGCTTCGGCGTGTCGTGCGGATCTTCCGTGGTCTCCGATGGAGCCGGGCTGGCGGTTGCCTCGGGTTTGGGGGCCGGCGTGTCTGTGGATTCAGCGGAGGGTGTCTGATGGCTGGTCGCGGGGCGGCCTGGCTCGGTGGGCGGGGTGATTGCGGTGGGTTCGGGTGTCTCGGGCGACTCAGCGAGTACCGTGGGCTTGGGCTCTGGCGGTGGGGCGGCGGCGACGACGGCGCCCAGCGCCATGTTGACGCGGGTCACTTGGCCCGCGGTGATCCGGACATCGGCGACTTGCCACTCGGGTAGTCCTTGTTTGCGGCATGTCAACGTATAAGTGCCGGGCGGAACTTTCAGCATCGAGTAGAGTCCGTCGGCGGAAGATAGCGCGACGTACTCGGAGTCGGTGCGGGTGATCTGAGCGTCAACCACAGGTTCGCCATCGTCATCGCGGGTGACCGTGCCGATGATGATGCCCTCGGTGGGGGCGTCCTTCCATGGCATGGGGGGCGTGGGCACTTTTTGGGCGTACGGTGCGCCGGCCTGGGTGAAGAGCTCGAAATACTTCTTACTGGCAAAGCGGCCATGGTGGAACATGATGCTGCCTTGTCCGCCGACCTCGCGTGTGAAGCGTACCTGCCGAACGATCTCGCGTGGTGACATGCTGGCGATCAGCCCGACGTAGACATGCCGACCGGCGCTGTTGGCCACCCAGTCGGGCAGGATCTCGCTGAAGTTGGGCGGGCTGTCGCTGTCGGCCCAGTAAATCTGCGGAGCGATGTAATCGAGGGCTCCGGCGGCCATCCAGGCCTGGCCGTCCTGGTAGCACTTCGAGTAGCCGTAGTGGAAGCCGCCCGGGTAACGCGGGTAGCGTTCCTGTCGGTACAGGCCCACGGGAGTGGCGCTGACTTGGACCGCCGGTCGAACTTCCATGATCTGGGCGTAGAGGTCGGTGAGCATGCGGGTGATCTGGTCGCGGGTCCAATCGCCGAAGTCGAGGTTGTGCGGGTTGCCTTCGCTACCGGGGGCCTGGCGGGCGCGGGAGATCGGGTCGTACGAATGATTGGCGCCGGCGGTGCGGATGCGGTCGAAGTGGACCCCGTCGACGGCGTATCGGCGAACGACGTACATCACCTGCTCGCGGATGTAAGCTTGTGCGGCGGGAACACCCGGAGCGATCCACACATAGTTGTCGGAGGCGTATTGCACAGGCCGGCCGTCCTGATCGTGAACCAGCCAGTCGCAGGTCTCGGGGCTGGCGGTATTGGTGTGACGATGGAAGACGTGCCCGGGGTCGGCGGGCGGCTCTCGCTTGGCATCTTGCCAGGCGACGTGTGTGTTGATGTAGGCGTGAAACTCGAGCTTATTGGCATGAGCGGACTCCAGGGCATACTCCAGCGGATCCCACCCCGGATCGGCACCCGTGGGCGACATCAGCGGCGACCAGGGTTCGTGCGGCGAGGGGTAAAACGTGTCCGCCTGTCCTCGGACCTGGAAGACCGCGGCATTGAAGTGGTTCTCGGCGAGCTGCGCCATCATGGTGTCGATTTTGGCCTTGGCCTTGGCGGGATCGCGATCGGGCCACTCGAAGCGGGTGATCCACATGCCGCGGAACTCGGGAGTGTCGTCGGCGAATGTGCTGACCGGCTGATCCGGGGCCGGCCCTGAGGCCGGGGAAGCGGCCGGTGGCGCGTCGGGTTGAGTATCGAGGGGGGTGAACCGGACGGCGTCGGCGACAACCATGCGTCGCTGGGCGTTGTTGGCCAGACGCACACACCCGGCCTGTCCCGAGCGAAACGCGAACTGACCGATGCTGACCCACTGGCCGCTGTTGGCCCGCTGATCGATGCGGACGGTCTCCGACCCGCCGGCGTGATCCACGGTGTAAGGGGCGTCGGGCGAACGATGTCGATCCGCGACGTACCACACCTCGACCTTGTATGTGGCATCGGCTGGCAGGTCGGGCCGCCATTCGACCTCGGCGGTGGGTTCGCCGTCGACGGTGATCACGAAGAGGTAGTCTTTGCCCCAGGGGGTGCCGGCTTTGCCGACGCGCCAGCTACCGCTGAGAGTCGTGAAGCCCGGCCCGCCGTTGTCAATGACCACCTCCGCGGCCGGGGCCGACCCCGCTGTCGCGATACACAGCAGCAACCCTCCGAGCAACCATGCCCTCATCACGCCGCGCTCCTGTTCATGGTAATCTGCCGGTCGCGCATTGGTGTCGTCGGCGTCGCGAAAACCAGGCAGAGATATCGGGAGAATCCAAAGGCCCCATCCGGCGTCAGGCCACCCATCCCGCGTACCAGTATTGTAGCCGATTCCCGCACGCACCGCATCCACGAGACCCGCACACGCGGCATTTCAGGGCCGCCGCGCTCCCGGTACGGAACCGGGCCACCAAAGACCGCCAAGACAGTCATCATGAGAAACACCGCGCGGTTTCTTACGTCGCCGTTGTGGTTCATGCTTGCTTTGCTGCGCAGGTTAGTCGCCATGCGGTGCGAGGCGGTCGCGGAGGTACTGGCCGGTGTAGCTGCGTTCGTTTTGTGCGATGTCCTCGGGCCGGCCGACGGCGACGATCTCGCCGCCGCGGTCGCCGCCTTCGGGGCCGAGGTCGATGATCCAGTCTGCGATCTTGATGACCTCGAGGTTGTGCTCGATGACCAGGATGGTATGGCCCTTGTCGGCGAGGCGATTGAGGATGCGGAGCAGGTGCTCGACGTCGGCGAAGTGCAAGCCGGTGGTCGGCTCATCGAGGACGTAGAGGGTGTGTCCGTTGGGCGTGCGGGCCAGCTCGGCAGCCAGCTTGACGCGTTGAGCCTCGCCGCCGGAGAGCGTGGTCGACGCCTGGCCGAGGGTCATGTAGGACAGACCCACGTCATCGAGGGCCAGCAGGATCTGCCGCAGGCCGGCGAAACTCTCGAAGAAGCCGATGCTCTCATCGACGCGCATGTTGAGCACGTCGGCGATGCTACGGCCGCGGTAACGGACTTCGAGCGTCTCGCGGTTGTAGCGGCTGCCCTTGCACACGTCGCAGTGGACGTAGACATCAGGGAGGAAGTGCATCTCGATGCGTTTGGTGCCCTGTCCGCGGCAGGCCTCGCAACGGCCGCCCTTGACGTTGAAGCTGAAGCGGCTGGCCTCGTAGCCGCGGATGCGGGCCTCGCGGGTCTTGGCGAAGAGCTGGCGGATGAGGTCGAAGGCCCCGGTGTAGGTGGCGGGGTTGCTGCGTGGCGTGCGGCCGATGGGCGACTGATCGATCTGCACGACCTTGTCGACGCGCGAGGCGCCGAGCAGGCGGTCGTGCTTGCCGGGGCGTTCGCGGGTCTGGTAGAGCTTGCGGCGCAGGGCTTTGAGAAAGACCTCGTTGACCAGGGTGCTCTTGCCGCTGCCGGACACGCCGGTGACGCAGACGATGGCCCCCAAGGGGATGTGTACGTCGATGGACTTGAGGTTGTGCTCGGCGGCGCCGCGGATCTCGATGGACTGGGCGGGCAGGACGACTTTGCGCCGTTGCCCGGGCAGGGGGATGGATACCTCCCCGCGCAGGTATCGGGCGGTGACCGAGGCCGGGTCGCTCAATACCTCGGGCATCGGGCCGTGGGCGACGATGTGGCCGCCCTGGGCCCCAGCCCCCGGGCCCATGTCGATGAGGTAGTCGGCACTGCGGATGGTCTCCTCGTCGTGTTCGACGACGAGAACGGTGTTGCCGGCGGCGGTGAGCTGCCGGAGGGTTTCGACGAGTCGATGGCTGTCGCGCGGGTGGAGGCCGATGGTGGGCTCGTCGAGGACGTAGCAGACGCCGACCATTCCGCTGCCGACCTGCGTGGCGAGGCGGATGCGTTGGGCTTCGCCGCCGGACAGGGTGGCACTGGCCCGGTCGAGGGTCAGGTAGCCGACGCCGACCTCCTGCATGAAACGCAGCCGTTGCCGGATCTCGCGGAGGATCGGTTGTGCGAGGGTCTCTCGCTCGCCGGTGAAGGCCAGCTCAGCGAAACAGACGCGGGCCTGCTCGATGGTCATGCGGGTGATGTCGTGGATGTTGTGTCCGGCGATGCGCACGGCCAGGGGCTCGGGTCGCAGGCGGGCGCCGTCGCAGGCCTCGCAGGGCCGTTCGCTCAGGTAGGCGTGCAGCCGCTGCTTGAGCGACTCGCTCTCGGTGGTCGCCCAGCGGCGTTTGAGGTTGGGCAGGACACCCTCGAAGCGGTAGCCGAACTGGGCCTCGGTCTCGCGGGTCGTGCCGCTCATGAGGATGTCGCGCAGCCTGGCGGGCAGCTTGCTGTAGGGCACGTCGGGCGAGACCTTGAACCGCAGGCAGAACTCATCGAGTAGTTGGCGGTAAATAGTGGTAAGGCGCTGGCCGCTGTGGCGCCAGGCGTCGATGGCCCCGGCGGCCAGGGGCAGACTGGGGTCGGGAACGACCAGCTCGGGGTCGAACTCGAGGATGATGCCCAGTCCGTCGCAAGTCGGGCAGGCTCCCTGCGGAGCGTTGAAGCTGAACAGCCGCGGCGACAGATCGGGCAGGGCTGCCTCGGGGTGCCGCGGGCAGGCGTAAAGCGTGCTGAAAACGTGGTCCTTCCATTGGTTCTTGTCCTGCTCGGCCGCGATCAGCACGGTCTGCCCACCGAGGTTGAGGGCCAGGGCGATGCTCTCGGCCAGGCGAGTGCGCACGTCCGGTTTGATGGCCAGGCGGTCGATGACCACGTCGATGGTGTGCTTGCGGTTCTTGGTGAGCGCGGGTACATCGCGCAGGTCGCTGATGGTGCCGTTGACCCGGACGCGGACGAAGCCGTCCTTCTGGATCTGCTGGAAGACATCTTCATGCGTGCCACGTTTTCCACGGACCAGGGGGGCGAGAACCTGGATGCGTGTACCGGCCGGCCAGGCGAGGATGGCGTCTACGATCTGGGCAGGATCCTGACGCTCGATCCGTCGCTGGCAGACGCAGCAGTGCGGCTCGCCGACGCGGGCGAAGAGCAGGCGGAGATAGTCGTAGACCTCGGTGGTCGTCGCGACGGTCGAGCGCGGGCTGCTGCTGCCGGTACGTTGCTCGATGGCGATGGTGGGCGGCAGGCCGTCGATGTGTTCGACGTCCGGCTTCTGCATTTGTTCGAGGAACTGCCGGGCGTAGGCACTGAGGGTTTCGACGTATTTGCGTCGCCCCTCGGCGTGGATGGTGTCGAAGGCCAGGGAGCTTTTGCCCGAGCCGCTCAGCCCGGTGATGACCACGAGCTGATCGCGGGGGATGTCGATGGAGACGCCCTGCAGGTTATGCTGCCGGGCGCCTCGAATGCGGATGTAACGTGCCGAGTTCATACCTGAGTCCCCGAGTCACGCTCGCAGGCCGCTCTCCCCAAGACAAACCAGGAAGCGACCAGCCTACCAGCTTACCGCGCAACCTCGCCCCCCGGAACACTTCCCGAAAAATGGTGTCAGGATGATTTTTCTGGGTGCCAAAACGCCTTCGCGATATCACACCCAGAAAATCATCCTGACACCATTTCGCGGTGGCGGTTCTGAGATGCCGGATCGGTGGCTGGCGAGCCATCGACCTGCGAGGCCATGTTGCCATAACGGAGCGTGAGGAGGCCGATCCATGGGTTACACTGCTATTCTTGAGCGTGAGGCCGACGGGGGGTACGTCGTGAGTGTGCCCGCACTGCCCGGCTGCGTGAGCCAGGGCGACAACCGCGACGAGGCCCTGGCGAACATCCGTGAAGCGATTCAACTCTACATCGAAGACTGCAGCGAGGCCGGCGATCCCGTCCCGGTGGAGGCGGGGCGAGAGTATCTGGACATCCAGGTGGTGGTCTGATGGCCAAGCTCCCCACGGATCTGTCAGGGCGGCAGGCGCGCGCCGTCTTGGAACGAGCCGGTTTCGTGTTTCGGCGTCAACGCGGCAGTCACCTCATGCTGCGGCGCGATCAGCCATACGCGCGGGTGACGGTTCCTGGCCACAGGGAAATCCGTATCGGTACGCTGCGCAGGATCCTGGCCCAAGCCAACAGGACAGTGGAAGACTTCCTCGAGTTGCTGTGAATGACGCCACTCGCCAGCACCGTGGGGATACAAGAGGAAACGCAGCCAAGCCTTGAGTTCTGCGTCCCGGCCTACGGGGCGAGGGCTTTGAGCAGGGCGGTGGCGGTTTCGACGAGGCGTTCGCCGGTGCCGGGCTGGACGCGGGAGTTGACGGTTTCGTAGCTGCCCTCGGCAAAGGCCTTCTTCGTGGGGACGTAGGACGGGTAGTCGTTGGCCAGCTCGACGACCAGCGTGGTGCGGAAGGGCGATGCCTGTTTGATGGCCAGGCCCAACTCCACGAAGATCTCGCCAGGCAGGGCCACGACGGCCACGTCGGAGCCGAGGCGGAAGGCCTGGACTTCGAGTGGGATGGAGCGCACGCCGCGGGCTTGCAGATCCAGAGTGCGGCAAGCCTCCACCATGCGGAGGAAGGGCACCTCGCCGCTGCCGAACTGCTCGAAGACCTCCGCGGCCTCTTGGGCCTGCTCGGTGGTGAACTCGTGCAGCGGGGCCTCAATCGTGGCGTGCCGCACGGCCAGCGGGGCGGAAGCGACGGAACGCAGGCGGGGCACGGCGTCACCCACCGCGTCGGCGAGCAGCGAGCCAATTTCTTCGCCCTTGCGCCGGTCGGTAGTGGTCACGTCGATATGGTTCACGTCGCCGCACGTGCCGACCCCAAAGAGCGACACCAGACCCTCCCCCAGCGACGCCCGAAGACCCTTTTCGAGGTAGTGCGGATAATCTGCGGAATACTCTGTGCCACCCGTGGTGTCGAGGTGCAGGGCGAAGACGGTCAGACAGGCGAGGGGCTTGCCGCCGTTGGTGTCGCGCACGAGCAGAATGCCGGCCTCAGGGTCGATCGGGCCGGCCGGGCGGACGATGTCCGGGTTGTTCTGCCCAGGGTTGAAGCGCACGCTGCCGTCCTTCATGTGGAAGCGGCGGTTGAACGCGAGCTGCGGTTTCGGCTCGACGGTGCCCGTCTCGATGCGGACCGGTCGAAGGGCCGCGTGGGCCTGCTCGACCGCCCGGGCGATGTTCTCGGTCAGTGCCGCGACGTAGTCGATCGGTTCGCAGGGGTCTTTCTCATGCTCTTTGACCGCCCGCGCGTGCAGACGGTCGCGCACCAAGCCGAAGTAGAGCGGCCCGGTATGGCTGTGCGTCCCCGCCACCATGATGTGGTCCCTGGGGATACCGGTTCGCTCGGCGGCCAGCGTGCGGGCCTTGTGCGTCACCTCTCGCGGCACCCCGATCAGGTCGCAGAACACCAGGGCCGCACGGTTGGCACCGTCGGCAAACACCATGGCCTTGGCGTGGAGCGGGTCGTGTGTCCCGGTGTTGATCCGCTCGTGGAAGTAGCCGCTCATTCGCCAGCCGGGCGGCGGGGTGATCTCCACCGTCGCCACGCCGACGGACAGCTCCGCGGCAGTGGCCGGGCCGCCCCAAGCAAACCCCATGGCAAACAGCAGTGTCAGTCCATGTCGCATCTGCAGCCTCCTCTCAAGAGAAAAATGGTGTCAGGATGATTTTTGCGGGGGTAAGAATCGCCTCCGCAATTTCACCCCCGCAAAAATCATCCTGACACCATTTTTCGCTCGCGCAGTCGTCGGGCGGGTACGCCGACGTACAGACCCATCGGTTCGGTGTCGCGGGTGACGACCGCGTTGGCTCCGATGACACAGCCGCGAGCGATGCGGACGCCGGCCGCGACGGTCACGTTGGCCGCGATCCAGACGTCCTCTTCCAGGGTAATCGGTGCCGCCTTCTCGCCGGTCAGGGCCATGGGGCGGTCGGTGATCTCGTCATGATGCCCGACGGTGGCGAACACCACGTGGGCGGCAATGTTGCAGTACGCGGCGATGCTCAGCCCGCCCCAACCGTAAAGCACGCAGTTTGGGGCGAAGTGGCAGTGGTGGCCGATGTCGATGAAGCTCGTCTCCCAGTCGCCCAGCGAGATGTAGGCACCGGGGAAGAACTCGACGTGGTCGCCGACGATGAACCGGCCGGGCGAGCCCTGCACGAAGCAGTTGGGATAGAAGGTCACATGCGAGCCGACGCGGCAGACGGCCGGCTCCCCGAGCATATGGAACCCCCGCATGAAGGTCACATGGTCGCCGACCTCCATGCGCTCGGGATGCTCGAACCACGCGTCAGGGGCGATGCGCACCTCCCGCCCGCATGACTTGAACAACGAGCGCCACTCGTCGCCTTGCCGCCGCGTTTCTGTCGTCTCCGCCACAAAGCCTCCTTCTCGGCCGACCCAGTGTATCGGTCGAAGCCCACCGCGGCGAGTCACCCGCACTGCGGGACGAGTTGCTCCACCTTGCGACGCGTCGTCTCACTGCCAGGCGTGTCATCCCAGCGTGCGCCGACGTACCGTGCCCCGACCGGGGACGTGTGAGCACAGAACGCGAGAGCCGGGGACGTGTGAGCCGGGGACGCGAGCCCCCGGGTTCCCTCGTCCTGCCACGGCACGAGTTGCCCCGCCACATGTGCCGAGGTACCGACTCACCGGTCGTCGCGGGAATGGCGGAGTCTACTCCCGCATGGGCCGTCCAGCGATGCCCGGCTCGCTTGCACCGGTCGCCCGTGGCGCGGACCCGTTGCGGGGTGGCCATCGGCGCTGGAATCCTTGTACCCGGCCTTGACGCGGTAGGGGGTGTACCCTATGCTCACGGTACCTGCGGTGAAGCCAGTGCCGCGTGCGGAGTGTTCATGCCCGGAGGCGTGTGGCCGGGCATCAAGGCCCTGTGGCGCAAGTTGGGCCTTCAGGTTCATCCCCGCATTTCATCTGGCCTTCGATGCTCGGAGGACCCTATGGCAGATCGAGGTGTGAACTGGCGAAAGTGGAGCGCGTTCGTCGGTCTGGGCGGCCCGGTGGTGGTCTTCCAGCAAGCCTGTTTGTTGAGCGATCCCGACATCGCGTTCCGGGCGTTTCTGCAGACGCTGACGGAAATCGGCATATTCGTATTGGATAACCTGCTGGTGGCCATCAGGTAGCTCAGCGGGCTTGGTGTCCGGTTGTCCTCCCCGGCGGGCCTTCGGGCAGAGAGGATTTGAGCATGCAACGGCTGATGTATCTTGCCATGGTGACTCTGCCGGTGACGGTGTCGAGTCTCGGCTGCGGCGTGACCGACCGCCAGCTTCAGGATTTTGCGTATTCGACGGCGGTGCGCGTCTTGGTGCAGACGGTGGTCAACATTCTGGAGGCGTCCATCCTGCAGGGTGCGGGACAGGGCTGACGCCCGACATGTCCGGCGAAAGCAGTCGGCAAGAAGTTGGCCGCATTGATTGGCCGCGAGCCCTTCGCCGATGGTGAGGTCCGACCTCCAGCACAACCGAGCGTTCACAAGAGGTTTCAGGATGAAGGCGACCCGCTTCAGCGTGCGTTCCAGGAGTGCGGAATCACACCGGCGGGCTGCCGGTGCCTCGCGACCCTTCGCACGCGTCGTGATCCTATTGCTCCTGCCGATGATGGGTACGACGTGGGTGGTGGCTCAGGACGCGGCTCCCACCGAGGACGACCCCCACCTGCTGCTCAACCGGGCGATGATGCTCTACAACGCACGGGAGTACGCAGACAGCGAGACCTGTCTGACGCGGCTGCTTGAGGCCGACCCTCAGAACATGACCGCCCGGTTCCTGCGCGCGTTGAGTTGCGGCCAGCAGGCGGTCCCGCGCCAATGGGCCGCCCGGCGGCTTGCCGTCCAGGGTGAAACGGAACGGCAGAAGCAGGAAGAGACGGCGGCTCGCGAGTTGTACGCCCGCATGCACGCCGACTTGGACATCCTGCTTCGCGAGGGGTTGCCCAGCCGTGAGGCGGTGGTGCTCCTGCTCGACGCGGTGACTCGCGTCAAGCTGGCGGGCATGCCCGACGTTCCCCAGGTCGAGCAGACCGATCTGCTCGACCACGCCCGGCAATCTCTCGAGCACTACCTGCAGCGGGCGGTCGAGCCCGGTCAGATCGGGGCCGGCGGGTTGAACCGCGTTCGCGGCCGATTCTTCCTGGGAGTCATCCTGTACCGCCAAGCGGTCCCGCCCGTCGAGGAGGGCCAGGACCGGGTCGTCGATCTCGTCCGGCTGGAGGAGGCTCACCGGGTCCTGTCCGCCATGGTGGACGAATCCTCGCCCGAGTACGTCGAGACCGTGCTGGCCGCCGCTCCTCGCGAGGAGCAGGCTGCCGCCCCCCATTGGCTCAGCTACCCGTACTTCTACCTTGGCCTGGTGAGCATCCACCAAGCCGGCCGGCAGACCAACTTCGACCGCGCCCAGCTCACGCTCAAAGAGGCTCAGCGGCAGCTCGAACAGGCACGACGCTACGACACCGACCCAGAGGGCCAGTCGCGAAGCAACGTGATCACCGAGCGGGCCAACGACCTGATCGCCAAGATCGAGGCGGAGTTGGCCAAGGCTCGCCCGGCGATCGAGCCGGCGGAAGATTTCCGCCTCGATTGGCGCATGGGGCTGACCTACGACACCAACGTCATCCTGCTGGGTGAGCGGACGGACATTCCACGCGAGATCGGGAGGTCGAAAGACACTCGCTTCGAGACCGGCGTGGCTCTCGGCTACACACTCGACCTGGCGAAACTCAGCCCCGACCTGGAGGGCTTGACCCTCGGCTTGGGCGGCCGGTCGTCCGGCAGTTGGCATGGCGACGTCACCAGCTATAACGAGCAGGACCACGGCGGCAGTGTGGCTCTGCAATACGAGTTGCTCAAATCCAAACGCGACGAGGACGGGCCCGAGCACGGCCCGCTGTTCTTCGCCGTACAGTATGATTACGACTACTTCCTGCTGGGCAACGACGGCTTCCTCCGCAATAACCGCGTGACGCCGCGGTTCGCCCTCTACACTTTCGATCAGCGGGCGCTGACCACTTTCGGCATGCGTTACGAGGACCGCAACTACCTCGAACCCTTGTACGATCGCAGGTATAACCGCGACGGCAACTACTTGGCCTTCTTCCTGAACCAGGCCTACGATGCGGTGGATATGACCGCCCTGTATCGCGGGATCGGCTGGGAGCCCTGGGGGCTGCGGCACGATCCACAGGAAGGCGACACAATCGACCAGCGGTGGCTCCGGCCTTATGTGGGCGTCGAGTACGGCTGGGACGCCACCCGCGGAGAGGAATGGGACTGCAAGAACTACCTGCTTGCCGCGGGGGTAGAGGTGCCTTTGCCCTACGGCGTCATGTTCGATTTCCGCGGCGAATGGCGTTGGGAGAACTACGGCGGAACGCGGGGCGGCAGCCTGATCGACTTCCACCGCCGCGGCCGCGACGACTTCGTTCAGCGGTATGGGTTTGGGCTCGAGCGATCTTTCGTGCTCGTTCCCGGCCTGCCCGAGAATCGTCGCACCATCAAGGTCGACCGCGTGGTGCTCACGCTGCGGGGCGACGTTCAGTTTGTCATCGACGACAGCAATGTGAGGGATCGCTCCCGGCAGGCCGTGTTCTCCTATGAGCGAGCGCTCTACGGTTTCAGTCTCGTGTTGTCCTTCAACTGATCGAGGTGGTCTGATGCGCGTTGCCATTCTGCTGACCGGGCTTGCGGCGATGCTGCCGGCACCGCTCGTCTGGGCGCAGGCATCGACCCTGGAAGGTGCCTGCACGGTGGTTCTCCCCCCGGACACGGGCTTCGTGCTCGATTACGCACTCGATCCTCCAGGCCAGAGCGACTTGCGACAGGGCCAACGGCTTCGCCCCGCGACAGGCGTCAGCACAATCACCGGCAACACGGCATTGATCTACTTGGCTGCCGGCGAGCCACAGTCGCCGACGGCCCAGGCCAGCGTCTACCTCGACGCCGACAGCCAGCTGCGTTTGGCGGGCGAGGATGTACGTCATCGGCAGATCACCGTGCAACGAGGGGTCGCGCTGATTCGTTACCAGGCGTCCGATGGCGAACCCGTGGCGATCGTCGCGGGCGGCGGCTGGGTACGCTTGCACGGTGGCGTGCTTCGCGTGGCCGTTACCGACAACCGGGTGGAGTGGACGTTCATGTCCGCCGGGTCCGCGGTGCGGTTCGACGGTCATGCACCCGCCGGCGAGATCAAAGCCGTCGAAGGCGGCCAGAGCCTCACCCCCGCCCCGCTCTCGTCCGAGGCTGCCGCGTTGATTGCCGCCTTGCACAGCGGCATGGGGCTCGACGCCCCGGCCGACTGGCTCGGGCGGGCCGAGCGCGGCGACCTCACTCCCAATGACCCGGAAGGCGAGTTGCTGGGTACCTTCGAAGTGCCGGAGGTCCGGGCCGCTGCGGTCGCCAAGCCCTCCGCCCAGGTCGCGACGGTGAGTGCCGCCGCCGCGAACGTCTTGCCGCCGCTTTCCAGTGTGTCCGCAAGTCAGCCTCCGCAACGGGTGTCGGGTGTCCAGGCCCTCTTGGCCAGCGAGAACCCCGCCTCCGTGGTGGTGGGTGCCCGGCTGGGACGAGCCCGCGTCGTCGGAGTCCCCGAGCCGAGCAATCTGTTGTTTAACCGAGAGGTCAGACCACCGCTGAATCTAAGTCCCGGCCGTTGATCGAATCCGCGGCCAATGGGAGGAAACGATCGTGATCCGCACGTGGATAGTGAGCATCGTCGGTGCCGCTCTGCTTTTGGCCCTTTGGGGATGCGTCCCCGCAGCTCCTGAGGCACCCTATGATCCGCCCTCGGGAGATCCGATCCCGCCCGGGCCACCCGTGCCGGGTCCCGAGCCCGAAACCCGTGCGCCTCGCGCCGGCGACACCATCTCGGTTGTACCCCTCGATGGCCAGGCCCTCGAACAAGGCCAATCGGTTGTTCGCTCCTCTCTGCCTACCGGTTTCACGAACCAGTGCGGCGAGGGCGTGACCTTCGTTTTCGAGGCCCCGCTGGTGAGTGATCCCGGTGACCAGGCGGCCAACGTGACCCCGCGGAGGTTGGATGGTTCGCAGGTATTCTACCGCATCGCCGAGGTGAAAAGGCCCGGCGCGACCGATTTGCTGTTCGACTTCTCACTCGATGCCCCCACGCCGGCGTTCGGTACGCTGACTTGCACCGGTGCCGGTACCGGCGGAAGCACCGATCCTCAAGCGGTACGTTCGCTTGGCGGTAATCTGTTCGGCGCCGACTACTTCCCGCCCGATTTCGTCGCCGAGCCGCTGCAAGTCACCATCGCCTTCTTCGGCCGAACCCCCGTCGTTGCGGGTAATGCTCGCTTGGTGGGAGATGATGAGTTCCTGCTGGGCACGGGCGTCATCGAACTGCGCCCGCCCGATCGCCCCTTGACCGTGAGCTTGGCCGTGGCCCCGCACGAGTCCATCGTCGTTCCATCCGATCCCACACACGAAGGCACCGTCAATGCCACGCCGAGCACGACCTTGACCGCTACGCTCATCGGCGGATCACCCGACCTCGACCTGCCCGGCGAGTTCTACGCCATCAACTGGCTTGTCAACGATCAACCCGGCAATCCCGACGTGGTCACGCCGACCGGTGTCCTGTTCACCGATACCGACGGCGACGGTGTGCCCGATACCTTCACCAGCACCATGTTGGTCAACGCCGACACCTCGATCATCGGCGCCCCGCTCTTCCGGGCTATCGTGACCGACGGTGAGGGAAACACCGCCACGACCGCCCTGTCCATTACCGTGGCCGCTCCACTAACCATCGTGTTGAACAGCAACCCGGCCCGGCCTCGCGGCGGCGATACCGTCGACGTCTCAGCTGGCGTGGGCGGCGGATTGCCTCCCTATACCTATGCGTGGTCCAACTCGTTTGGCCGGCCGTTCCTCAACCAGGCTATCATCGATTCCGGAACCGCCACCTCAGCCGCCTTGAGACTGCCCGACGACGCGGCAACTTTCGACGTCGCCGCCACCGTCACCGACCAACGCGGCAACAGTGTACGCCAGTCCCTGGCCGCTCAGGTGGGCGAGGAAGGAGGCGTCGGAACGCGATGCAACCCAGGCGACGAGCCCGCCATCCTCGTGGAGCCTGCCGAGATCGGCGCCGGTACCGATCCGGCCGTCTTCTCCGTGACCACCCAGGCCGGAATCGACGGCGGATTGTTTAGCGTGACCTGGGAACGCAACGTAGGCAACGGTTTCGAAACCGTTCGCTCCACCGGCGACGGCCGCATCGTCGTCAACGTGCCCCCGGCCGATACCACGGATGAAACCCGGACTCTGACCGCCACACTGACCATTGACGAGGTCCTGCCTGAAGACCAGGGCGAACCGTCTCTCTACAGAGCCGTTATCAGCAATGACTGCGCGAGCACGGTAACCCTTGCCGCCCGACTCGACCGTACCGGCCCCCTGGTGACCTTGACACCCGACAACCTCGGACCCGTCAACCAGGATGCTACCGTCAGCTTCACCGTGACCTTCAACGAGGATGTCACCGGCTTCAGCGCCGCCGGCGTCCAGATCGTCCATGATTCGGGCGGCACCACCGCCGACGGAACCATCGGGGCCATCACCGCCCTCGATGCTCGAAATTACATCGTCCCCGTCACCGGCGTGACCGGCGACGGGCACTACTCCCTCCGCGCTCGGGTCGGCGCCGGAACCGATCGGCTCGGTAACGCCAGCCAGCTCAGTGATAGCGATCTCGTCGAAGTCAATAACACCGGTGCCCAGGTGATTGGGATCACTTCCACCACCCCGGACGGCGTGTACGGCGTCAGCTCCGCGGTCAACATCACCGTGCAGTTCTCCCAGCCGGTCACGCTGCTCAGCGGTACGCTAAACGTCCGGCTGGATACCAACTACGTCGTCCAAATCTTCCCCTTCGCACTCAACGACATTGCCTCAGGTACCTACGTTGTCCAGGCCGGCGATGCCAGCGCTGATCTCGAGTCCATCAATATCGAGCTGCTGGGCACGCTTCGCGATGCCGCCGGTAACAATGTCCTCGTGATCATGCCCGACGTGGCGAATCGTCTTGCCGCCAATAAGGCCATCGTGATCAACACCGCTACACCCAGCATCACCAACGGCGCTATTGCCGCCGACAACACCTACATCGACGTGACCACGTCTCTCGGCGTCTACACCAACTTCAACGGAACCGGCGCCCTCGTGCCCGCCGACTTTACCCTCACCTTCGACCAGAACGGCGGAAACGCAACCAACGTCACCATCAACAGCCTCACGCGAAATACCGGCGCGCCTCTGACCGGCGGCGAAACCGTGATCCGCGTGGTCCTCGATATCACCGGTGTGCCCAGCGGCGTCGAACGGGTCACCATCACCCCCGCCGGGGCCAATACCATCTTCGACGCGTCAGGCAACCCCATGCCCGCCGGTGCCACTACGGGTGACATCACCCTGAACGACCAGTTGGCTCCGACTGTTACCGGCGTCAGCGTGTTCGACGAACTCAATATCGACGTCACCTTCAGCGAGACCATGGGAGCCGGCGTCACGACGGCCGCCAACTACACCGTCTCCGGGACCGGCCAAGGTACGCTGTCCAATAATCCCGACTCCGTCACCCATCAGGGCGGAACCGTTTATCGCCTTACCTGGCTGGCACCCGAGGAGATGCTCGACGGCGGCACCATCACCATCACCGTCGCCAATGTCGAGGATGCGGCCGGCCTGGCCATCGATCCGGGCGGCAACAGCGGTACCCACGTCGGAGGGGCAATTGGCACGCTACCGACCATCGACAACGGTGCCGTGGCCGCCAACAACGCCTACGTCGACGTCACCATCAGTGAAGCTGTCTACGCCAACAACAATGGGACTGGAGCCTTGGTGGTGGCTGACTTCACTCTGACCTTCGATCAGAACGGCGGCAATGCCACCAACGTCACGATCAACAGCCTGACCAACAACGCCGATGGCGCTTTGGCAGGCGGCGAGACCGTCATCCGGGTGGTGCTCGATGTCACCGGCGTACCCGACGGGCAGGAAACGGTCACCATCACCCCGGCCGACGGCAACTCCATATTCGATGTGGTCGGCAACCCCATGGATGCCGCCGAAACCACCGGAGCATTGAATCTCAATGACGAGTTGCCACCGGTTATCGAGGGCGGGACCGTGCCCGCGGATAACGCCTATGTCGATGTCACCATGAGCGAGGCCGTCTATGCCAACAACGACGGGACCGGGGCCCTGCAGGCGGCTGACTTTACCCTGACCTTCGATCAGAACGGCGGCAATGCCACCAACGTCACGATCAACAGCCTGACCAACAACGCCGATGGCGCTTTGGTGGGCGGCGAGACCGTCATCCGGGTGGTCCTCGATGTCACCGGCGTACCCGACGGACTGGAAACGGTCACCATCACCCCGGCCGACGGTAACTCGATCTTCGACGCGGTGGGCCACGCGATGGCTGCCGGACAGACCACCGGAGCATTGAATCTCAATGACGAGTTGCCACCGGTTATCGAGGGCGGGACCGTGCCCGCGGATAACGCCTATGTCGATGTCACCATGA